>Ga0308420_1001606_pt1 | contig 11799 bp, 9 predicted proteins | sample HotsprSampleMS55_FD_203802 | JGI IMG/M metagenome (GOLD analysis project Ga0308420, IMG submission 203802) | Hot spring phototrophic mat microbial communities from Mushroom Spring, Yellowstone National Park, Wyoming, United States - 20090730_MS55 ... | reverse complement strand
GCGGTCAAGGCACCTGGTTTTGGCGATCGCCGCAAAGCCATGCTGGAAGATATGGCAGTACTCACAGGTGCCCAAGTGATCAGCGAAGATGCGGGCTTCAAACTGGATTCCACTCGCCTTGATCAACTGGGTAAAGCCCGCCGCGTTACCGTGACCAAAGACACCACCACTATCGTTGCCGAAGGCAATGAAGCCAAGGTCAAAGCCCGTTGTGAGCAAATCCGTCGTCAGATTGAGGAAACAGAATCCTCCTTTGACAAAGAAAAACTGCAAGAGCGCTTGGCGAAACTGGCTGGTGGTGTGGCTGTAATCAAGGTGGGTGCGGCTACAGAAACCGAGATGAAGGACAAGAAGCTCCGTCTCGAAGACGCCATCAATGCCACCAAAGCCGCTGTGGAAGAAGGTATTGTCCCCGGTGGTGGCACTACCTATGCCCACCTCGCCCCTGAACTGGAAACTTGGGCGAAGGCTAACCTCAGCGCTGAAGAACTCACGGGCGCCTTGATTGTGGCTAGAGCCTTGCTGGCTCCCGTGAAGCGCATTGCTGACAATGCAGGCTACAACGGCGCAATCATCGCCGAGCGGGTCAAGGAGAAAGAGTTCAATGTGGGCTTCAACGCCATGACTGGTGAATATGAAGATATGTTCGCCGCTGGTATTGTTGACCCCGCCAAAGTAACCCGTTGCGCTTTGCAAAATGCCGCATCCATTGCGGGGATGATTCTCACCACTGAGTGCATTGTGGTTGACAAGCCCGAAGAAAAACCAGCCACTCCTGCAGGTGGCGGCATGGGCGGCGGCGACTTTGACTACTAAGCGCCAGTAGCCAGACTGTACTTGATAACTAATAACCCACGGGGAGGCATCCACTGCCTCCTTTTTTATGGCTAGATCAGACTAACCATTCCATTTTCGGGGTTGAAGTCTAATTGAAGTTAACAAAAGCCCTGCAAAATTTTTCTATGGGCTACACTCCCTCGCCTAGCAGAACTATTTCGCACTGTACCTAGACTGATGAAGTTTGAACTAAGACAGCCACCGCACAAGTTCATCAAGGTTTTGCAAATCCAGAACAGCATCAGCAAGGTCATCCAGTCTTTCTATTGGCAGGGCAGAGATTTGGCTGACCAGTTGTGGCGGCAGAGTACCAAACTTGCGATCTAGTATTCGCAAGATAGTGCGCAATTCACCCTCTCGCCTGCCTTCTTGCTTGCCCTCTTCTCTACCACGAGTCTCACCAACTTGTAAAGCCTCACGGTAGGCGTCTTGATACACCCGTGTCTGCTTCAAATCACCCAGAGTAAACATCGCCGCTATCTCCTCCCTTCCACAAATTCTAACAGACTAGACACCTCCCTGTGCTTGAGCACCAACTCTCTGGCAGGCTCAATCACCTGCTCCTCTGGGGTGATGATCAGCTTGACTAAACTAAGGTAGGGTGATTCTGCTTCTATCTCATTCAGATAAACCGCTCTCACTCTCTCACTGGCAAATAGCTCAGAGTAATGCAAAAACCTCTGCGGTTCAGTAGTTCTATTAGGGAAGATGGCAACGGCTCGCCAATCCTGCACAGGGGCATACTGGTTCAGGTAGAGCATGATTTCCGTGATGAACTGGCGATAAAATTCCTCTACCTTTTGGAATTGCACTTCCACGAACCAGATAAACTTGTCTGGGGTATTGGGACAGAAGATACCATCAAAGCGGAAGGAGCGTTCTTTGATTTCTGCAGAAGAGAATTGATAGCCTTGTGCGGTTTCGGGTGGCAGTCCTACCAACTCAAACAAGAGAGATGGATAGGATTGGAATAGCTGATAGAAGATGGTATCGGTGCGCATCTGAAAATGTTGAGGGAGTTGTGCTTGGTTCTTGTGTTGTGGCAAGATTAGGGTAATATCTTACTTGATGATTGCTAGGCGATCGCCTAGAAAAACAATTCTGTTACTTCTCAAATTCCCTTCATATATGCCATGAGTTTGCCCAACCCCAAACCCCAAGAAACCGCTCAGTTAGAATATGACCTCGATCCAGATTGGGAGTTCTATTCTTTTAATGAACCAGAACCAGGCAGTCCCCCAGGAACCCTGATCATTGATGCCAATGCAACTATTCCCAATATCTTTTTGATTGATTACACTCCACAAGAAGTAGTTGGTAAGCAACTAGCAACTCCAGAGGAATGCGCTCCCTATCTGCACAGTGATTCTGTGTCATGGATTGATGTGCAGGGGCTGGGTTCTGCAGAGGTTCTGCAAAGGTTAGGGACGGTGTTTCAGCTTCATCCCCTGACGCTGGAAGATGTGGTGAACATTCCACAACGCGCCAAGGTGGATGCCTATCCTGACCAACTGTTGGTCATTCTGCACATGGTAACCAATCGGGAAAATGGCAAACCCTTTTTTTCAGAGCAGGTGAGTTTAATTTTAGGAAAGCACTATGTGCTCACCGTGCAAGAAGAACCCGAAACTGATGTATTTGAACCAGTGCGTCAAAGGATTCACAAAAACAAGGGAACCATACGCCAACAGTCTGCTGATTACCTCGCCTATGCCCTAATTGATGCGGTGGTGGATGGTTTCTTTCCTGTGTTGGAAAACTATGGTGAGCGGTTGGAAGAGCTACAGGATGAGGTGATGCGCAATCCCACACCGAAGACTTTGGATAGAATTCACAAAATCAAGCGGGAGTTGTTACTCTTGAGGCGGACTATCTGGCCGCAAAGGGATGCGATCGCCACCTTGATCCGCGAATCATCCCCGCTGATCTCTGACAAAGTAAGACTCTGTCTGCGGGACTGCTATGACCATGCGGTGCAAGCGATGGATATGATAGAGACCTACCGTGAGTTGTCATCCAGTCTAATGGAAGTTTATTTGTCTTCATTGAATAACAACATCAATGAAGCGATGCGCTTTCTCACGGTGATTTCCACTATTTTCATCCCCTTGACTTTCATCGTGGGGGTGTATGGTATGAACTTTGACACCGAGGTAGTGGGAAATATGCCTGAGTTGAAAATGCCCTACGGCTACTGGTTTTGTTGGGGGGCAATGCTTGTAATTGCTGGGGGGTTACTTACTTTTTTCTGGCGCAAGGGGTGGTTTGCTGGTTTGTCTAAACTGTAATGCCAATCTACAATATGCTCATGGGGCCAAAGGTTTCTCGCACTACTTGGTATCAGTTCATCTTTGCCAATGCCCTTGAGGGGATTGTGGTAGTTGATCCTGACCTGATCATCTGCGAAGCCAACAATCGGGTGGCGGAGATGCTGGGCTGTAGTGCTTCTGACCTGATAGGGAAGGAACTGGGTAGTTTTATAGACTTGGGACATCGGCAGTGGCGCACCAGTAGCCCCCTATCCCAAGAGCACCACTTTCGGCTGTACCACACTCAAGGGAAAGAAGTCTGGGCGATCGCCATTGTTACACCCCTATTCAACGAGGCAGGGGCATACGACGGCAGTTTGATCCGCCTGCGAGACATCACCGAGCGACGGCATCTGTTGGGGGAAATTCACAAAAAATCCCTTGTTATAGAGGTATTGACAGAAGGTATAGCCCTCCTTAACCAGCGCTGGGTGATCACCTATGTCAATACTGCCTTTGCTAAATTGTTTGGCTATGCCTTTGCCCACGATTTGCTAGGCAAGATGTGGCAGGAATTATTTGTCAGCGACATAGTACCGCAGTTGGAAGCGGAAGCATTTGGAGCGTTGCAAGAATCCAACCACTGGCACGGTGAAGTTCCTGCTAAACGCAAAGACGGCAAGGTGTTTTGGTTGGAGCAGTGTCTCACTAAGACGGAAGATGGAACTATTATCTGTGTTTGTCGTGATGTAACAGAGCGGGTCAACTTTGAAACAGAACTGCAAAAACGGGAGCTGTGGTTGCGCGCCGCCCTTGAGGGGGGTTTGGATATTTTCTTTATGTTGGAGTGCGATGCCAACCAAGAGTTTGTGGTAGTGGAAATCAACAAATGGGGAGAGAAATTCCTGCAAGGGGAACGGAACGAAATCTTAGGCAAACCCTTGAGCCAATTGCACCCTGACCTGAACTTGGTAGAGCTACTCCCTAAATACCGCTTGGTAATAGAAGAAGGCACTCCCCTTGCGGAAGAGTTCCAACACAATGGGGTGTGGTATTGGCAACAAATTGTGCCTCTGCCCAAGGGGGTAGCAGTTACTATGCGCAACATTACTGAGCGCAAACTGGCAGAGAGGGCGCTCCAAGAGAGTGAGCAACGCTATCGGCTGTTGGCAGAGCATTCTACGGATATAATTGCCCGCCATGCCCCCGATGGGCGCTTTATTTATGTTTCCCCAACATGTCACACTCTGCTGGGCTATCAACCTACGGAACTAGTGGGGCATTCCCTATCTGCCCTAGTGCATCCTGAGGATCAGGAGCGGGTACAGTTGGCATTTCGCATGGCAATTGAAAGCCAAGTTTCCAGTAGAGTTTCCCATCGCTCAGTGGGCAAAGATAAGCAGAGTTTCGTCTGGTTGGAAACTATTTTTCAACCCGTGCGGAAGGAGTCAGGGTCAGAGGTAGGAGAAGTAATAGCCACTTCCCGAGATATTACCCAGCGCCGTGCTACGGAGCAGGATTTGCTGATCAGCAGTGAAAGGTTGCGCCTTGCTTTAGAAGCTAGTAATGATGGTTTGTGGGACTGCAATGTGCAGACGGGAGAGTGCTATGTCAGTTCTCGCTGTCTGCGCATATTGGGCTATGGGGATGGAGAACTGACACCAGTACTCAAGGAGTGGCGCAAATTCTGCCATCCTGAGGATCAGGCTAGGGCTTTGGAGTTACTGCAACAGCATCTGATGGGAGTGTCCCCCCATTATGAAGTGGAACTGCGCTTGCTCAACAAACAACAGCAGTGGGTGTGGGTACTGGTGCGAGGACAAGTGGTGGAGCAAGAGCCTAGTACCAATGAAGCAGTGCGCATGTTGGGAACTCTCACGGACATTAGCGATCGCAAAGGGATGGAATTGCTGATTCAGGAGCGTTCCGCTGTGATTAGGGAACTCTACCGCATCACTGCCGAGCGATCGCTTAGTTTCCATGGCAAGCTATCAGCCTTGCTGAAATTAGGGTGCGATTACCTACAACTGGAAACAGCACACCTCAGCAAAATAGAGCCACAGTCAGTGATGCTGGTGGGGATGTGGCGAGGCGGTCTGTACCACAAGGAGCAGAGGGTAGAGCGCAGTCGCTTTGAGCGCAGTTTGTGCTATGAGGTTTTTTGCCAGCACGATCTGTTGTTGATAGAAGACATTTACCAGAGCCAGTGGCGTTCTCACCCCAGCCAAGAGTTCAACCCCAAGCAAACCTACATCGGAGCACCAGTGCAGGTGGGGGATGAGATTTACGGCGTGCTGTGCTTTTATAGCAAGACCAAACCATCTCGCCCCATCCTGTCTGCGGATGTTGAGATTATCCGTTTGATGACACAGTGGTTGAGCGCAGAGCTAGAACGGCAACAGAGCAATGCAGAATTAAATCGCCAGTTTGAGCAGTTGGTTTTGCTGAAACGCATCACTTCAGAAATTCGCCAAACCCTAGATAGCCAGCAAATTTTTGCCACCGCTGTCCAAGAAATTGGGCGGGCACTGCAGGTGAGTCGCTGTTTGATCTATACCTATACCCCCAACAGTCCCTTGATCTTGGGAGCGGAATATCTGGCTGAGGGGGTGGCATCGCAAAACTTTGAGCAAATTGAAGTGTCTGGCAATCCCCATGCCCAAGCGGTGCTGGCAAGCGACACGGCGGTAGTATCCCACAGCGTTTTTGCCGATCCTCTGCTGGCTGGTTTTACGGAAGTTTGCCAACAAATTGACCTGAAGTCTATGATCGCAGTGCGCACTTCCTACAATGGGCAACCTAATGGGGTGGTGGCTCTGCAACAATGCGATTATTTTCGCCACTGGACAAATGAGGAAGTGGATTTGCTGGAGTCCATTGCAGGACAAATTGGCATTGCGATCGCCCACGCCAATCTGCTGGAGCAAGAAAGAAGCCGCAGTCTGGAAATGGAACAAGCCAAAATCATGGCGGAACAGTCCAATCGCGCTAAGAGTGAATTTTTGGCAATGATGAGCCATGAGATTCGTACCCCTATGAATGCGGTGCTAGGGATGACCCAACTAGTGTTAGGAGACCCCGAACTCAAACCCGAACACCGTAGCGCCCTAGAAACGGTGCAGAGCAGTGGTACAGCGCTGATGAACATTCTCAATGACATTCTCGACCTGTCAAAAATTGAGGCGGGCAGATTGGAGTTAGAAACCCGCACTTTTGATGTCTGGTCAGTGGTGCAAGATAGTTGGTTCCTATGGCAACCCCTCGCCCAAGCCAAGGGGGTTCACTGCACTTACCACATTGCCTCTGAAGTGCCCCAACATCTCATTGGAGATGCCACCCGCATTAGGCAAATTTTGCTCAATTTGCTGAGCAATGCTATCAAGTTTACGGAGCAGGGCAGTGTGCAACTCGCCCTTAAGCCATGGCAAGGGCAATGGCTATTTAGCGTAGCCGATACAGGGGTAGGTATTCCTGCCCATGCCATGGAGCGTATTTTTCAACCTTTCGTGCAGGGGGATGCCTCCACCACCCGCCAGTATGGGGGCACTGGTCTAGGGCTTGCTATTGTGCGCCGTCTCTGTGAAATGATGGAAGGGTATCTCTGGGTACACAGCGGCAAACACATAGGGGGCAATCCTCCGCCCCAGTGGCAACCACCAGTTCCTGAGTGGAAAGGCACAGTATTTTTCGTACTCCTGCCCCTGCCGATCGCTACCCAAAGAGCAACTCCTCAGGCACAATCTAAAGATATGACTTCTCCTACTGCGCCCAGACAACTGAAAATTTTGCTGGCTGAGGACAACCCTGTTAACCAGAAGGTAGCGACCCGCTTGTTGGGGCGGTTGGGTTATAACGCAGTGGTGGTTAATAATGGGCGGGAGGCGGTAGAGGCAGTGCGCCGTGAACCCTATGATGTGGTGTTTCTGGATGTGCAGATGCCCGAGATGGATGGCTTGACGGCGGCGGGACTGATCAAGGCTGAGTTTGCAACAAAACCGCCCTATTTAATTGCTATGACTGCCAATGCTATGCAGGGCGATCGCGAAGAATGCTTGAAAGCTGGCATGGACGACTATGTGAGTAAACCCATTCGCCTTGAAGACCTGCAATCCGCCCTAGAACGCGCTTCCCATGCCTCGCTGGCAGAGACTGGTTCTTAGTCCTGAACAGGTATGCCAAGGGCTGGAGGTGGGCAGGGTATGCCTTACCCCAGAGCAAAGGCACTATCTAGGGCAGGTGCTCCGCCTAAAAGCAGGAGATGGTTTTTGGGCGATTCCCCAAGGGCAGGAGCAGTGGTGGCAGATGACTTTGGGGGAGAACTTGGAGTTTGGCATTGTCTGTGGCACTGTACCCAATGCCCGCGAGTTGGCTGTGGAAGTGCAGTTGGCGATCGCTCTGCCCAAGACCATGGATCAGCTCATTCCTGCAGTGAGCCAGTTGGGGGTAAAGCGAGTAATTCCTGTTTACAGCGATCGCACCATTTGGCAACCCCACCGCCCTCCCGCCAGTCATAAATGGCAACGCTGGCAACGCTTGGCTGAGGAAGCCAGTGAATTGAGCCTGCGCTGTGTAGTGCCACAAATTTGTCCCGCTGTGCCCTTCTCCCAGTTTGTGTCCCAGTGCACCAGTTCCCATCGCTACATTGCCGTTACCCAGCCTGCCACCCACCTGTTGGCTCTGTGGCAAAAGCAGTTTTCCCCCCCTATGGCAGAGCAACAGCTTACCATTGCCATTGGCTGTGAAGGGGGGTGGACAGGGGAAGAAGTGGCTTTGGCTCAGCAATATGGTTTCATTCCTGTTTCCCTTGGCGATCGCATTTTTTCTGCCAGCACCGCCCCAGTGGTAGCATTAGCCATAATCAACGCCGTAATTGAGTCCCATGCGCATTCAGCAGTACACTCTCCAGCTTAAAACCACAGGCAAGACCCTGCACAATATCACTGCCCAACTCAACGCACTGGTACAGCAGTCTGGCATAGCCACAGGGATTTGTAGTTTGTTCTTGCAACACTCCTCCGCTAGCCTGATCATTCAAGAAAATGCCGATCCCGATGTGCTTGCCGACCTAGAGGACTTCTTTCGCCGTCTGATCCCCGAAGATACCAGCCGTTACCGCCACAGCACTGAAGGGGCAGACGATATGCCCGCCCACATTCGCACTGCTCTCACCAGCACCTCCGAAAATATCCCTATTCAGGGGGGCAAACTAGCTTTAGGCACATGGCAGGGAGTCTATGTATGGGAGCATCGACAGCACGGACGGACAAGGCAAGTTTTAGTCAATCTAGTGGGGCTATGAAAGTAAGTCGGCGACCAGCCAAACAATTTAGCAAGATCACTAAGGTTAAGGTGCGATCGCGTGGGGGGTGGCTCAAATGGCTAATCCCCGGACTGCGGGTCAAACGCTGGGTCGGCTTGAGCTTTTTGGGCATTGCCCTAGTCCTGCTGGGGATTGCCATTTCCGCACGACTAACGCCAGTGCTAAATATCAGCCGCTTCATCAGTTGGCTGGTGGACCTGATCGTCGACTTTTTCCCCCGCAATATCAGCGGACCAGTGGCGATTGTGCTGGGTTTAGGAATTTTTTGGTGGGGACAAAGGCAGATGATGCAGTCGGTAGCAGATACCGTATCCCCAGATGATCAGCGCAGTTTGGTAGATGCCCTGTTTGCCGATCGCCAACTGCGGCGCGGTGCCAAAATTGTTGCCATTGGCGGTGGTACTGGACTATCTAACCTCCTGCGGGGGCTGAAGAAATACAGCAGTAATATCACAGCCATTGTCACCGTAGCCGATGACGGCGGCTCTTCAGGCAGACTGAGACGGGAGCAAGGTATCCTACCTCCGGGGGACATTCGCAACTGTCTCACAGCCCTTGCTGATGAAGAAAAACTACTCACGGAGCTGTTTCAATACCGCTTCAACACAGGGGAAGGGCTGTCGGGGCATAGTTTCGGCAACCTGTTTTTAGCCGCCATGACCGACATCAGGGGAGACCTGCAAAAAGCCATCTCCGACAGTTCACGGGTATTGGCAGTGCGAGGGCAAGTTTTACCAGCCACTTTGGAACACATGACCCTGTGGGCAGACTTGGCGGACGGCAGGCACATCGTCGGGGAATCCAACATCACCAAAGCAGGCGGTGTGATTGTCAACTTTGGCTGTGATCCCCCTGAACCGAAAGCTGTGCCTGAAGCCATTGAAGCGATCGCCTCTGCCGACCTGATTGTAATTGGTCCTGGCAGTCTCTACACCAGCATCATTCCCAACCTCCTAGTGCCAGAAATCCTCTCAGCCCTCTGTGCTAGAAAAGCCCCTGCCATCTATGTCTGCAACATCATGAGCCAAGTAGGTGAAACCACAGGCTATGCGGTCTCCGACTATGTCAGGGTACTGGACAGCCTAGCGGGCGTGCGCCTATTTGATGCCGTGTTGGTGCAAAAAACTCCCCCCTCCCCCGAAGTGCTAGCGTGCTATGAGCGCAGTGGATGCCACTTTACCCATCTAGATCGCCCAGCCCTGCAAGAATTACACTGCCCTGTGTTGATTGCCGATGTGATGCAAGAAAAAAGCGACGGCACAGTGTGCCATGATCCAGATCGCCTAGCAGGAGTGTTGATGCGCTGGTACAATCGTCAGTAGTGCTTCCCATTGCTCTCATGTGCCCCACCCCCCAAGTTTATCGTCTCACGGTCGATACAGACATCTACCTGCTACGCAAGGTGCAGGACTGGTTTGAACAATTTCGGCAGATTCTGCCCTACGGTATTTGGATGCAGTGCAACTTAGTGCTGGTGGAAGCATTTAGCAATGTGGTAGATCATGCCCATCGGGATTTGCCCCCCACCACCCCCATTGACATTGAGGTTAGGGTTAGTCAGGAGCAGGTAGAACTGCGGGTCTGGGACTACGGCAAGCCCTTTGACCTGCAAAGGGAGTTGAAAAATTGTCTGGAACGGCACAGCTCCTACGACACAGTGGATGACATACCCACAGGAGGGAGGGGTTTAATTATCGCCCACAATATCGCCGATACCCTGCTCTATGAGCGCCAGCCTGACCAGCGCAATTGTTTTATTTTTGTGAAACGGCTGGCGGGCAAAGCTCCTGAGCCAACACCAAAAGCTACGGGCGGGGCGGTTGGTTAGTGGCGATTTTGGCGAGGGTTGCACCAGAGATTGCGCCATAGACCACAACAAATAAGCTAAAAAATAGCAGTAGCCCTAGCAGGCCCCCTGTGCCTCGAAGCACAAACAAAATGGCGATCGCTCCAAATAGCACCAATACCCCATTGACAGGACACCACCACCAGCTATGGCGGAGCTTGCGCACCATCAACAGATACTGCAGAGCGCCTAAAAGTAACCCCGCTAGCAATGACCAACCGAACCCAGAGAACACAGCGATCCAGTTTGAGCCAAAACTTACCTCAGTAATTGAGCCGTCATCTTGGAGCATAGTACCAGCAATGGGGATATGGGCAGTTTCCGCAAGGGTAACGGCAACCATTGCCCAGCCGATAGTCGCCACCACAATCCAGCCCGTAGCATTGCCCAGTAATTGGCGCATTAGCAACCTCTGCAAAACTCCCATCGCCAGACCAATCACGCCCGCTGGCACTAGTACGCCACTGCGCAGAATACAGCCCAAGTTCCCTGAGCCTGCCTCACACAGCCCCACCTGAATACTCCAAGGACCAATGGCATACAAACCTAGATAGCTAGCAGGGAAAGCAAAAATACTGCCGATCGCAAACCCGATGGTAGTTGCCAACATCCACCGCCACCAAATCCCCACAGGTGTAAGGGTCCTGCCCGACCGCTCATTGTTTCTTTCCGTTGTCTGCTGAGATGGTTCTGCCATATACCCAGTCTAGGATTTCTATGATTACCGTAGTGATGCGGGCATCGATTACCAGAGCCGAAGCATCATAACCGCGCAAACTCAGGCAAATTGCCAGATCGTCCGCCAAGCGGGAATATCCAGTATAGGCAATTTCGTAGCGTTGTCGCTGATCGCTGAATCCAAAACCCATCTTAGACAGAGTGCAAGGGGCATGGTAGGGCACTTGTACATATTGCAATGCCACTGGCAGATAGCGGGCGCAGTCGAGGGTTAAGGCAGACAGCAGGGGAGCTAGATGGTGAGGATTGGCGATAGGTAAATAATTGTGCCAAGCGATCAAAGAGAGAATGCGGGTGAGGTCATAGGCAGAGATCAGATTTTGCCCTGCTCCCAGCGTGTGAGGCACAGGAGCGTGGGGAATGGCGTGATCCCCGTTCAGCCAGAGGGTCGGCTGTGCCAAAAATGGTGCTTCGCCATGTAACCCTGTGAAGGTGATCTGCTGATTGCCTGTGATCTGTGCCAGCCAGTCTTGCAGTTCTTCTGGACAAAAAAATTGCTTGAGCATCCCTGCTAGGGCGTTGGAGGTGAGCCGTTCTTGATCCTTATAGTCCACGATGCGATCGCATATCTGGGCAAAGCTATAGCCATCGATCCGCCAGTTCTCAACATTGGTGGTAGGAGCTAAGGCACTGGCACGCAGGGTTAATGCCAGCATGGGGATAATTTTGCTGGTACTCCACATCTGTACTGGTACTAGAGGCGATCGCCCATACCAGCGAGTGTAAATTTCCCCTTGATAACAGCGGGCGACACAGAGGCACACTTCCGTTATGTTGGGGTGCAACCACGCCAGTTCTTGCTCATTGAT
>Ga0308420_1001603_pt1 | contig 11811 bp, 11 predicted proteins | sample HotsprSampleMS55_FD_203802 | JGI IMG/M metagenome (GOLD analysis project Ga0308420, IMG submission 203802) | Hot spring phototrophic mat microbial communities from Mushroom Spring, Yellowstone National Park, Wyoming, United States - 20090730_MS55 ... | reverse complement strand
CGATCACCCGTGCTATGTCGTTGGAGTAGAGCATCGCTGATGGCTGTTGCCCAAGTGTCTCGATCTCCCAGCAAAAGCAGATCTCGGTCACCTTGGCCTTTACCTCGCGTGTCGTTTGCCGCAAGCCATAGACCCGCTGTGGTTGCAGCGGCTGATCGCTCAACCAGGCCAAGTCGACGATGAGCCGTTTGCTGATGGTGGGCAACGGCTCATCGGCCCGCACCAAGAGGTCCCCTCGGGCCACATCAACCTCATCGGCCAGCCGCACCATCACCGCTTCCCCGGCATGCGCCGACATCAGCGGTTTTCCGCCCAGCTCGATGGCGGTGACCGAACTGCGCACCCCGCTGGGTAAAATAACGATGGGATCTCCGATGCGCACTGCACCCGAGGTGACCTGCCCAGCATAGCCACGATAGTCGTGCAGCAGCGGGTCATTGGCCAGCTGCGGACGGCAGACCCACTGCACCGGGAAACTGAACGGACGGTCGACCCGACGGCTGGCCGTTGGCGCTGCTTCCAGCAGCTCGAGCAACGTTGGTCCTTCGTACCACGAGAGTGCCGATCCGCGCATCACCACCATCTCCCCTTCCAGGGCACTCAAAGGCAGGTAGTGGCGGCGGGCGGTCAAACCCGCTTCTTGGGCAAACGCCTCAAAGGCAGCGCGGATAGCCTGAAATGGTGTCTGATCATACCCGACCAGATCCATTTTGTTTACCGCGATCACCCACTCCTCGATTCCCATCAGCGCGCAAAGAAGTGCATGACGCCGGGTCTGCCGGGTCAGCCCTTGTCGCACATCGACCATGATCACCGCCAGATCGGCTGTACTGGCTGCCGTGACCATGTTGCGAGTATATTGCTCATGGCCGGGGGCATCAGCAATAATGAAGTTGCGCCGCCCCGTACTGAAATAGCGGTAGGCGACATCGATCGTGATCCCCTGCTCCCGTTCGGCCATCAACCCATCGGTAAGGAGCGACAGGTCAAGCCGTGACAACCCCCGCCGTTCGCTGGCCCGACTTACTCCCTCCAGCGTATCAACCAGCACAGCGCGGGTGTCGTAGAGCAGCCGCCCGATTAACGTGCTCTTGCCGTCATCGACGCTGCCACAAGCCATGAACCGCAATACCTCACTCATCAGAAATAACCCTCTCTCTTGCGTTGCTCCATCGACGCCTCGTGGGTCTGATCATCAAGCCGCGTCGCTCCACGTTCCGAAATCATCGTCTCGGCCGTCTCGCGGATGATCTCCGCCACCGTTCTGGCCCGGCTTTCGACCGGTGCTGTGCAGGTGATGTCCCCCACCGTCCGAAAGCGGACCCAGAGCTCCTCGACCCGCTCTCCTTCGCGGGGCGGCGTCAGCTCGGTGACCGGTACCAATAGCCTACCGCGCCGGACACAGGGCCGCGGGTGGGCATAGTAGATCGATGGCAGGGCCAGCCCCTCGCGGGCAATGTACCGCCAGACGTCGAGCTCAGTCCAGTTGCTGATGGGGAAGGCGCGCACATGCCACCCCGGCAGAATCCGCCCGTTGTAGAGGTCCCATAACTCGGGTCGTTGTGCTTTGGGGTCCCATTGGCCAAATTCGTCGCGAATGCTAAAGATGCGCTCCTTGGCCCGCGCCTTCTCTTCGTCGCGCCGGGCGCCACCGATCAGACAATCGAAACCAAACTCGGCCACCGCCTCGAGGAGTGTCACCGACTGGTGCCGGTTGCGCGACTCCTGCGGATGGGCCAGGCGAACCGTACCCCGACGGATCGAATCCTCGACGGAGCGGACGATCAACCGTTCGCCAAGCTCAGCAACGCGAGCATCGCGAAAAGCAATCACCTCGGGATAGTTGTGGCCCGTGTCGATGTGTAACAGCGGAAAAGGGAAACGGGCTGGACGAAAGGCCTTTTCGGCCAGACGCAACAAGCAGATCGAATCCTTTCCACCCGAAAAAAGGAGCGCGGGTCGCTGAAACTGGCCAGCCACCTCGCGCAAAATCGTAATGGCTTGCGCCTCGAGCCACTCGATCGTATCGTCGTCCCAGAGTGCGCCCTGCTCATGCTCCTGGGCAAGCTCCCCGATGTCCGCTGTATGAAAAGGGTATATTGTCGTGGCTGACTGTACCATCATGCCTTTCCTTTATCGTGCTGCCGATGTAACCCACACTCCCGAGCCTCTGCCGCTTCCCACCACCACCGCCCTGCGCGTGGATCCTCACCCACCGCTACGGCGCGGGTGCATGGCGCACAGCCGATGCTTGGATAGAAGGCATCGTGCAGTGGATGGTAAGGAACTTCATTTAGGCGTAGGTAAGCCCACACCTCCTCATGGCTCCAGTCCCACAACGGGCTGATCTTCCACAACCCATGCCCCTCATCCCAAGCCACCGGCTCCACCTCAGCTCGAGTCACACTCTGCTGGCGGCGCAAACCAGTTATCCACCCCCTCTGGCCCGCCAAGGCGCGTTTAAGAGGAGCCACTTTCCGCGCTTGGCAGCAGGCAAGACGGGCCTCGCTGCTGTGGTAAAAACCGTCGATCCCGTAGCGGGCTACCCACTCCTCGACGGCCTGTGCCTCAGGGAAATAGAGAGCGAACCGCCAGCGGTAACGCGCCTCGGTCTGGGCCAAGGTGGTATAGGTCTGCGGCGGCAAGCGGCCCGTATCCAGGACGAAGGGGGTAATCTGTTCGCGCAGCTCAGAACAGGCAATCAGATCGGTAAGCACCTGATCTTCGGCCCCCAGACTGGAGGCAAAGACAAGGGGACCCCATTGGCGCACCGCTACTGCAATGAGCTCGATCGCTGCAGCGCTCTTTTCCGCCACCTGCGCGCGCAGCCGCGCGTCGCTAAGATCGGGATGCATGTAGGGATGACTCATACAACCTCCATCACCTCAGGCGCTACGTCCCTTCGCCCCCGCGCCACCCGTTGCCACAGCGGCTGCGGCAGGGCCACGCTTCCTTGGTACGGCTCAGTAAAAGTGCGTAGCAGCCGCGCCCCGTCGCGGGCGAGCGCCTCAGCCGGTACCCGCTCCGGGTCGGGAGCAAAGCCTGTGAACCCGACCCGGCGTAAGTAATCAAGCTGATCGAGTAGAAAATCGCCAACGGCAATCAGCGGCCCGCGCCAACCACGCAATCGCAGGATCGTCGCCAGCGAAAAGGGGCGGCCATCGGTAAAAACGGAGAAACGGATGGCGATTGCCGACAGTTCAGAGAAGGATTTTGCGCATACCTCTTCGGGATCGCTCCCGGCCTCCAACAGGAGGTAGGAACTCTGCGCGCCAAGGGGCGCAAACTGCGACAACGAAAAGGGATGCACCCTCCCGGTAAGGTCAAGCAACCACATCTTCTCTCACTCCTTCATACAGGGCTTGCCGAAATGGGCCTTCACCCACCCGCGCGACCGTTTCAGCCAGTGACTCCCCGCGCCGACGCCAATGGTGGTACGTAGTAAGCAACCGCTCGATCGCTGGAGCCACTGCGGCAGCTGGGAGCGCTGGTCCCAACACCTTCCCAAACCGCAGGTCGATCCCCTCTTGTCCCCCAAGGGTGACCTGAAACCACTCCTGCCCTTTTTTATCGACACCCAGAACACCGATATCCCCGAGATGGTGGTGGCCGCAGGCATTGACGCAACCCGAGATATTGATGGCCACGGGAACCGCCTCAGTTGCCCGGAGGTTGGCCTGACCGAGCCGCTCGATCACCGCCTGGGCCACCGGAATGGACCGCGCATTGGCCAGCGCGCAGTAGTCCCCCCCTGGGCAGGCAATCACGTCACTGGCCAGACGAAAAATCGGCCGACCAAACCCTAGCGCCCGCGCTTCCCGCCACAGAAGCGGCAAGGCCTGCTCGGGCACCCAGCCAAGCACCAGGTTCTGCCGGTGGGTAACCCGAATCTCGCCATCGCTGAACCGCTCGCTCCACTGGGCGATGGCCCGCATTTCATCAGCGGTGACATCGCCTGGCGCATGTTGGTGCCGCTTGGTCACCAGCACCACCGCAGCAAAACCGGGAACTCGGTGGGGCAAAACGTTCTGTGCACGCCAGCGGGCAAAGGCAGCGACCTCATCAGCAGAGAGTGGTGTCGGCTCACGGTGCAACCACACCGCCGCCATCGACTCGGCTCGCCGATCATCTTCTGCAAAATGGTTGGCAATACGGGCAAGTTCCCCACGCCATCCTTGCCAACGGGCTGCCTCATCTTCCTGCCCGCGGGCCCGTTCGGCCAGTACCGCAGCGCGAAAAGCCTCGACCCCCATGCTCTGGACAAGGATCTTGATCCGAGCCTTGTACTTGTTGTCGCGCCGCCCCCATCGGTTATAGACGCGCAAGATCGCTTCCAGAGTGGGCATCAATTGAGCGGCCGGCAATCGAGCAAAAAGCCGCTGCCCGATCACTGGTGTTCGCCCTAGCCCACCCCCCACATAGAGATCGACTTCAGGTGCCAAGGGGTCACTCGTTGGCCAGAGGTCGATACCAATGTCATGGGCACGAATCGCTGCCCGATCCTCTTTTGCGCCGTTCACAGCGATTTTGAATTTCCTGGGCAGAAAAGCAAATTCGGGATGAAAGGCGGCCCACTGGCGCAAAAATTCGCACCACGGCCTCGGGTCTACCCGTTCATCTGCTGCAATTCCAGCTAGGGCATCGGTGGTGATGTTGCGGATGCAGTTCCCCGAGGTTTGGATTGCATGAAGATCATGCTCGGCCAGAAACGCCAAAATATCGGCCGAATCTTCGATCTTGACCCAATGAAACTGTACATTTTGCCGGGTGGTAAAGTGGCCAAACCCACGATCCCACCGTTCAGCCAGCTCAGCTAGGGCGCGCAGCTGTTGCGCCGACAAAATCCCGTAGGGGATCGCCACGCGCAGCATCGGCGAGTGGCGTTCACGATAGAGACCATTTTGTAGGCGCAACGGCAAGAAGGCCTCGTCGGAAAGGGCGCCAGCTAGGTAGCGTTGCAACTGATCGCGAAACTGGGCAACCCGCTCGCGCACCAGCTGCCGGTCAAAGGCATCAAAACGGTACATCGCCACACTCCAGTGATTTCCTGGTAGTGTAGCGATGACAGTTATGAATTTTTAGCCTAATAAACGCAGATCGATATTATTTTTGGCAATTAAAGTTTGCCTGAGAGCGCCAACTTCTCGGCTTCGAGGACGGCCAAGCTAATGTACTTACCGATGTTGCTCTCCCACCCGGCCGTCTCTTTCGCTTTGCCGGCCACACGCGGGTCTTTGAGCACCAAAGCCTTGGCCTGCGACGGGTCAAGACCCTCTTCAAAAGCCTTGACGGCGTTTTCCCAGATCCCAGCAAAGAGCTCGCGTTGCCAGGTCAGAACCGTTTTGCTTGGGCGCCCGTGGCCCGGCACCCAGAGGTGGTCACGGCCATTCTTGGTCAACTGGTCGATAAAATGAAGCGACCCAGGATAGGAACCGTCGTCCATGTTGGCGATGCGCCGATCCATCGCCACATCGCCAACATAGGTTACCTGGTCTTCAACCACCTCGAAACAGAGGTCCCCAGGCGTATGGGCCACGCCATAGTGGTGACAGCGGATCGTGACATCGCCAAAGGAGAAGGTCTCGCCGTGGTTGGCCACCCGGTTCGGCGGCACCAATTTGGTGCCCGCCGTTGCCCCGTTTGTCCACCGCTCAAGTAGGTTCAGCCAAAGGTTCCCCTCTTTTTTCTCGATCGCCTCCTTAGTCACCGGGTGGGCGTAGAAGGGAATCTCACCAAACGCTTCAAAGTAGGCCTGCGCCGCTAGGTAGTGGTCGCCATGATAGTGGCTGGCAAAGAGGGCCACCACCGGCTTGTCGGTGACAGTGCGGATCATCCGAATGGCCATTTCCCCGATCTGGACTGACCCGCCACCGTCAAGGATCACTACCCCTTTCTGGGTCACCGCGAAGGTGATATTAGACATCATGCCGCGGTTTTCCGGCGTAGGGAAGCCTTCCTTGGCGTAGATCATCCAGACGTGGCGGCTCAACTGCTCCGGTTTAATGTCGGGGACTGGTGGGCCCTTGAGGAAAAACTCAGCGTCGCTGGCAAAAGCACTTAGCTCCTCGCGCCAGAGGATGCCACCCGCAGCTGCTACGGTAAGGGCTGCGGCGCTTTTGAGCCAGCGGCGGCGGGAGGAATTGACGGGAAAAAGGGAATCAAGCTTGTGCTGGGCCATTGCTGCTCTCCTTGAGGACCTCTAAACGGCCTAAGCCACCCCTGGATTGCCTTCCACCCCGATGATCCGCGGAACGTTTAACTCTTTGATGCGCACCGTCTTCTGACTACGCAGGTATTCAGCAACGATCTCCCAAATCGGCGGACCCGCTTCGCGTCCCTCCTCCGAGACTGGTGCCCAGCCAGCTACCTTGTACTTCTTACCCGGCTCAAGCGGCTTGCCGTTGAGGGTCATCTCCTGGATCCGTTTGCCCATCGGGGCGTTGGGGTCGATCGCATACTTGAGCCCACCCACGCGCACCATGTCGCCCCCCTGCTGATAGTAGGGGTCAGGATTAAAAAGGTTGTCGGCAACATCCTCGAGCACCGTCTTGATCTGCTCGCCGGTCATTTCGGTGAGCGTGCTCCACGGGTAGGTGATCGCCGTCTGATCCAGGAGATGCTCCATGGTGATCGTCTGCCCAGGAAGAATCGTCGTTCCCCAGCGAAAGCCAGGAGAAAAGGCCAGATCAGCGCCGCGCACCTCCATCAGCGCATCGACGATCACCTGGTCCCACGTGCCGTTGAAATTACCACGGCGGTAGAGAAGCCCTTCGGCCACCGCCAGTGGTTCACGCAGCTTTGCTTCAAACGGCGCACGAACCTTCTGGATGAAGGACTCCATCTCAGGATCAGGCGGCAAAAAGTTGGCAAATACGGGCAGCAGGCGGTAGTGCCAACTGGCAATCTTGCCGTTTTTTACCTCCAGATCCATGACCCCGAGGAACTTGCCGTTGGAGCCGGCGTTGGTCACCAGCGTCTTACCGCCGGGGTTATTGACGACCACCGGCTGATAGACCCCGTCATGGGTGTGTCCGCCGAAGATGACGTCGATCCCGCGCACGCGCGATGCCATCTTGAGGTCGACATCCATCCCGTTGTGCGAGAGGACCACCACCACCTGGGCCCCCTCACGGCGGGCTTTGTCGACAGCCTCCTGCATCTGCTGCTCTTTGATGCCGTAACTCCAGTTGGGCACCTGCCAGCGGGGATTGGCTACCGGGGTATAGGGGAAGGCCTGACCGACGATTGCAACCGGAACGCCGTTGATCGTGCGGATCACGTATGGCTTGAAGACTGGATCTTCGAAGTCGGTGGTGTGGACATTCTGGGCCACGATGTCAATCTTGCCCTGGAAATCCTTCTCTTCCACCTCCTTGACCCGTTCGGCACCAAAGGTCGCCTCCCAGTGCAGCGTCATCACGTCCACACCCAAGAGCTTACAAGCATCGACCATGTCCTGGGCGTTGGTCCACAGCGACAACCCCGACCCTTGCCAGGTATCCCCGCCATCGAGCAGCAACGCCCCCGGCCGCGACTCCTTGAGCCGCTTGACAAGAGTCCTTAAGTGGGCAAACCCACCCACTTTGCCGTAGAGTTTCGCTTTGGCTTCGAAATCGAGATAGGTAAAAGCGTGGGCTTCCAGCCCCCCCTTAGGGATGCGGTAGTACTTCAGGAAATGTTCGCCTACCAGGTGCGGAACCTGCCCGCGCATCGCCCCCACTCCAAGGTTCACCTGCGGCTCACGGAAATAGATCGGCAGCAGCTGTGCATGGCAGTCGGTCATATGCAGCAGGGAGACGTTGCCCTTACGAGGCATGTTATAGAGCTTCTCTGCCTCTTTGGCTGCCTCATCGGCATTGGCCGTAAGACTCCAGCCGCCAGCAGCAGCCACAGCCAGGACCTGCAAAAATTCCCGTCGGTTCATTGCCATTGGTATCAGTCCTCAGAGTGGGTTACTCGTTTCCTTACTTACTTACTTACTTATGATTTTTGTTGACCGGCGACTCTGGATCAAAAAGGTAGGCCATCACATCCTTGATCTGCGCTTCAGTCAAAATGCCAGCATCCCCAATGCGCGGCATGCTTGAGCAGAGGTTGATCGCCCGGCCATTCCAGATCTTTTTCCAGGTGTACTCGACCACCTCTTTGGAATTTCCCCTAAGCTTGCCATACCCCGAGAGGCTCGGCCCGATGTTGCCATAGGAGAGTTCCTTAGCGTCCATCTGGTGGCAGTTGTAGCAGCCGCCCCCATTGACGGTACCCGGTGGATCGGTCCAAGTGAGACCCCGACCGCTCTGAGCGATCTGTTCCCCTTTTTTCCAATCCCCAAAAAACTTGCCATCAGAGGGCATACGGATCGTCTCTTCCTGCTCTTTCTGAAGCGCCTCGATGACTTTTGGGCTCACTTTGTCGCCGCGATCCAGCGCCGAACAGACCTTCTGGAACTCAAGCTGCAGCATCCGCTCTTTGAGGGCAATCCCGCTCTCTTTGAAGGAGCGGTCGACGATCTCGCGAACCTTTGCATCCCAGTTGCCATCGGCTGCCCAAACCGTGGTTGCCAACAAGGTTGCCAGCCCCATGACCCATTGCTGTTTCATCGGGCACCTCCTTCAGCGCTTGATGCCCGGGGTAAGCATCACCCCGCCGTTGGCGTTCGCAGCCATATAGACCGACAAAGCGATCGTAGCATCCGAGACATAGACTGGTTCTGCCGTCCGCTGCTGGCGGAAGCAGTCCCAGAGACGCAACTGCATCGTCCAGAATTGGCTGTTGGAGACGCGGTAGGCAGGCCAGGAGCCCCAACCGGCAGCAGCCCCCTCATGTTTGGTGATATTGGGGAGCTCTTGCAGGCGGATCCGCTGACCATCCTTACCGTGGCAGGTGGCGCACGAGAAATCGAAGGACCCGGCGCGGTAGAAGAACATCTGCCGGCCCAACTCATACATCTCTTTCATCTTGGGGTGGCTCATATCGACCCGGATCTTTTCGCCATTACTTTGGGTAACGACATAAGCAACGATCTTGGCAATGCGCTCTTTTTCCCCTTTGCCCCACTTTTCATCGATTACCTTTTTCGGGTCAACCCCTTGCAACTGCTCCATGCAAGTGACGAGCCGCGACTCCAGATCCTGCACCCGCCCAGTATCTGGGAAGTAGCGAGGCAACTGCGCAGCAGCCCCTTTGACGACACCTGGCCCTAGCCCGAGGTCGCATTTCTCAAGCGTCCCCTTTTTCGGTCCGTAAGGTGTACGCCAGATCTCCTCTCCTTCCATCGCGTAAAGGTCGGAAGGGTTACCATCAGCAATCTGCTTGCGGTACTCTTCGATCGCTTTAAGCCGGGCCGCCTCATCGCTGGCAGCGTGCAGCGGTAACGCGGCAAAAGCTGCAGTTGCCGCCGCTATTAAGGGCACGATTCGTTGGGTCATGGTCTTCTCCTCCGAAGAAAGGCTACTGCGGACAAACAGGCAGTAGCCCCCTTTGGCATTACTTGACGTCCACCGACTGTTCTTGCGACTCGCCTTTGTTATCAACCCACTTTAGGGTGATCTTATCGCCGGCTTTGGCCTTGACGTCGAATTCGAAGTAGGGGTTAGTCGAGATCGCCCCACTCCATTCGGCGGTGAGCACCGGTTTTCCATTGACACTAGCGACCACTTCGGTGATGTAGTGGGCGGGAATGGTATTCCCAGAGGAGTCTTTGCGCAGCCCAGTCTCCATCGGGTGCGACATCAGCGCCCGAACATTGACCACATCGCCCTGGATCTGGGCACGAATCCGCATCGGTCCTGCCATCTTTGCTCTCCTTTCCGCTTGTCCGATTAACCGCCGCAACCACCGAGGGTCACTTTGACCTCTTTCTTAGTCATGTAGTACTTGCCACCCGCCTTGACCACGGCGACGACATCCGAACTCTGGCCCATCTTGACCCGCGTCTTGACCCGCGGCAAAGCCTCAGGAGTGAACTGGAAGAAGGCAGAAAGCGCGTTGGGGTTTTTATCGATAAAGAGCGCGATTGCCTCAGTGTTTGGGATCTTGCTCTCGATCTCGATCGGCACCACCGCACCATTTTCGGCAATGTCCGGCGCCCCTAGGACGATCTGGTCACTGACTTGCGCGCCATCGGCACCCAGCGCCTTGAGCGCCTCATCAAGCTTGGTGGCCTTGAAGGCATTCTCCTGACTGCGGGCGGCCAAAACCAGACGCGGCTGCAGAACCCCCGCGCCCACCAGGGTACCGAAGACCCCCAAGCCAAACCCGGCTTTCAATACCTCACGACGTTGCATGCGCACTCTCCTCTTGATTGGAACAGAACATCACTGCGCCGAAGCGCCTGCCAGGATCCACTGGGCAAGCGAACGGGTCTCCTCGTTGCTCAACCCAGGATGGGGTGGCATGGGAACATTGCCCCATACCCCTGAGCCCCCATTTTTAATTTTCTGCGCCAAATAGTCAACCGCATCGGGGCGTTGCCGGTATTTGGCTGCCACATCCTTGTAAGCTGGACCAACAATCGCCTTATCGACCCCGTGGCAAGCAGTGCACCCTTTCGCTTTAGCTAGATCGAGCATCGACTGCTGCTTGCCCGCTGCCGTCTCAGCCTCTTTGACAGAGGCTTCTGAGATCTCTTTGCCGCGCACTGGTCCGAAAACGCGGTTCTGCTCTTTGAGGTTTCCATGGGCATCCCAGGCATACTCAGGCAGGTTGGAGGTAATGACCACCTCCTTCTTGCAATCCTTCATGCAGTTACTGCCTTGAACATCAGGCTTGCCGCCATTGCCAATCCCGCCCCCTTTCAGCCCAGGACCCCATGGCCACATGCCGTGGTCCCAAGTCATGCCGTTGCGGTTAGGCATGTGGTTTTGCACCTCTTTGATCGTCTTTTCGTTGAGTTCAAAGTCGGCCGGAATGATCTCAGCAAGATTCAACAGATAGGCTACCAGCGCATAGACTTCGTCAGATGATAGCGACTTTGGACTCGTCCACGGCATTGCCCGATGGATGTAATCCCAAAGGGTAGAGACGGTGGGTACCTTCATGAGGGTGGTGCGCTGTGGCACAGAACCATCCTGAAGCGCTTTAACGCGCCCGGTCTTGATATCCTCTTGGGTCGTTCCCCCCACTAGCGGGGTGAAGACCTGGTTCGATTCGGCAAAGTCGCCATGGCACATGGCACACTTTTGCAGCCAGATCTGCTCACCCTGCTCCGCCGTCCCTTTCCCAGCGGGCAACCCGACAAAATCGGGACGCACGTCGATGTCCCACGCTTTAATCTCCGCCGGTGTCGCCGGACGTCCCAACCCTTCGTACTTGGCTGCCAGCGCAGCGCCTGCACCCCAGAGCGCAGCCACGGCCAGCACCATCACCTTTTTAGAGTACTTGGACATTGCTCACCTCGCCATCTTCTTTGATCAGCCACGACTGGATCGCGTTGTTGTGGTAGATCGACCGTGTGCCCCGCACTTTACGCAACTGCCCGTAGGAGGGCTGGATATGCCCAGTCTCGTCCATCGCCCGCGACTGCAGGATCGCCGGCTTGCCGTCCCAGACCCAGTCGATGTTAAATCGGGTAAGCGCCTTGGGCAGAACCGGCTGCTCCAGACGCACCTGGCGCCAGTTGATCCCTCCATCGGTGGAGACATCGACCCGCACAATCTTGCCGCGACCCGACCAGGCCAGACCAGTAATGTTGTAGAACCCTTTGTCCAGCAGAATCTGACCGCCAGATGGCGTGGTGATCACCGATTTGACCTCTTGGACCGACGTATATTGCCGGTGAGTCCCATCAGGCATCAGATCGATGTAGTGGACCGC
>Ga0308420_1001602_pt1 | contig 11839 bp, 9 predicted proteins | sample HotsprSampleMS55_FD_203802 | JGI IMG/M metagenome (GOLD analysis project Ga0308420, IMG submission 203802) | Hot spring phototrophic mat microbial communities from Mushroom Spring, Yellowstone National Park, Wyoming, United States - 20090730_MS55 ... | reverse complement strand
TTCCTGACCGATGAGTGGAAGGTGGACGTGGCGGTCACCGGTTCCCAAAAGGGTTTGATGATCGGTCCCGGTCTCGCGTTCGCAGCCGTCAGCCCTAAGGCGTGGGCGGTGGTGGACGCCTGCACGACCCCCCGGTTCTACTTCGACTGGAAGAAAATGAAGAAATCCGTTGAGAACAAGGAAACGCCCTTCACCCCTGCGGTCACCCTGTGTGTCGCGCTCAACCGTTCCCTGGAACTGATCCGGGAGAAGACGCTGGAAAAGATCTGGGCCGACACCGAGAAACTGGCGGTTGCCTGCCGCGCAGCGGTCAAGGCGATGGGGTTGCGGCTCTTCTCCAATGAATCGGTGACCTGCAATGTCCTGACTCCCATCGCGATGCCCGAGGGAATCGATGGGCAGAAAGTGCTTAAGATGATGCGCGACGAATACGGGATCTCCATCGCACCCGGACAGGACAAGCTGAAGGGAAAGATCGTGCGTATCGCGCACATGGGCTACATTGACCGTTTCGATCTCATCGTCGGGATCGCCGGTCTCGAGATCGTGCTCAAAAAGTTGGGCGCGTCTATCACTCCGGGTAACGGTCCGCGTGTGCTGGAGGAGATGCTCGGGTAGGATACGCGACGCTCAAAGAAGCCGAGACCACAGCCGTCACTGACGGAAGGAGACACCCATATGGCACGCCACCGAATCCTGATGACATACTCCAGCTCCGAAGGGTTGGAGAAACTGCTGCAACATCCTGATTTCGTTGTCGAGGTGAAGCCCAAACCGAAGCCGGAGGAGTTTGTCAAACTGATTGCAGGATACGACGGTCTGCTCATCCGTTCCGAGGTCAAGGTGACTCCGGAAGTGATCCAGGCTGCCGACCGCCTCAAGGTCATTTGCCGGGCGGGCACCGGCGTGGACAATGTAGATATCCCGGCCGCATCCCGCAAGGGTATCATCGTCATGAATGTGCCGGGAGGCAACACGATCTCCGCCTGCGAGCATACCATCGGGCTTTTAATGGCAATGATGCGTAACATCCCTCAGGCGTGTGCCGCGCTCAAAACGGGTTCCTGGGAACGTGAGAAGTACGCGGGCAACGAGTTGCAGGGCAAGACACTGGGCCTGCTGGGCCTCGGGCGCATCGGTTCCGAAGTCGCCAAACGCATGCAGGCATTCGGCATGCGCATCATCGCACACGACCCGCACGTTTCTGAAGACCATGCCCGCGCCATGGGCGTGGAGATGATGTCCATGGAACGGGTCATGGCGGAAGCGGACATCATCTCGCTGCACCTTCCCAAGACCGAAAGCACAAAGAATCTCATCAACGCGACGACCATAGCGAAGATGAAGGACGGTGTGCGTATCATCAACTGTGCCCGGGGTGGGATTGTCAATGAGGCCGATCTGGCGACGGCGTGCAAAATGGGCAAGGTGGCGGCGGCGGCTCTGGATGTGTTCGAGAAAGAGCCGACAACACAGTCGCCGCTGTTCGAATTGCCCAACGTGGTGGTGACCCCACACCTCGGTGCGTCAACCGAGGAGGCGCAGCTGAAGATCGCGCAGGAAGTGTCCGAGATGTTTATAGATCACTTCATCCGCGGCATCACCCGCAATGCGGTCAATATCCCTGCACTGGACCCGGAGACGCAGAAGAAGGTGGAACCGTACATCCCGCTCATGGAGAAACTGGGTGCCTTCCAGAGCCGTCTCATTGAAGGCGGTGTCCGCGAGGTGGCTATCTCATACCCGGGATCCCTGCAAGGCGCCAACACCTACCTGCTCACGGCGTCATACCTCAAGGAGTTCCTCGCGACGTTCATGGCAGCCGAGATCAATATGGTCAGCGCACCGGTACTCGCCCGTGAGCGCGGTATCAAAATACAGGAAACTCGGGTTTCCGAAACGGGAGAGCCCGCACACGTCGTTCGGGTGCGGGTAGTCACGGATGCCGAGACCTGCAGTGTGGCGGGGGCGGTGTTCGGCAATGTCTGCCGTATCATCGAGATCAACGGGATGGTGGCCGATATCGAGCCCGCCGGGCATATTCTGTTCTTCGCCAACGAGGACAAACCGGGGGTCATCGGGCGCGTGGGGACCCTGCTGGGAGAGAGCGGCATCAACATCGCACAGATGTTCGTGGCGCGGGACCGCCAGGGCGGTAGGGCGATGACGTTCATCACTGTGGACGGAGATGTACCGCAGGATGTGGTTGATAAAGTGACATCCGTCCATGGTGTTTCCCGGGTAAAGGCGATCTGCCTGTGAACGTTGCGGTGAGTTGTGTTGACGTTGGCAAGGTATACCGCAAGCACCGGCTCATCGGTCACCGCAGGGTGATGGGAGTGGATGGTCTTTCCCTGGAGGTCATGGACAACGAGATTTTCGGGCTCCTGGGTCTCAATGGTTCCGGCAAGACCACTACCATCAAGCTGCTGCTGGGGTTGCTGCACCCGGATTCCGGGGAGCTGCGCGTTCTCGGACGGCGCGTCCCCGACTGGACGGTCAACCGGCACATCGGGTACCTGCCTGAGTCGGTCTCCTTCAACAAGCGGCTGACCGGCAGGGAGCTTCTGACTTTTTTTGCGGATGTCGCCGGCGGTGTACGCCGCGATCGTTTGGACGGTGTGGTGCGGTTTGTCAACCTGTCGGACGCGATTGACCGCCGGGTCGGCGAGTATTCCAAGGGCATGCTCCAGCGACTGGGACTCGCGCAGGCCATCGTACACGATCCGGACGTGCTGATTCTGGATGAGCCATCCAGCGGGCTGGATCCCATCGGTATCAAGGAGATCCGTGACTTGATCGTGGAACTCAAGCGTCAGGGGAAGACGGTGTTTTTCTCGTCGCACCTCATCTCCGAACTTGAAAAGGTGTGTGACCGTGTCGGCATCATACACCAAGGCCGCCTGCTGCGGATCGTCTCCCAGGAAGAGTGGCGAACACATTCCCTGGAAGCTATCTTCATGCAAACACTCGGCTGAGTCCACGGACCGGCACCAGCGCACCGGCCGGCATTTACAACCGCCTGCGTATTTTATACACGAAAACAACCGTGCGCTCATGGCGCGCGTCATCATGCAAAGAACCTGTCAGTCCAAGGAGCGTTCCCGTGAATGGAAGACTGTTCGCCGTTATCTGTCTCGTTTACATCGCTGCAGTATCCCCGGTATCGGCGCAATCCGAGAAAGTCATGGTACGGGTCAATAGCGAAGTCATTCTCAAGTCGAAGTTCGACGACAAGCTGGAACCGGCGTTGGCGAAGTACCGCGAACTAAAAAAAATGGCCAAAGAGCCGGAAAACCCCGACGAGATCCGGCGTCTCAAACAGGAGGTTCTGGACCAACTCATCAATGAACGGCTCCTGCTGCAAGAAGCCAAGGCGCGCAGTCTCAAAGTGTCACGACGCGAGCTGGAGAAGGGGCTCGAGACCATCCGGAACCGCTTCCCCAGCGATGAGGCGTTCCGCGCCCAACTGAAGAAGGAAAAGATGACCGAAAAGCAGCTCGAAGAAAAAATCGAAGGCGAATTGATCGTCATGCGCATGATCAGCGAGATCAACGCCGAAGCCCGCAAGCACATCACTCCGCCGACCGAAGAAGACGCCCGCCGTGAGTATACCGTTATCCGCAAGATCATTGACGGTGAAGAACCGCCCAGCGATCGCAGCACCGAAGAGCAGAACATGCTGCGGCTGCTGGCACGTCAACTCAAACAGCACTTCGATGAGCAGGTCCGGGTGCGGCACATCCTCATCGCCGTACCGGAGAACGCAACTGAGTCGCAGAAGTCCGATGCCCGCAAGAAACTGGAAGGGATCCGCAAGCAGATCGCCGCAGGGGAGGATTTCTCGGAAATGGCCCGCCTCTGGTCCGACGATCCGAGCTCCAAGGAGAAAGGCGGCGAGCTGCAGTTCAGCCGTGGCGTGGTGGTGCCGGAGTTTGAGAAGGCGGCATTCGCGCTGAAGGAGGGGGAGATGAGCGGCATCGTACAGACGTCGTTCGGCTTCCACCTCATCAAGTGCATCGAACGTCGGTCAAAACGAGAGGTGCGGTTCAACGACGAAGTGCGTGACGCGCTGATCAATTACCTGACCGAACGGCGCATCGCGGAGTTCTACGAACAGTTTCTCGACGGTCTGAAGAAGAAGGCTGCCATAAAGGTTGTCACGCCGATACACTAGGGGGCGCCGCAAGGTGCGACCGTGCGTTCTGGTCACCGCCGGTGATCCCGCTGGCATTGGCTACGAGCTCGCCGCGGCGGTCGCGTCATCGAACATCCCGGTCCAACCACTCATCATCGCGGAGCGGGATCTGTGGAGCGCTGCTGCGACCTCGGTCGGGCTTCGCGCCAGGGCGGTTATCCTGCAGGAATTACTCGTGGGTTCGCTCACCGAGCATCTCATTCCGCGAGGCGCATACGGATTGGTACCGCTGCTGCACCGGGCTGCACCGGGTGCCGTGAAATCAGGGCGTCTCAACGCCGCCAGCGGCAGGTGCGCCCTGGACGCCCTCGACGCCGCCTGCCGGATCATCGAAACCGGCGGTGTTCATCGGCGGTATGGCTTGTTGACGATGCCGGTTTCAAAAGCGGCGATACGGGAAACCGGCGTGCCGTTCCCCGGTCACACCGAGTATCTCGCGCACCGGTTCAATGTCCGCGATATCGCCATGCTGATGATCGGAAAGGGCAGGAACGGGGAACACTACCATGTCCTCCTGTTGACGCGCCACGTGCCGTTGCAGGCGGTCTCACGGCAGTTGCACCGCGAACGGTGCGCGGAGCAGATCCTCGCCACTGCGGCATTTATCACTGCGCACCGGCTGACGGGAGAACGACCGCTCACCGTCCTTTTGTGCGGCGTCAACCCGCACACCGGCGAGCGGGGAACCATCGGTACCGAAGAGCAGGGCATCTTTCGGAAGATCGCCCTACGGGTGCGACGAAACGCGCCGGTGGCGGGTATCGGCACGGTGGAATGTCCGGTCCTTGCGGAATACGCTTTTAGCTATGCGGCACGACATCCGGAGACCCTGATCGTGTGTTCCTACCATGATCAGGGAATGGTCCCGCTCAAACTTCTGTGCGGACATGTTATCGCGAACGTCACCGTGGGCCTGCCGTTTGTGCGGGTTTCCCCGGGGCACGGAACCGCTGCGGATATCGCCGGCACCGGCACAGCCGATCGCGCCCCTACGTTCTTCGCCCTGGAGGTTTTGCAGCGATGCCTGTCAGTGACCTGAGCGAAGGAACTGTTGTTGATCCCGGGTGTGTCGTGCGCGAAGCCGCAGAAGACGATCTCGCGGCGGTGACCGCGATCGAATCGGAGTGTTTCGCTTTTCCGTGGTCTTACCGCGGGTTTCGCGCGGAGATCGGCACATCCGGCGGGATGTTCCTGGTGGCACAGGACCCGACCGGGATTGTCGGCTACCTCTGTGGCCAGACGGTCTCGCTGCAGGCGGCCTGCATCAACAACATAGCGGTCCGTACCGAACGTCGTCGCAGCGGCATCGCGACCCAGTTGATCCATGCCGCCTTCGGTCGGTGGCGCGCCGCTGGCGTCACCCGTGTCAGCCTTGAGGTGCGCACGCACAACACCGCGGCGATCGCGCTGTACCGTGCGAACGGATTTGTGCCCGCAGGCACCCGGCGGTCGTTCTACCCCGACGGTGCGGATGCGCTCGTCATGACGACGGAGCTTGGGCCCTGCCGGACCGGATAACGTTCTGGGGGAACACACCCGATCGAAACCACACATGTTCGCGAGGAGATGTGCATGAACTTCACTCTCAGCACGCGCCTGCAGCAACTGCCGCCGTACCTGTTCATAGAACTCGACCGGAAGAAGAAAGCACTCGCCGACCGCGGCGTCGATATCATCTCGTTCGGCGTGGGCGACCCGGATCTGCCGACCCCTGACCACATCGTTCGTGCGATGCAAGAAGCGGTCGCGATGCCTGCGTACCACCAGTACCCGTTCGGCCGCGGTCTTGCGACCTTCCGTCAAGCCGTTGCGGCGTGGTTCGTTCGTCGCTTCGGTGTCAGTCTGAACCCCGACACCGAAGTACACGCGCTTATCGGATCCAAGGAAGGCATTGGTCATTTCCCGCTGGCATTCGTCAACCCGGGGGACGTCGTGCTCGCCACCGAGCCGGGCTATCCGGTGTACCGATCATCAACCGTTCTGTGCGGCGGGGAGTATCATCCGCTGCCGTTGCGACGTGACAACGGGTTCCTCCCAGACTTTGATGAGATTCCTCTTGACATTCTCCAACGTGCACGATTGCTGTTTTTCAACTACCCCAACAATCCGACCGCTGCTGTTGCACCGGTGGAGTTCTTCAAACGGGTGGTGGAGTTCGCGCACCGACACCGCATCATCGCCGCCCACGATTGCGCCTACTCCGAACTCTACTATGACCCCGCACACCGCCCGACCAGCTTCCTTGCCGTTGACGGGGCGCGCGAAGTGGGCATCGAATTTCACTCGCTGTCAAAGACGTTCAACATGACCGGCTGGCGCGTCGGCTGGGCCTGCGGTAACCCGCAACTCATATCGGCACTCGGCGCCATCAAGGACAACTACGATTCCGGCGTCTTCAGTGCGGTGCAGCATGCCGCCGTCGCCGCGCTCACCGGCCCGCAGGAGTGCATCGCGGCGAACAACGCCGTCTATCGTGAACGGCGCGACACATTCGTCGCCGGCCTGCGACGACTCGGGCTCGATGCACTTTCACCGGAAGCGACATTCTACGTGTGGACGGCCGTTCCGCGGGGATCCACCTCCATTGCCTTTGCGGAACGACTGCTCCCCACCGGAGTCGTGTGCACGCCGGGTATCGGCATGGGAGCGGCGGGGGAAGGGTACGTTCGGTTCGCCCTTACCGTCCCGGTCAAGCGGATCATCGAGGCGCTGGATCGCATCCGCACAGTGTTGTGAGAACGATCACCATGCCGACCGGGACACCGCCGTATGTCCGGTATCCGTGAGCACCGTCTTCATCAGTTTGGGTTCCAATCAGGGTGACCGGCGCCGGGTGCTGCGCGCCGCGCTCCACAGTGTGCGGAGATTGGGTTCTGTAGTGGCTGTTTCACCGCTGTACAGAACCACGCCGGTCGGCGTGGAGCGCGTTCCACACTTTCTCAATGCGGTGGCACAGCTCGAAACCGCACTCGGTCCGATGACGCTCCTCCGTGGACTACAGGCGATAGAACGGAAGTTCGGCCGGCAGTGTGGTGCGGCGCGGTGGTCCGAACGCTCCCTTGATCTAGACATCCTCCTCTATGACAATGCCATCATAGAGACGCCGTTCCTGACCATCCCCCATCCACGGATCGCACAGCGGCTTTTCGTCCTCGTGCCGCTGGCCCATCTCTCGCCGGATGTGGTGATACCGCTAACCAGCCGCACGGTCAGGGAATGCCTGCAATCCATGGCTGATCCGTTCCAGACCGCAACACGCATCGACTGACCCTGTTTTATTACATAGTGCCCGCCGATATGGGGATCTGTAAGCGTCACACGCACGGTACACCCATCTTGAAACGGCATGTTCTTTACTCCGCAGGTGGCGGATGCTTCAACATACCATGGGGTTGCAAACATCGCAGAAAACCGGTATAGTTCCTCTTACCGGTCGGTATAAGGACGCTCGCGGTCACGGTCCGTGCTCCCACGCCGTTCGTACCGGTTTCTCCGTCGTTGTATTGACATCCCCATCCAAAAAATATATGAGTAGGGCCGTTTTTTTACGCAGGTCCGATGAGACGTGCTCTCCGAGGCCCTGACTGGTTCCCGGGTGCGCCGGGCAGGAGGTTGTCCGACCATGCAGCACGATGAATGGGTACGTGCGACGCACGTGTTGATGACCGGTGCACGCAGCAGCGGTATGGTCACGATCCGCCGTCACGATGGTGTTCCACGCCGATGAAACTGACACAAGCGGACACCCCGCTGCTGGATACGCTCCTGCGCCATGCGCAGAATGAAGTCGTTTCCTTCCACACGCCAGGCCACAAGAACGGTGCGGGGATCATTCCCAAACTGCGCAATTTCACCAAGCAGCATGTCTACGCGCTGGATGTCACGGTATTTCCGGAAGTGGACTCGCTGCACGATCCCACGGGGTGTATCCGACAGGCGCAGGAGTTGTGCGCAAAGGCCTACGGCAGCCGCCATGCTTTTTTCCTGGTGAACGGTTCCACGGGCGGCAATCTGTCCATGCTGATGTCTGTGTGTGATCCGGGCGATTCCATCATCCTCTCGCGGGTGTGCCACAAGTCGGTGCTAGCGGGCATTATCACGGCCAACATCTGGCCCATCTGGCTGCAGCCGAAGGTGGATCAGTACCGTGATCTCATTTACGATGTGTCATCAGAGGATGTCGCCCGGGCCTTGGAGAAGTACCCGGAAGCGAAAGCGGTTTTCATCACCTCGCCCAACTACAACGGCATCACCACCGACGTGCGGAAAATTGCCGAGCTGTGTCACAAGCACGGAAAGATCCTGATGGTGGACGAGGCGCACGGCCCGCATCTGCGGTTCCATCCGGATCTGCCGGAGTCGGCGGGGGAATCGGGCGCGGACATCTACGTCAACTCGATGCACAAGGTGTTGTCCGCGATGAGCCAAGGTTCGGTGTTGCATGTCAACTCCTCTGCGGTGGACGTCAACCGCGTCCGGCGGGTGGTCTCGATGCTGCAGACGACCAGCCCGAACTATCTGATTCTCGCATCCTTGGATGCAGCCCGGATGCAGGCGGTCAAGCAGGGCAACAAGTTGTTCGGGGCCCTGCTGGCGCACTGCGCAGAGGCCCGCGAGGAGCTCAACAAGCTGCCCAACATCTTCGCGATGACCCGCGAGGAGATGCACAACGATCACCACGACATGGATGCCACCAAGCTGACGGTCAATGTGACGCGTACGGGCCTGACCGGGTACCGCATCGAAGACGTTCTCGCCGAGGAGTTCCGCATCCAGGTGGACTGCGCGGACATGTTCAACCTCATCGCTATTACGGGCATCGGCACCACCGAGAACGACCTGGAACGCTTCGTCTCAGCCATGGGCGAGATCGCGCGACGGCAGACTGGCGACGAGCAGAACTGGAAGCTGGAGCTACCGCCGCTGACCACCGAAGTGGTGATGCTCCCGCGAGACGCATTCTTTTCGCATAATGTCAAGCGCATACCGCTGTCCAAGGCAGCAAGTCACATTTCAGCGCAAACCCTGGTACCGTATCCTCCGGGATTGCCCGTCCTGACGCCCGGTGAGCGCATCACCCAGGACATCGTCGTATACCTTCAAGACCTCGCCGCGCATACGGTGCGCATCAGCGGACAGGAGTCGGAGGCGCTCAAGACGATCAAGGTGATAAAATAACTGCAGAGAAAGGATTCCGTCGCATGAAACAGACTGCATCCACATCAAAGAAGCGCATGTCTGTGCAGAAAGCGGGTGCAAAACACCCGGTGCGCGGCCGCACACCCAAGGTGCGTCAGTCACCCGGAGATGGGAGAGACGCACGACCATTGAGAAAGCAACCGACGAAATCCCGCACTGTGACAGCAGCGAAAACCGCGCCGAAAAAGCTGGTAAAACCCGGCGCGACCGCATCCGGACTACCGGTATCGCTGCTGCGGACCTGCCGGGAGTTGTTGCAAACGAAGTATGACGAATTATCCGCCATGTCCTGTCGAAGCGAAGAGGTGATGCCCGAGGTGGGCGACGATATCGACCTCGCCCGCACGACACTCGACCAGGAGATTTCGCACGAACTGACCGACACGCAGCGGGTGATCATGGACGCGATCACCGTAGCGCTCTCAAAGCTTGACCGTGGCGATTTCGGCATATGCGAAGCATGTGGGAAGCCTATCCCCCCCAAACGACTCAAGGCACTCCCCTGGGCGCGGTGCTGCATCGCGTGCCAGTCTTCGGCGGAGCGTTCCTGACGGGACGGTGCACCCCGCTGATTTTTTTCGCGAACCCTTGACATCCACCCGGAAAAAGCAGTACTACATGTCGTGTTCAAGAGGGGCCATGATACGACCGGTAGTGGTGTGTCGAGGTTGATGTCGAACTCGTCGAGCGCTCCCCGCGACAGGAGGTAGGGCCATGCCATTTGATTTCGGAATGCTCGAGGCCAGCGAGGAAACCGCCATAAAGGATCCATTCAGCATGAACGAAATTCCTGAAAACCGCGACCTCAAGCCCCGCCTCACCAAGAATGCGCTGACCGTCCTGGAAAAGCGGTACCTCCGTAAAGATGAGAACGGCGACATCATCGAGTCCCCGGAGGACCTGTTCCGGCGTGTCGCACGCACCATCGCCGACGTGGACAAACAGTATGGCGACGACGCCGAATTGAGCGCGTTCCAGTTCTACGAACTCATGGCCAAGTTGGAGTTCTTGCCCAATTCTCCGACGCTCATGAATGCCGGCACTGGTTTCCAGCAGCTCTCGGCATGTTTCGTCCTGCCCATCGAGGACTCGATGGATTCCATTTTCGAGACGTTGAAAAACACCGCCATCATCCACAAGACCGGCGGTGGTACCGGTTTTTCGTTTTCGCGCCTCCGTCCGTCCAGCGACATCGTGCGTTCCACCTCAGGGGTGTCGTCGGGACCGGTTTCCTTCATGAAGGTGTACAACGCGGCCACCGAGGCGATCAAACAGGGCGGCCGGCGGCGTGGCGCGAACATGGGAATCCTCCGCGTGGACCATCCCGACATCATAGAATTCATCAAGTGTAAAAGCACCGAAGGTGAGATCAACAACTTCAACATATCCATCGCCCTGACGGACGAGTTCATGAAAGCAGTGGAACGGGGGGACGAGTACGACCTGGTCAACCCGCGCAGCGGCAAGGTGTCCCGGAAACTCAACGCCCGTGAGGTGTTCAATCTCATCGTCGACCACGCGTGGCTCAATGGTGAGCCGGGCGTGGTGTTCATTGACGAAATCAACCGGCACAACCCGACGCCGGAGGTCGGTCTCATCGAATCCACCAACCCATGCGGCGAACAGCCGCTGCTGCCGTACGAATCGTGCAACCTGGGTTCCATCAACCTGGGCAAGATGGTGATCAAGAAATCATCCGGCTGCAAGATCGACTGGGAGCGGCTTAAGTACGTCACCCAGGTCGCGGTACACTTTCTGGACAACGTGATCGACGCCAACCACTATCCCATCGAGCGCATCGCCGAGGTGACCCGTGCCAACCGCAAGATCGGGTTGGGTGTCATGGGGTGGGCGGACATGCTGTTCCAGTTACGCATGCCCTACGATTCCAAGGAAGCGCTGCATCTGGCCCAGAAACTGTTCGAATACATCGAACAGGTGGCCATCGAAACCAGCGAGACCATTGCCGAGCGCCGGGGACCGTTTCCAAACTTCCCGCGCAGTGTCTTCCGCAACGGAAAGCCGCGCCGCAACGCCACGCTCACGACGATCGCACCGACGGGTTCCATCGGCATCATCGCCAACGCTTCCGGCGGCATCGAACCGCTGTTCGCGCTGGCCTACTTGCGCCGCAACGTACTCGGGGGGGAGGAGCTGTTCGAAATCAATCCGTTCTTCAAGCAGGCGCTGGAGGAGGACGGCCTGTACAATGAAGCTCTGGTGCAGGAAGTCATCAAGAAGGGGTCGGTTCGCGACGTGGGCGGCATCCCGGAGTCGTTGAGAAAGGTTTTTGTCACCGCCATGGACATTTCGCCCGAAATGCACGTCATGATGCAGGCGGCCTTCCAGAAGTACTGCGACAACGCGGTGTCCAAAACCATCAACATGCCCAACAGCGCGACCCGGGAGGATGTCGAGAAGATGTATTTCCTCTCGTACAAG
>Ga0308420_1001601_pt1 | contig 11846 bp, 11 predicted proteins | sample HotsprSampleMS55_FD_203802 | JGI IMG/M metagenome (GOLD analysis project Ga0308420, IMG submission 203802) | Hot spring phototrophic mat microbial communities from Mushroom Spring, Yellowstone National Park, Wyoming, United States - 20090730_MS55 ... | reverse complement strand
GCTGCTCCAAGATCGCAGCAACATGACTATAGTATGTCGGCGGTGGCGGCGGTTGACTGACGACTATCCCTGAGAGAACGAGCACTACTGCTACACTGATGCCAACGACAACTGATCTTGTGCGAGCGCGCATAGGCCCTCCTACCACAATTAATAAAGCACTATAGCGTGCAGGAGAAGCCCTGTCAAGTTTGAGAGGTCCCTGCGCCAAGAGATCGGTACCAGGGGGAGGTGTGGCGCTGGCTCAAGAAAGCAGCTGGATGCTGAGCCCCTGCAACAATCTTCCAACGGTCTATTAGCTGAGATGCTCTAGAAGATTGGCAAATGCTTTCAGTTCAGTGCTCACGCGCTCAAACAATGGTCGAAGGTGACGGACAAGCCGCTCCACCCTCTCAAAATCAAACTCAAACGCGTAGATGTGACGGACCACGTGGCGAAATCCCAAGTATTCTTCTAGAGCCTGCATGGTCTGGGCTGAGAGGACTGCTGGGCGAATCTGTGGAATGTCTGTCCCCATCTGGCGAAGGAGCTCACGATGCCACTCATGCCCTCCAGGCACACTCCCATCTACGGAGCCGGCGATGAGAGAGAACACTCGTTCCAAGCCAGAATAGAAATCATGGAGGTTGAGAGCCGCTGAGTCTAGATAGAGGTCTTGATCTTCAGAGCGTTGCCGGGCAGCTTCCAAAGCGCGTTCGGCGCGAGTGACAACTCGGCCCAGCTCCTCAAGCTCCCGGTGGATACGCCCCGCAAGGACCCGATATTGTTCGCTCACAGTTCTACCCCCTCTTGCTCAATCACGGCTCTCAGATCGGGGCGACAAACCGCCATGTCTACGAGATTGATCTCAATCTCAGGATCAAGTTCTATCAATGCAACGACCGCTCGAAAGGTCTCATCAGGGCGCAGCCCCCATGCCGCAAGGTCTACATCAGACCAGAGGGAGAATCCCTCCTGGCGAGCGAGCGATCCAAATAAAACTACGCGGGTAGCCCCAAAACGCTCCTTGAGCAAGCGTGTAGCCCGATGGGCTACCTGCCAAGCTCGGTTCCGTCGCTGCTCAAGGCGACGATGTGCTTGTTGGCGTCGCTGGAGAGCCGTCGCATGATAAATTGCCCATTCCGTGTATTCCATAACCAGAGCCATTGTAAAGGGGAAGAGAAGTCGTGACAACTTCTCTTATCTTATTCATGTCGGCACCGTGAAATGAAAGCACGCTCCGCCTTGGGGAGCGTTCTCCGCCCAGATGCGGCCCCCGTGCGCCTCGACAAGTGCTTTCGCTATAGCCAGCCCTAAGCCCGTGCCCCCGCTTGACCGCGCGCGGGACTTGTCCCCACGATAGAATCGCTCAAAGATATGGGGCAGATCTTCAGGAGCGATCCCCGGCCCACCATCGCGCACGCTCACGTGAACGGCGCCGTCTTCTCTGGATGCCGACAACACGACCTTCTCCCCTAGCGGTGTGTATCGGCACGCATTGTCTAAAAGATTTAATAACACTTGCTCGATGCGCTGCGGGTCCACAGCTACCGTCGGCAGATCGTCAGCGATCTGGGCTTCAAGAGCGATCTGTTTCTCCTCCAAAGCAGGGTGAATGTGAGCGATGACTCTCTGCAAAACCTCGCGGAACTGAGTTGGAACGCGCACGATTTGGAGTTCCCCAGCATCGGCTAACGCTAACAGCTGCAAATCGCGCACCAGACGTCCCAAGAGAAGATTCTGCTCATAGATCGTCTGGAGCTGCTCTGGGGTCGGCGGCACAACGTTGTCTAAGAGCAATTCTAAGTGACTTTGCTGGACCATCAGCGGGTTGCGCAGCTCATGAGCGATATCTAAGATCAGTTGACGGCGCAGTTCTTCAGAGCGCTGGAGGCTCTCGGCCATCTGATTGAACGTCTGGCCCAGACGGCCAAGCTCATCATTGCTAGTGATGTGCACGCGCGGCGGGGATCTTCCTTGGGAGATCTGCTCTGCAGCGACGCGCAGCTCTGCTAATGGGCGCGCCAAGCGCCGCACAAAGAGTATCCCCAGCCCCAACGCGATGATCAGCGCTATTGCGCCCGCGAGCAGAATAGAATCGCGCACTGACTGAGAAAACGCTTGCTCGAGGGGATTGAACGTCCCTGCGGGAACAGCCATGATGAGTGTTCCGACGCGCTCGCCCCGGACGCGAAGGGGCACGCCCGCGGACAACTCGCGCTCGGAGAGCCTGCGCCCCAAGAGCCTGGGGTCGCTGCTGATGAAGACCAGCCCTGTCGCGTCGGCTATGACTAACGGTTGTTCGAGCGGGGGCAGCTCTTGGAGTTGGGGATTGAGCAACTCGCTCAAGCCCTCCCAACTCCCGAAGCGATAGTAATAGCTCGTCAGGAAGCGTTGGAGCGGACGGGCCTGAAGGGTCGCCGCGCGCGCCCGATATGTCCTAAAGCGCTCTTGGATAGACCAATCTGCGAACGCATAGACGATCACGATCGCGCAGATCGTCGCGATAGCGAACGCGCCAATCAGCTGATACGCAAAGGGAATGCGCTGCCACAGAGTTTTCATAGTTTCGCGCCACGAAAGCGATACCCGATTCCGTAGACTGTCTGGATATACTTAGGCTCTTGGGGGTTGCGCTCGATCTTCTTGCGCAGATTCTTGATGTGAGAATCTATAACGCGCTCTGAGGTTTCAAACGTTGAACCGCGGATAGCATCGAGCAGTTGAATTCTTGTGAAGACCCGATTGGGATGTTGAGCCATGAACGCCAGCAGCGCAAACTCGCTTGCGGTCAGCTCGACTCTCTTCTCTCGGACGAAGACCTCGTGCTGCTCCAGATCGATGCGAAGCTCTCCAGCTTGGATCACGGGTTGGTGTTTCTTCCCGGCGCGGCGCAATACCGCGTGGATGCGAGCGACAAGTTCTCTAAGACTGAAGGGCTTCTCTAGGTAGTCATCGGCGCCCAATTCTAATCCCTGGACGCGCGCGGGCTCGCCCACCCGCGCCGTGAGCATGATGATGGGCACGTCAGAGCTTTGGCGAATTTTGTGGCAGACCGTCCAGCCGTCAATCTTTGGGAGCATGAGATCGAGCACGATGAGATCGGGCTTCTGGCGCGCGAACGCTTCCAAGGCTGCTTGGCCATCGAGCGCGATCTCTACAAAAAACCCGGCGTTGCGCAGGTAGAGCGCGATCGCCTGCGTGAGCTTCTCTTCGTCTTCGACGACCAGAATAGATGCATGCACGGTGTTATTATACTCACTTGCGAGGAGGTCGGGGAGCCTGCGAGACACCCTCACCCCCATCCCCTCTCCCCTCTGAGGGAGAGAGGAATAGGGGTGAGGGGAAATGGGCTAGAGGTGAGTTTGATGAAGTTTTTAGAACCCACCTCGCTTGCCAGGGCCAAAGCCAAAGCGTCCAAACCTACCGAAGCCCCCATCGGGGAGCTTGATCACGGCCAAGACGTTGCCGTTGCCTGCATCAATGACGACGAGCACGGAGCTGCCGTCGGCCGTCAAGATGACGACGTTGTAGACGACGTAGCTATTGCGCTCGCCCAGATGTGCTCCAATGACGGTTCCGGCCTGTTGGCCCTTGGCGATCTCGATCGCCTTGAGAAGATCGATCTTGGCTAGTCCGGCCAAGACCGCCGCTCGGCTTGGAGCTTTGACGCTCCCCGTTATAGAGGGGGGTCGAGGCTGTTCGATAGTTGTCGGGTTTTGGGCTGAGGCGTAATAGAACGCCACGCCCGCCAAGAGCGCAATCGCGACTCCTATCGCGCTGACGCTCAGATAGAGCTTTTTCATAGAAGCTCACTCCTTTCCGCGATACTCACCCAAGCTTTCTAGTGGGTGGCACCCTGAGTATGATGGATAATTGTGGAGATCTTATGAAGACCAGGTCGAGATTGGGGGAAAGCTAGGACGCGTGGAACCAGATCTCGATCCCTAAGATGAGCTGCTTTAAGCCGCCCGTCAGATCGAGCGCTATCCCTGAAAAGAACGCAAGATTCTTGCCCAGTCCAACGTCGAGATTGACCTTGCTCGTCAGTAGCGCCGGCAGCGCCTCGCCCTTACGAAAATACAGATCGCCTGCAATCGCGAGATCGCCCCCGGATCTGCCCTCTAGGGAGACCACAGCGTCGTAACTGGTCTGCTCATAGCTTGAGACGGGGTCTTTGAGAGCAATGTCTATGAGATAGTCTCGCGCGCGCAAATCTATATCACTAGCGCCCTTGCGCTTGTAGAGCTTTCCTTCGAGTGCGATGGTGCCGCTCACGTACCAATTGTCCATCAGCTCGACGTACTGCAAGCTGAGCCCGCGCAGGCTCTGAAAATCTGAGTACAGATAGAGCGCCGGACCGTCAAGGTCTAATAGAGCCGTCAGCGCTTCGGTCTCGCCGTTGGGCAAGATGCGCGCGGTGAAGAGCACACTCAACGGCCCTGCATCAGGTTCGTAGTAAAAATCCCAGCGCGAATATTCGAAGCCGTTCGTTCGGGTAAATCGCGTGATGCTGTCGAAGTGAATCCATTCTAAGAAGCTCGCCCCTTCGACAGTGAGATCTATTCGGCTCCAGTCCCAGGAGCCGGCCCCCAAGCCAAAGTTCGGCGACGCTAAATCGGTCTCGGCTCCCAAGAGCAAATTGATCCCCACGGCTGCGCCCCCAAAAGTGTTCCCCTTGAACGAAAGACTTAAACCCGCCAGCAGTCCTAAGTTCGTGGACAGAAGCAGCAGCTCACTGCTCATCGCCGCGCCGCCGTAATTGATAGCGGCTTGGTTCCAAAAGTATCGAAACCCTTGGGCGGAAAAGACCATATCGAATCGCCACAGCAGCGTCCCCACCGGGTACTCCATGATGATCTGCTGTTTATTGTACCCCTGAACGTGCAGCAGCGAGCTCCCCATCCCCTGAAAGAGCGCGGGCATGCGCAAGATCATTTGCAGGGCAAACCCTAGCTGCGTGAACGACGGGTCAGTCAGAAACAATCGCGAGAGGGCGCGGCTGGGCGATTGCGCCAAATCCCCCAAAAACAGCCCCAAGATCATTGTCGAGGAGCTACTAACGAGCGTCTGATCAATGACCGCGGGCGTCTGCGGCTGAAAGGTTAGTGAGCTTGTCCAGTTGCCTACGATCCGTCCGTAGCCGATCCCCCCAAGCGCGAGAAGCGCTAAGCCGAGCACGAGAACTTTCTTATTCATAGCGCAGGGCTTCTACCGGGCGCAGGTGCGCGGCTTGCCGCGCCGGCAGCACCCCCGACAGCGCCCCCAACACAAACGAGAAGACCAACGTCCCGATGATGAGCCCAACACTGAATTCTGCGCCAAACGACGCGCTCCCGCCTATGGGGCCAAACGCGAGCGCCCGCGCCACAAATCCGCCTGATAGAACACTCAGCCCGATCCCACAGAGTACCCCGATCACTCCACCCAAAAATCCGATCAGCCCCGATTCGATCAAGAAGAGACTCAAGATGTGTCCGTCCTTGGCGCCGATCGCTTTGAGAATCCCGATCTCGCGCGTGCGCTCCAGCACCGACGTGTACATCGTGTTCATCACGCCGACGGCTCCTACTAAGAGCGAGATCGCGGCGATCGCTGCGAGCGTCATCTGAATCCCCCCCAGCACCCCGCTGATGCGCTGGCTGATCTCTTCTGCTGTAACGGTCGAGACCGGCGTCCCTTGGCGGCTCATCACTGCTTTGATGCGATTGGCTACTTCGGAGACCTTGGCCCCCTTCGCTGCTTTGACCAAGACTATAGAGACTTTCCCTTCGTCTTGGTTGAGGGCTTCCAGGGCTTTCACGGGCACGAAGAGCGCATTATTGATGTTGCCGAACCCGATCCCCCCGCGCCCCTGCTCGATGGGCTGCAAGATACCAATGACTGTGAAATTTTGATTGTCTATAGTGATCTCATCCCCGACGGTGACGCCTAAATCTGTCGCCAGACGATTGCCCAACACAGCGACGAACTGATCGTCGGCTTGGAAGGTCCGGCCCGCTGCGAGAGTGAAGCTCCGAAAGTACCCGCTAAAATTCTCGCGCACTCCCGGGCCCAGCCCCGTCACCCGCAGAAAGCCTTGGCCCTCCATCTTCTGGGAAGTGACCATCGCCGTCTCGATGCGCAGCGCGCCGACTTGCGCTACTTGAGGGATTTTTTGGAGCACATCGAGATTGATGGGTTGAGCAGTCAACCCTCCGCCGAAGAACCCTCCCCCGCCTGCCCCTTGGCCAAGCCCTCCTCCGGGAAAAGCAATGATCGTGTCGTAGCCGATCGCTTCAAACTCGCGCTCGACGGAGCGCCTCATCCCCTGCCCCAATGCGATGAGCGCCACCACAGCCGTCACGCCGATGACGATCCCCAGCACCGTCAGCCACGAGCGCAGCCGCCGGCTCCGCATATTGTGATACGCTAAGTCTAAATAATCGAGCAGCATCGCTTAAACTCCCTCTGAAGCGTTCGCAGTGTCATCTTCGATCTGCCCGTAGCGCATACGAATAATGCGATGGGCATAGCGAGCCACCTCTGGGTTATGGGTCACGACGATGATCGTCATCTTCTGCTCTTCGTTGAGTCTCTTTAGTATCTGCATAATCTGTTCGCCGGATTCGGCGTCGAGGTTGCCTGTGGGCTCGTCGGCCAAGAGAATCTGGGGATCGTTGGCGAGCGCGCGGGCGATGGCCACCCGCTGGCACTCTCCCCCAGAGAGCTCCGAAGGCTTGTGATGCAACCGATCCCCCAAGCCCACTTGCTCGAGGAGCCGACGAGCTTTTTCATAACGCTCTCTTCTGGGGATTTTTTGAAAGATCATGGGCAGCTCGACGTTCTTCAGCGCGGAGAGCGTCGGGACGAGGTTGAACGTCTGGAAGACAAACCCGACTTTCTTGCCGCGCAGCTCTGCAAGTTGATTGCCGTTCTGCTGCGCTATGTCCAGATCATCCAGCAAGATCCGCCCTGCGTTGGGCAGATCGAGCCCGCCGATGAGGTGGAGCAGGGTGCTCTTGCCCGAGCCCGACGGCCCCATGATCGCGACAAACTCCCCGTCAGCGATCTCTAAGTTCAAGCCGCGCAGCGCCTGAACGAGCGTATTGCCCATCTGATAGACTCGTGCGACGTTTTCGAGCTTGATCATGCTTCTCCCCTTCACCCTCACCCCCGTCCCCTCTCCCCTTTGAGGGAGAGGGGAGCACAGGGGTGAGGGAACATTCTATCTCTTATACGAGAACTCCATCAGCGTGACGCGGTTGACCATCTTGCCGTCCTTCTGTCTCTCTAAGAACGGCGGGAAGAGCAGGAGCTTGCTCGTCTCTAGATTAGCGAGCGCCAGCAGGACCCGCTGCCCAGGATAATTGGGATGGGTGTAGATCCCGCGGATTACCGTGACCCCTGCGATCTGATCTTGGTTTTGTGTCTGGAGCACCGCGCCATCGGGGAGCAGATAGCGTTCGTTGGGCTTGAGCTCGACTTTCTTTTCGTCGAGTACCGCCAGTGGGGAGAGATCTATAATATCTTCGCGGCGGGGCTCAAAGCGTGCTCGTGCTGCTCCCGCAGCGCCGGAGGGTCCAAACCCAGAGCCAATCTCATCGGCTTTGCGGCCCTTGCTCTCGACTGTCTCAGTGATATCAAAGCGATCACCGTTGGGCTTGACTTCCATTGTATAGAGACTTGGGCCAAACTCCGCGCGCTCAAATTTATAGACGACTTTGAGCGTCCCGCCGGGGTACTCTCCCATGCCGAAGATAAGCTGTGCTAAGGCCCAACTCCCCGCAACGAGCACGCCCAAAGCCCCCACGATCAGCACGACCTTGAGCCGACTTCTCTGACCCTCGAACATCCTTGATCACCTCTGTAAAGATTATGCTCCAAGATTATGGAGAACTTATGGAGATGGGCGATCACTGCTGAAGCAGCTTCTGAAAGACCAGCCCCGTCCGAGTGAGCTTAGGCGGGTTCTGGAGCATATTCTTGGCGGCTTCGAGATTCGCTAATCGAAAGAGCTCCGATGGGGGAAGGTCTTTCGTGCGCTCATTGTACTCAATATAGCCGAAGAAGTAGCGCATCCAGAAGAACGACGCGAACTCGATCTTCAAAAAGTGCGAGAGCTTCCAGATCGTCTCGACAAATGTGACGTCGAGCGGCTCCCAGAAGCTGAAGACATCCCTGGCGTAGAGCCCCGGAGCAGCAGCCACCGGAGGCCCGAAAAGCTCCGCATCACGAGCCTTATACAGCCACGCTTCTCCGAGAACAAGTCTCTTACCGTACCGGCGGGCGATCTCGGCAATCTGGAGCGTTCGGTCGAGCAAGAAATCGAAATTTATGGGGTAGATGTGCATATCAATGTAATCTACGGAAGTCTTCTCAGCGAGGCTCTCGATGTACGTCAAGTTATCCCATGTCCCCGCGCCCGCCCCAACGAAGACCCCAGCTCGGTCTAGGCCGTTGAGAATATACTGCACGATCTCGGTGAAATTCTGCACAGTGAAGGGCAAGCCTGTGTTCTCTTGCGCCGTCTTGGGCTCGTTCTCAACTGTGAGATAGTGAGGACGAATTTCTTTGATGATGATCTCGGCCATCTGGCGTTTTTCGCGCTTGTAGCGTTCGAGGGTGAGCGTGGCATAGTAGGGCTCGACGGGCAGGGCGCTGAGTGGAGAGGGTTTGAACCCCGGCGTCATCTGGACTAAAAATTTTAAGTTTCTTCGGCGCAGCTCGTCGCTCAGTCTCTTATACAGCGCCAGATACTCTGCCGAGCGCGGGAACGCCGGCATCAAGATGGGGTACTTGACGGCGACCTTCACCGCGCGCACGCCTAAGAACTCTATGCGATCTAGATTGAAGAGAATGCTCTGCCACGCTTGCTCGCTGAGCACGCGCTCGCCCTGATTGGAGTTGGCCGCTAGAAGCTCTGTGCCAAAGATCACAGGGTATTTTGTGCCATCCCAATGGGCTGAAAGATAGCGTTCAGCTCCTTGGAGCTTGCTCTCTAATAGTGCGTAAAGATCAGCGTATTCGGGAGGGATCAGAGCAGGCTGTGCCCCAAGCAACGATACTCCTAGAAGGGCCGACATGAAGACGATCAATCTGAGCATAGATTGATCACTTCGCGGTCACGCGATAGACCGCGCCGCCGTAGTGCACGACATAGAGCTCGCCCTGCTCGTCTTCGCCGAAAGAGCTGATGCTGAACGGAGAGTCTATCAGCTGGCGCATCGTCCAGCGCCCTTGAGGGTCTTCTGTTAACGACCAGATCCGCCCGCTACAGTAGTCCCCAAAGAGATAGTGCCCAATGAGAGCTGGGAACTGTCTTCCCCGATAGACGTAGCCCCCGGTCACCGAGCACCCCAACGAGTGATCGTACTCGGCGATGGGCAGCTCGAGCCCTTGAGTATTGCACATCGTCGGTGGATCATAGCACTGCGAGCCCTCCATGATGCGCCACCCATAATTTTTGCCCTTCTCGATGAGATCAATCTCTTCGAGGCGATTCTGTCCGACGTCTCCAGCGAAGAGCCGTCCCGTGCAGCGATCGAACGAGAATCGCCACGGATTTCTCAGCCCATAGGCCCAGATCTCGCCTTGGACGTCAGCTCGCCCCACGAAGGGATTGTCTTGCGGGATCGCATACGGCTCGCGCTCTACATCAATACGCAGCATCTTGCCCAAGAGCGTGTCGAGGCTCTGGCCGGCGTTGAGCGGATCGCCCGCGGCGCCGCCGTCGCCCATGCCGATATAGAGAAACCCGTCGGGGCCGAATTTATTTAATCCCCCGTTGTGATTGGCAAACGGCTGCTCGATCTCTAAAATCACTCTTTCAGCGCGGTCGGCGATGTCGGGGTTCGTCTGCGAGACGTTGTACTCGGCAATGATGGATTTCAAAACACCCTGTTTGCGGGCTGTGTAGTTGACGAAGAAGCGCCCGTTCTCTTTGTATTTGGGATGGAACGCGACGCTGAGCAGGCCCTTCTCTCCGCCCGACTCGACGCGGTCGCGAATATCCAAGAACGGGGTAGCAGAAATTTTGCCGTCACGAACGATTCTGATGACGCCCGCTTGCTCGACTACGAACAGACGCCCGGAGCCGTCGCCCGCGTGGGTCACATAGATGGGCCGCGTGAAGCCACTAGCGAGAAGCTGTAGCTCGATCTGCGGGACAGTCGTGGGAAAACGCACGCTACAGGGATCAATTGGCTGCGACGGCTGTCCGGCAGAGAGAGCACATGCTATGGGCAGAAGGATCATCAGCACACTTCCCATGAGCACAATCCGATGGAGCGAGAGCCGGGTCATAAAGCATTCCTCCCTCAAAAATCTTGGAGCTATTGTGCCCAAGACTTACGGGGCTTGCAACTGATCGAAGAAGTCACAGTATTTCTTGCGCAGCTCTCGATCAGCTTTGATGGAGACATCAAGCTGCAAGTGGGGATCTTCTGTGAGAGTGTAGGCTGGCCACGTTGGGAGCGCCCCATCGTTTGGATCGCCCGTCTTGGCGAAATTGACCCAATAGCGCATCATAGCATCAGAGAGCGTCCGCTCTTGAGGAGTCGCGCTGGCTAAATTCCCGAAGACGAAGGGGATTTCAGATCCATGAAACGCTCCCAAGTTTAATTGAGCGGCAGCACGCGTCACATACGTGAAGTGATAGAGAAAAGTTTTTGGCTGATACGTCGAGATGTCGCGCACGAACCGCCGCGTCGGGCAGACGAATGAGACGTCGGAGATCAGAGCGTCGAGGGCAGCCTTCGGGCTGGGATAGGCCGACGCTGGATAGAGCGCCAGCACTTGGTCGGCCAGCCCACGAAAGATACTGCGCACGTAGGCTTCGTACTGCTCAACGGTCTGGATGCCCAGCGATACAGTGAAGATCGAAGCTTCATTGCCGGTCGTGCCGGCGATCACCGGCACGATGTTGAATCTCCCAGAACGAAGGGCACGGCCGGGAGAATCGGGCAGCGCGTAGCCGTCAACAGTGAAATCCCATTTCTCGGCCGTGCTGAGAATGCTTGCTTCGCCGGGGAGGGTCTGCAAAATCTCTTGCACGCTCTTGGAGCGCAGGCACGCCAAGACGTCAGGCGCATCGGCGCAGCCGATGGCGCGAGCGAAGCGTTCCCCTTGGGCTTCGGCGCTCTCGCGCCCCGAAGAGTCCCGCAGCTTCCGTAAATTCGACGGGCAGCCGCCGCTTTGGATGATCGCCCGCTGAAAGAGCCCTCGAGACAACGGCGAAGCCAAGAGCGCGCAGACGCTCTTGCCCCCGGCAGATTCGCCAAAGATCGTGACGTTCTGTGGGTCGCCTCCAAAGTTCTGAATATTCTTCTGTACCCAGCGCAGCGCGAAGATCTGATCGAGCAGCCCGTAGTTCCCAGAGACGTTGTGCTCTGTATCTTCGGCGCTCAGCGCCGGGTGCGCGAGAAAGCCCAATTGAGCCAGACGATAATTGATCGTCACTACGACGACCCCGAACTTTTCGGCGAAGAAGCGCCCGTCATACGTCAAACGGTCGTTGACTTTCTGAGAGCTGCTTCCCTGCACAAGACCGCCGCCGTGAATCCAGACCATCACGGGAAGCTTCGCGTTCGGATCAATCTTGGGTGTCCAGATGTTGAGCGAAAGGCAGTCTTCGTCTGTTTCTAATTGATAGCGAAAGATCGTGCCGGGGAGCTGCGGACACGACTTCCCAAACTGTGTCGCATCGCGCACACCGTCCCACGACGGATGCTCTTGGGGGGCTTTCCAGCGCAGATTTCCCACCGGCGGAGCCGCATAGGGAATCCCGCGAAAGATTTTGACGGCGCCCACAGACTCTCCGCGCACGCAGCCCTTCTCCGTGGCGACGACGTTCTCATCCGACGGACAGGACTGACTCTCCGACCAGA
>Ga0308420_1001599_pt1 | contig 11853 bp, 9 predicted proteins | sample HotsprSampleMS55_FD_203802 | JGI IMG/M metagenome (GOLD analysis project Ga0308420, IMG submission 203802) | Hot spring phototrophic mat microbial communities from Mushroom Spring, Yellowstone National Park, Wyoming, United States - 20090730_MS55 ... | reverse complement strand
CCGGCCGGCGCCTCGACTCGATCGCGCTCAAGGCCGACGGCCATCACCTGATGAGCGACGTCTGGACCTCGGTCGGTGTGGTCGCCGGGGTGGCGGCGGTCGCGCTCACCGGCTGGGCGGTGCTCGACCCGCTGGTCGCGCTCGCGGTCGCCGCGCACATCGTCTGGACAGGGTTCGGCCTGATGCGCCGTTCGTTCTCGGGGCTGATGGACGCGGCGATCCCGCAGGCCGAGCGTGCCGAGATCGAGAAGATCTTCGCCGAGTACCGCCGGCGCTACGGCGTGGATTTCCACGCGCTGCTCACGCGGCAGAGCGGCTCGCGCCGCTTCGTGTCCTTCCACCTCCTGGTGCCGGACGCGTGGACGGTCGAGCACGCGCACCGGCTCTCGGAAGAAATCGAGGCGCGGATCGCAGCGCTGGTGCCGAACGCGGCAACGCTCTCCCACATCGAGCCGATCTCGCATCCGTCGTCCTACGACGACATCCGGCTCGAGCGCTGGTGGTAGCGCGCCGGCCCTCCGGTGGGCTTGCGCAGGCGGCGTTTCCGCGAAAGGATGCTGGCCCGGCCGAAGGCAAGAGGAGCCCTTCATGAACCAGCCCTATGTCGCACTGAAGCCCGTACCGCTTCCTGCTGCCACCGTGGTGAAGCAGCCTGCGCGCGAGGCGCCGCGACGCCTCGCGCTCGACGATGCGGCGGCCGCCGCGATGACCGACTTCGCGCAGGTGCCGGCGGTGGTGGTGGATCCGGATCTCGACCTCGAGGGGCTGCTGCGAGCCATGATCCGGCGCAACGTGCGCCTGCTGTTCGTGGTCAACGACCGCAGCGAGCTCTTGGGTCTCGTCACCGCCGCCGACGCATTGCGCGCAAGGCCGCCGCAGGAGGCGGTGGCGGCGAGCTCGCAGCGGGCGCCGCGTGCGCGCGAGCTGATGACGCCGCAGACTCGGCTCGAGGCGCTGCGGCTCGCGGACGTCGCCGGTGCGCGCGTCGGCGACGTGCTCGCGACGCTGCGCGAGAGCGGTCGCCAGCACGCGATCGTGCTGGAAGAGGAGGAGGGTGGCTCTCCGTTCGTGCGTGGCATCTTTTCGGCAGCGCAGCTCGAAGTGCAGCTCGGCCAGCCGCTCGCGAGCACCGCCGCGGCGCCCACCTTCGCCGAGCTCGAGGCCGCGCTCGGGCGTTGGAGGAGACATCGCGCGTTGGAGGAGGCGGTGCCGGCGCCGGAGCGCGCCGAGGCGCAGGCGGCGCGCGACCGCGACTTCCCGAACGCGCCGGCCGACTGGACGCGCGAACGCGCGCTGGAGGCCGCGCGGCGCGAAGGCATCGAGCTCGGCGAGGATCACTGGCGCGTCATCCGCGCGCTGCAGGCCTACTTCGCGCGCCACGAGGGCGTCACGATTCGCATGCGCGAGCTGCACGATGCGCTCGAGGAAGCGTTCCACGCGCGCGGCGGGCTGAGATACCTCTACACGATCTTTCCCGGCGGTCCGATCGCGCAGGGCTGCCGGCTCGCCGGGCTGAGGGCGCCCGCCGGCGCGACCGACCAGAGCTACGGCAGCGTGGCGTAGCGCGCCGACTTCGCGCCGGCACCCGGCAGCGGCGCGCGCGCAATCGGCAGCTCGCACGCGATGCGCCGCGGGCAGTCGGCGCCTGCGCCTGCTAGCATTCGCTCCGCTGCCGGGCTGCGGGCAGCGTGCCGGTCGAGACCTTTCTCGAGCGATACACCGAACCGATGCTGCGCGGACCGCGCAGCGAGGACTCGCGAAGGCAAGAGAACCCATGCGCCTGCCGATCGTTCTGCTCTCGCTCGTCGTCCTTCCCGCGCTCGCGGAGTCGCCGCCGCAGACGGTGTGGGTGACCGCCCGGCCGTTCGCCGACGTCGCGGTGCATCCGCAGCGCGAGGCGCCGGCCACCGCACTCAGCCTGAACGAGAGCCGCCTTTCGGCCGAAGTGAGCGCGGTGGTGAAGGAGGTCGCCTTCGACGTCGGCCAGGTGGCGCCGAAGGGCGCGGTGCTGATCCGCCTGGAGACGGGCGATTACGAGCTCGCGGCCGCGCGCGCGGAAGCGGCGCTGGAATCGTCGCGCGCCCGCGCCCGGCTCGCCGCGCAGCAGCTCGCGCGAGCGCGCGAGCTCGCAAAACAGGGCTTCTACTCGGCCGAGGCGCTGGCACAGAAGGAAACCGAGCTCGCGGTGCAGCAGGCGCAGGTCCGGCTCGACGAGGTGCAGCTTGCGCAGGCGAAGCGCAATCTGGAGAAGTGCACCCTGCGCGCACCGTTCACCGCGATCGTGCGCAGCCGTCAGGCCCAAGTGGGGGAGCTCGCCGCGCCGGGCATGCCGCTCATGACGCTCGCCGAGGCGACGCGCATCGAACTCGCAGCGCAGGTGCCGCCCGCCGAGATCGCCTCGCTCAAGGGCGCTCGGGAGGTGCGCTTCTCCGGCTCCGACGGCGAATACGCGGTGAAGCTCCTGCGCGCATCGCCGGCGATCAGCCGCGAGGGGCGTCTGGTGGACGTGCGGCTCGCCTTCCTCGGCAAACCGGCCGCCCCGGGGGCCGATGGCCGCATCCTGTGGGCCGATCCCCGCCCGCACCTGCCGGCGGAGTTCCTGTCCAAGCGCGGCGCCGTCTTCGGCGTTTTCGTGCTCGAAAACGGCAAGGCTCGCTTCGTGCCGTTGCCGGAGGCGCAGGAGGGTCGGCCGGTCGCCGCGCCACAGCTCGCAGGTCGCCTCGTCATCGCCGAAGGCCGCCACGGCCTTGCCGACGGCCAGGGGGTGCAGGTGAGGCGATGAAGGCGTACGAAAGCCTGATCCGCAACCACCCGCTGGCGAACGTCACCTTCGCCTTGGTGTTGATCTTCGGCTTCCTCGCGTATACGGCGATGCCACGCGAGCGCGATCCGGAGATCAATTTCAACTGGGTCATCGTCACCACCGCGCTTCCCGGCGCCTCGGCCGAAGATGTCGAACGCCTGGTCACCCAGCCGCTCGAGGACGCGATCCGGGGCGTGTCCGACGTCAAGTTCGTCGCCTCCTCCAGCCGCGAAGGCATGTCGTCCCTGCTGGTGCGCTTTCGCGACATCCGCGAACGCGTGTTCGACAAGCGCGTCAACGACTTGCGCCGCGAGATCCAGAACCGCGCCAACCTCGAGCTGCCGCCCGAGGCGAAGGAGCCGCGCGTCACCGAGATCACCACCTCGAACGGCTTTCCGACCGCGATGGTGCTGGTCACGGGCGCGGCCGACGACGAGAACTTGCGCCGGGCGGCAAAAGCGTTGCGCGACGACATCGAGCGCATGCCGGGGGTGGACCGCGTCTACGCCAACGGCCTGACCGAGCCGGAGCTGCGCGTCGAGTTCCTGCCGCAGGCAGCGGCGGCACGCGGTGTGAGCGCCGCCGACGTCGCCGACTCGGTCGCCGGGTGGTTCCGCGATACCTTCGCCGGCCGAACCCGCGTCGGCGAGGACGAGTGGCTGGTGCGGCTCCTCGGTCAGGAGGTGGATGCCGAATACCTCGCGCGGCTCACGGTGGCGCCGGCCGCGAAGCCGCGCGAAAAGGTGCCGCTCGATGCGCTCGCGAGCGCCACCCGCACGCGCGCCCGGCCCGATCGCCTCGCCGCTTCGAACGGCCGGCCGGCGGTGGTGCTCTCGGTGACGAAGAAGGCCAGGGTCAACACCGTCCAGCTGGTGGAGCGGATCGAACGCCACCTCGCCGGCGAGAACCCGCTTCTTGCGCAAAACGGCATCCGGGCGATGCTGATGGACGACCGCACCTCGGTCACGCGCGAGGCGATCCGCGTCATGGAGTCGAACGCGCTCATCGGCCTCGCGGTGGTGATCGGCATCTCCTGGCTCTTTCTCGGCACGCGCATCGCGCTGCTGGTGGGGCTCGGCATTCCCTTCGCCCTCGCCGGCACCTTCGGCGTGCTGCACGCGCTCGGCTACACGCTCAACATCTCGGTGCTCCTCGGCATCGTCATCGCGCTCGGCATGCTGGTGGACGACGCGGTGGTGATGGTCGAAGCGATCTACTATCGCATCCAGCGCGGCCAGGAATACCTCGCCGCGGCGATCGACGCGCTGCGCGAAGTCTTCGCGCCGGTCACCTCGGCCGTGCTCACCACGATGGCGGCGTTCCTGCCGCTGATGCTTTTGCCCGGCATCGTCGGCAAGTTCATGTTCGTGATTCCCTTCGTCGTCACCGTCGCGCTCGCGATCAGCCTCGTCGAGGCGTACTGGATGCTGCCGACGCACATCCGCCTGCTGCGGCTCGACTTCGACAACCCTTCCCGCATGCAGCGGCTTCGGGCCCGCTTCACCCATGCGCTGCGCGTGAGGTACGCACGGCTGCTGGTCCGCGCGATGCGCCGGCCGGGGCTGTGGCTGGCGGCCGCGCTCGCGATGCTGCTCGCCGCCGGCGCGGCGCTCGCGACCGGCGTGATCCGCGTGCAGTTCTTCGCCTTCGATCCGCTGCGCTTTTTCTACGTGAACGTGGACATGCCGGCCGGGACACCGGTGGATGCGACGCTTGCGAGGGTGCAGGCGGTCGAGGCGCGCGTGCGCCGCCACCTCCGGGAGGGCGAGGCGCGCGAGCTCGCCTCGGTGGCCGGAATCAAGTTCACCGACACCGAGCCGCTCTACGGGGACGCCTACGGGCAGGTTTTCGTCGCCCTCGAACCGGGCGCCCCCGGTTCGCGCAGCGTGCCCGAGATCGTCGAGGCGATGCGCGCGGATGTCGAGGCGATGCCCGGTCCCGGACGGGTGACCTTCACCGTGCTGTCCGGCGGCCCACCGCTCACGCGGCCGATCCGCGTGCGCGTGCGCGGCGACGACCCCGCGGCGCTGCGCGCCGCGGCCGACGAGCTGCTCGCCATCGTGCGCGCGATCCCCGGTGCCCGCGATGTCGCCGACGACGAGGTGCCGGGCCGGCCGGAGCTGGTGCTGACGCTCGACCGCGAGGCGGTGCGCAATGCCGGCCTGCCGCCGGCTCAGGTCGCGCGCATCCTGCGTCTGCATGTGGACGGAGAGATCGTGGCGCTCGCGCGCGACCGCGGCGAAAAGATCGAGCTGCGCGTGCGGGCGAAGCGGGAGGACCTTTCCGACATCGGTGCCGTGCTCGCCGATCCGGTCGCGCTGCCGGGCGGAGGCCACACCACCCTCGGGGCTCTGGTGCGCGCCGAGACTCGGAGCGGCCCCGGCATCGTCAAGCGCTACAACCTGAAGCGCGCGATCACTGTGGAGGCCGACCTCGACAAGAAAAAGACCGATACCGCCGCCGCCAACCGCATCATCGCCGAGGAGTGGGACAAGGTGAAGGCGAGGCACCGGGGCGTCTCGCTCGATTTCTCCGGCGAGCTCGACGACATCCAGGAGAGCCTCGACGCGATGGCGGTGCTCTTTCTCGTCGGCGTGGGGCTGATCTACATGATCCTCGCGGCGCAGTTCCGCAGCTACGGGCAGCCGCTGATGATCCTCGTCAGCGTGCCGCTCGCGTTCACCGGGGTCGCGCTCGGTCTCGTCGTCTCGCGCAATCCGCTTTCGCTCTACACGCTCTACGGCGTGATCGCGCTCACCGGCATCGCGGTCAACTCCGCGATCGTCCTCATCGCGGCGGCGAACGATCGCATGAATGCCGGCATGAGTGCGCTGCACGCGGCGGTCTACGCCGCACGCCGGCGCGTCGTGCCGATCGTGATCACGAGCGCCACCACCATCGGCGGGCTCTTCTCGCTCGCCGTCGGCCTCGGAGGAAAGTCGCTCCTCTGGGGTCCGGTCGCCGGTGCGATCGTCTGGGGTCTCGGCTTCGCGACGGTGCTCACCCTTTTCGTCATCCCGCTCCTCTACGGGCTCTCGATGCGCCCGCGCTCGGCGCTTCGCAGTGGCCCTTCGGCAACACCGTCCTGAAAACCGCCTGCTTTTCGGAGCGCAGCGAGCCGGGACGGTCCGGTCCGCCGGCTCCGGGCTGCGCCGCGCCGAGCCTCCGCCGCCCGGCTCGCGTAAGATCGCCGCTTCGCGCAAGGACGCGGCCGACGTTCTTCATGACCGCGCAGCGGCTTTTCTGGGCCGTCGCTCTCTCCTCCGCCGCGATCCTCGCGGTGACGATGGGCGTGCGGCAGTCGCTCGGGCTGTTCGTGTCGCCGATCAATTCGTCCACCGGTCTCGGCGTCGTCACCATCAGCTTCGCGATGGCGGTCGCGCAATTCGTCTGGGGTGCGGCGCAGCCGCTCTTCGGCATGCTGGCCGACCGGGCCGGCTCGTATCCGGTGATCGTGATCGGCGCGCTGCTGCTCGCCCTCGGGCTCGCGCTCGCGCCGTTCATGAGCACCGGCTTCGGGCTGGTGTTCGCGATCGGTTTCCTGATGGCGGCCGGCGCCGGGGCCGGGAGCTTCTCGACGCTGATCGGCGCGGCCGCGCAGCGCCTGCCGGAGAACCGCCGCTCGTTCGCCGCCGGCTTCGTCAACGCGGGCGGCTCCTTCGGCCAGTTCGTGTTCGCGCCGCTCGCGCAGGCGCTGATCGGTGCGTTCGGCTGGGTCGCCGCGATGCTCGCGCTCGCGGCGACAGCGCTCTCGACGATCGTGCTCGGGCTGCCGCTGCGCGAGCGGCGGGGCACGGTCGCGGCGCGCCAGACGGCGCACGCGGGCGGCATCACGCTCGGCGCGCAAACCGCGCTCGCGTTCCGCGACCGAAGTTACCTCTGCCTGCACGCCGGATTCTTCACTTGCGGCTTCCACATCGCGTTCCTGGTCACCCATCTGCCGGGCGAAGTGGGGCTGTGCGGCCAGCCGGCCTCGGTAGCGGCGGCCTCGATCGCGATCATCGGCGTCGCGAACATCCTCGGCAGCATCGGTGCCGGCTGGCTCGGGCAGACGCGGCGCATGAAGACGATCCTCTTCTGGATGTACGGCTCGCGCGCGCTCGCGGTGGCGCTCTACCTCGCCGCGCCGAAGACTGCGCTGACCTTCTACCTCTTCGCCTTGGTACTCGGTCTCACCTGGCTCGCGACCGTGCCCCCGACGGCGGGACTGGTCGGAAAGCTCTTCGGGCCGCGCTACCTCGCGACGCTCTTCGGGTTCACGCTGCTCACGCACCAGATCGGCGGCTTCTTCGGCGCCTGGCTCGGCGGCATCGCGCTCGAGTCGAGCGGCAGCTACGCCTGGATGTGGTACACCGACATCGCGCTCGCCGCTCTCGCGGCGCTCGTCAACCTGCCGATCCGCGAAGCACCGCCGAAACCCGCCCAGGCGACGGCCTGAGGGGGCAAGAGAGGCCGTCCACGATGCTCGCGTCGGGGACTTCGATCGCACGGCGCTCTCCGAGATGTCGTCCGCGCTAGCGAAGTCCCCCAGCGGGGACACGCCGAAGGGCGAGGACGAAGCGCTTCGCCTGCTGCCGTGGCGCACGCAGGGAGAGCGAAATTTTCGGGCTGACGCATCGCGCGTGCGCGAGGCCGGCGACGAGCCGCGGCCGGCGCACCCGCGCGCGAGCCGGTCCCGCGCGCTCGATGCCGAGCGGCTTCGAGCGACCCGCGCATCGGTGGAGGGCTTCGGCGTCGACAGCGAACGTTCGCCCGAGCAGGCGGGGCTTCGCTGCGGCTGCGCGGCAGCCTGACGATCGACTTCGCTTTCGGCGCCCGGCCGGGGCGCTTCAGCGACATGCGCCAAGTCGACGTCGGCCTGGTTTTGTCGCTCCCGTGCTGCGCTGAGCCGACGGCATCTCGCCCGACGAGACGGTCGCGAGAATGAAGGATCCATTCGGAGGCTCCTCCTCCCCCGACGCCTAGGCCTTCGCCTTCTCCGCCCCGCCGGCAGGACGGGGTCGAAGCGCTCGAGCCGCATGCGCCCGAGCCGGTGGCCCGCTACTGCGCACGCTGCCGGCGAACCTGCGCTCGCGGATCCGGTTCGGCAGTTCGCACGCCCGGCACGAGCTTGCTCGCGCACCGCCGTGCGGCATCGTGCCGGTGCCCTGCACTGTGGTGGAGCATCTGCATCGCGCCGAAGCGCAGGAACCGCAGGCAAGAAGGCCGATGCGACGCTGGCACGGTTTCTGCTCGTGAGGCGGTGTGTCCGCGATCCCTGCGATGGAGTGAAGCATGTCCGCCTTTCGCAACCCTTTCGACCCCGATGTCCGCCTCGGTGCGGGGTGCCGCTGTGGCCGGCACGCGAGCGAAGCCGAGCACGACGCCGCGCGCGCTTCCGGCGAGGACCTGCCGGCCGACGCGAGCCTCGAGACGCTCACCCGCAGGGTGCTGGAGTCCGCCGCGATGCGCGCGCTCTTTCCGCGCGACGAGGCGCGCCGGCGCTTTCTGCGCGCGGTCGGCGCCTCGACCGCTTCCGCCGCGCTCGCCCAGTTCATCCCCTTCGGGGCGCTCACGGCGCTCGCGCAGGAGAAGCGTCCGCTCGAGAAGCGCGAGCTCAAGATCGGTTTCATCCCGATCACCTGCGCAAGCCCGCTCATCATGGCCGACCCGCTCGGCTTCTACCGCAACGAGGGACTGAAGGTCGAGCTCTCGCGCACCGCCGGCTGGGCGCTGATCCGCGACAAGATGCTCAACCGCGAGCACGATGCGTCGCATTTTCTCTCGCCGATGCCGCTCGCGATCTCGATGGGGCTCGGTTCGGCGGCGATGCCGATGCGCATCGCCACCATCCAGAACACCAACGGTCAGGCGATCACGCTGCATCTCAAGCACCGCGAGCGCCGCGACCCGAAGGGCTGGAAGGGGTTCCGCTTCGCGGTGCCCTTCGAGTACTCGATCCACAACTTTCTCCTGCGTTACTACGTCGCCGAGCACGGCCTCGATCCGGACCGGGATATCCAGATCCGCGTCACGCCGCCGCCCGAGATGGTCGCGAACCTGCGCGCCGGCAACATCGACGGCTTCCTCGGCCCCGACCCCTTCAACCAGCGCGCGGTGTTCGAGGAAGTGGGTTTCATCCACCTCTTGTCGAAGGAACTGTGGGACGGCCATCCGTGCTGCGCGTTCGGCCTCACCGCCGAGTTCGTCCAGCAGAATCCGAACACGTTCGCGGCGCTGTTTCGCGCGGTGCTGGGCGCCGCGCGCATGGCGCGCGACCCGAAGCACCGGCCGCTCATCGCGCGGGTGATCGCGCCGCAGAACTACCTCAACCAGCCGGAGACGGTGCTCGAGCAGGTGCTCACCGGCCGCTTCGCCGACGGCCTGGGTGCGGTGCGCCACGTGCCCGACCGAGTCGACTTCGATCCCTTCCCCTGGCATTCGATGGCGATTTGGATGCTCACCCAGATGAAGCGCTGGGGCTACGTCAAGGGCGAGGTGGACTACCGGCGCATCGCCGAGGAGGTATTCCTCGCCACCGACGCGCGCCGGCACATGCAGGCGCTCGAGATGAAACCGCCGGCGCAGAACCTGCGCAAGTTCTCGGTGATGGGCCGGGAGTTCGATCCGGCGCAGCCGGAGAAGTACGTCGAGTCGTTCGCGATCCGTCGCACCGCCTGAGCGCCGATGGCCCGCTCGCTGAAATCCGCGCTGCTTTCCCTGCTGCTGCTCGCGGTCTTCGTCGGCGCCTGGCACCTCGCCACGCTGCCGAAGGAGACCGCCCGGAGCGCGGCCGACGAGGAGTACGCGAAGCTGATGGGGCAGGGGGCGAAGAAGGTCTCCGGCCTGCCGACGCCCGCGAGGATGGGCGAGACGATCGTGCGCCAGCTCTCCGATCCTTTTTACTACCGGGGCCCGAACGACATGGGCATCGGCGTGCAGCTCGCGCATTCGCTCGCCCGCGTCGGCACCGGTTACCTGCTCGCCTGCCTTTTCGCGATCCCGCTCGGTTTTCTGGTCGGCATGTCGCCGCTGCTCCACGGCGCGCTGAACCCCTTCATCCAGGTGCTGAAACCGATCAGCCCGCTCGCCTGGATGCCGCTTGCGCTCTACACCATCAAGGATTCGTCGGTGTCCGGCGTGTTCGTGATCTTCATCTGCTCGGTCTGGCCGATGCTGATCAACACCGCCTACGGCGTGAGCGCGGTGCGGCGCGAATGGCTGAACGTGGCGAAGACGCTCGAGGTGCGCCCGCTGCGCAAGGCGTTCGCGGTGATCCTGCCCGCCGCAGCACCCACCATCGTCACCGGCATGCGCATCTCGATCGGCATCGCCTGGCTCGTGATCGTGGCCGCCGAGATGCTGGTCGGCGGCACCGGAATCGGCTACTTCGTCTGGAACGAATGGAACAACCTCAACCTCACGAACGTCGTCTTCGCGATCCTGGTGATCGGCGTCGTCGGCATGCTGCTCGACTTCGCGATCGGCGCGCTGCAGCGCCGGGTGACCTACGTCGAGTAGCGATGTCCGCGTTTCTCCAGGTGCAGCGCCTCGCGAAGCGCTACCCCGCGCCGGGCGGCGGCCTGACCACGGTTTTCGAGAACGTCAGCTTCGAGATCGGAAAAGGCGAATTCGTCTGCCTCGTCGGCCATTCCGGCTGCGGCAAGACGACGATCCTCAACGTGCTCGCGGGGCTCGATGCCGCCTCCGAAGGCGTGGTGATCATGGACGGGCGCGAGGTGGTCGGCCCGTCGCTCGAGCGCGGCGTGGTCTTCCAGAGCCACGCGCTGCTGCCTTGGCTCTCCGCGCTCGGCAACGTGGCGTTTGCAGTGCGCTCGCGCTGGCCGCAGTGGAGCCGCGCCGAGGTGCGCGCGCACAGCCGCCGGTACCTCGAGATGGTGGGCCTCGCGGCGAGCGAGCACAAGACGCCGGCGCAGCTCTCCGGCGGCATGAAGCAGCGCGTCGGCATCGCACGCGCCTTCGCGATCGAGCCGAAGATGCTGCTCCTCGACGAACCCTTCGGCGCGCTCGATGCGCTCACGCGCGGCGTCATCCAGGAGGAGCTGCTGCAGATCTGTGCCCGCACGCACCAGACGGTGTTCATGATCACGCACGACGTGGACGAGGCGATCCTGCTCTCGGACAAGATCCTGCTGATGTCGAACGGCCCGGCGGCGATCGTCGCCGAGGTGGTCGAGAACACGATCTCCCGGCCGCGCGACCGGCACACGATCCATCACGACCCGCAGTACTACCGAATCCGCAACCACCTGGTGGATTTCCTGATCCACCGGTCGCAGCAGTACGCGAGCGCAGGCGCCGCGCGGCCGACGCGGCCGCCGGTGGTCCGCCCGGGGCTCGACGCCGGGCCGATCGCGAAGAGTGCCAACGTCGTCAACCTCAGACACTGAAGGAGGAACCGCAACATGATGCGCGAGAACGAAGCCGCCCTCGGCGCGATGACGAGACCGATGACCCGCGAGGATGTCACCGAGATGATCGTCTTCCGCCGCATGAAGAAGGGGCTGAAATGGGCCGAGGTGGCGAAAGAGGTGGGCGAGTCGAAGGAGTGGGTGACCGCCGCCTGCCTCGGCCAGATGCAGATGACGAAGAAACAGGCCGAGACGGTCGGCCGTCTTTTCGACCTGCCGGAAGAGGCGGTGCTGCTGCTGCAGCAGGTACCCTACAAGGGGTCGCTTCCCACCGCGGTGCCGACCGACCCGCTGATCTACCGCCTGTACGAGATCGTCAACGTGTACGGCACCACGATCAAGGCGCTCGTCCACGAGGAATTCGGCGACGGGATCATGAGCGCGATCGATTTCACGATGGACATCGGCCGCGAGCCCGATCCGAAGGGCGACCGCGTGCGGATCCTGATGTCGGGAAAGTTCCTGCCCTACAAGACGTACTGACGGCGAGCGCTGCTCGCGCCGGGGCGTGCGGGCCGCGGCGGCGCGGGGCGGATCATTCCCGGCCGCCGCTCGCGTACCAGGCGATCAGCGCGCCCAGCTCGAGGTCGCTGAAGGGGTTGCGGTGCGCGGTGCTCGCATCGCCGCGCACGCCGGCGA
>Ga0308420_1001592_pt1 | contig 11867 bp, 9 predicted proteins | sample HotsprSampleMS55_FD_203802 | JGI IMG/M metagenome (GOLD analysis project Ga0308420, IMG submission 203802) | Hot spring phototrophic mat microbial communities from Mushroom Spring, Yellowstone National Park, Wyoming, United States - 20090730_MS55 ... | reverse complement strand
AGAACACGAGCGAAGAAGCATGGGAGGAATTGAAGGTCGGACTTGAAAAGAGTTGGACGGAACTTCGAACCGGCTTTGATAATGCCCTCGCCAAGTTTAAGAAGTCAGATCCGAAACTTTTGGAAGATAAAAACGACCCAACCGCTTAACCCATTTTTCCACATTGCTTTTGAAGAGAACGCCCACTACGGCGTTCTCTCGTTAACTGCATAACAAGTGCTTCCACTCTTGACAACATTTTTCCTTTTTTGTATATTCTAAATAGTTGTTACCTGAACAAACCAGTAGCCATGATAACACTAATCTCTGTTGCACATGTCCTTCATCGCCTTTTACGCCTCCATCTCGCCTGTGTTTTCCGCCGTTCTGCCCCTTGTGCTTCCGCTTGTTGCAAAGGTCTGTGCCGAAGTGTGTGTGGTGGTAACGGTGCTTGTGTGTTTCCTCCGAAAGCCCGATTTGCTTTTTCGCCGCAACTCTGACACAAAGGTTGTTCGACATACTCGCAACCCTCTTCTTGCTTACCTAACCTTCTTCAAACACCGCTTAACCATCTTGGGCGCGAAGGCATTGCTTCATGTTGAAGTGCCTTCACACCACGTCCTTGCGGCATCTGATTTGGTTTCTGCAAACGCGCGACCTTCAAACGTTTAAACTTTCCGTTTCATGAAAAACTTTTTCATCATCACGCTGATAAGCATTCTCACCTTGACAGGTTGCAAATCTGAAACCGAAGACTTCAATGGAAAAGCACTCGCTTTTGCCAAAGATGGAAAAATCGACCAAGAAGAATTAGGGCAACTCATTGGTATTGTCCAAAAGTCCAGCGACAGAGCATTCCAGCAGTTCAAAACCGATAGAAATACTGTTGATAGCTCAAAGGTTCTCTCATATTTGATTAAAGATAAACGGCTGAATCTTGCCGAAACGGATATTTGGCAACCCACAGCCTCACAAAAGCAGGAAACATTTAATATCAATGTGTTTATCGAGAATTCGGGAAGCATGAATGGCTATGTGAACGACCCCAGCACACAATTTAAGAACTCGGTCTACAGTCTGCTCACGCGTCTCAAATTATTTGCCAATCAAGATAGCCTTAACTTGTTCTTTATCAACCAAGAAGACCAACTGATATTTGCTCACGCTTCAAACGCTGACCTTGAAAAATTCAAAGGCTTGCTAAATCCTGCGGCGTTCTCCAAAATCTCACAAGGCAAAACCGCTCAAACGGACATTAACGAGCTCATTAAACGATGTCTGCAAAAGGTAAATGATAGAAACTTATCGGTATTTATCTCCGACTGCATTTATTCACCCGGTAAGTCAAAGACTGATGCCACGATGTTTTTGGGCGAACAAAAGCAAAGCCTCTACCTGCACTTCGCCTCCGAACTTAAAGCTAAAAACTCTAACCTTGCTGTGTTAATCCTGCAACTCAAAAGTGGATTCAAAGGCATATACTACGACCATCAAGATAATAAACTAAAATTCGATAATCCAGTTGAACGTCCGTTTTATATGTGGTTTATCGGCACGCCAAGCCAGATTAAAAAACTTATTGCCAGCCGACTCTTGGAAGAAATCGATGGCGGCTACCAAAATAAAGCCATTTTCATGTCTCCTAACCAAGAATCCGTAGCTTATAGAATTTTACCTAAACCCCTAAACGGCACATTCGATAGAACAAACCTCCCAAATAATATCATAGAAAAACCTGAACCCTCTCGCAATGACCGAGATAAAGGACTCTTTGCTTTCGCCGTAGCTGCCGACTTCTCAAACTTGATACAAGACCCATCTTACTACATCGATTCATCTAACTATCTTTTGAGTAATCCAAAATATACTTTAAACATTGAGCCAATTACCGACAAAAATGACCCTTTGCTTGCCAAATACACACACTTACTCAAACTTCAAACCAAAGAAATCAGTAACGAAACCTTGACCATCAACCTTATCGCTAAACCGCCAAAATGGATTTATGGATATAGCTCCAACGACGACTCAAACATTTTAAGCGATGAAGCAGAACAACGAAAAACTTTCGGGTTAAAATATATGTTCGAAGGCGTAAGCGACGCATTTTATCCTAAATCTCATTCAAATATCATCACTTCAATTAAAATAACCATCAAAAAATAAGAAAGGGTTATGACTGAAATTTTCGCAAGTCTCTATGAATTTTTCGGCTTCTTGCCGTTTTACTCAAAAGATTTCGCTGACCACCTTCGCGGTTGGGCAGCCGATTGTAGCGGATACACTGGAACGGTTTGGTATAACATCATTGCTTTTACTATGACTGGCGTAATTGCTCTCGGCTATGCCCTCATGTATCACATCATCGATAGCTCCAAGTGGAATAAAAAACAGCATTGGTGGATAGTTTCACTGGTGATAATCGCTCTAAACTGGTTTATCGCATTTATTATTCCGTTTAACGCAATTCGGGCGGGTGACTACTGCAAAGAGCTTTTGCTCACGATTAACGATTGCGTAGGCTTTGGCTTCTCAAATGCAATCTGGAGTCTTATCCTCTTTATACTTCTGACTTCATTTAAGTATCCAAAAATTTCTTCAAAAAATTGCAGATATACAACTTTCTGGAACCCTTAAACCAATCACACTATGCCTAAATTATTTATCTTTGCTATCGGTGGCACAGGCTCAAGAGTCCTGAAATCTCTTGCGATGCTCTTAGCGGCAGGCGTGAAACCTGACCGTAAACAAGACTTCGAGATAGTCCCAATGATTATTGATCCACATATTCAAAACCAAGACTTACAGAGAACAAAACGACTTTTAGAAAATTACAAGTCTATTGTAGACAAGGTTAAATTAGGCAATGGCTTTTTTAACACAGACATCACACCTTTGAATGATGACGCGCAGGATCCAAACTTCGTGTTTAATTTACGAGCAGACAGTGAGAGTGAAAATACATTTAGAGATTATATTGCTCTTAATACAATTAATGATGCAAACAAACCCCTTGCAGAAGTTCTTTTTTCAGGTAAATCTATAAATAATCTTGGTAATAGCATTGATTTGCTTGATATTCAAATGGATATTGGATTTGTTGGCAATCCAAACATCGGAAGTGTCGTGTTAAATCAATTCAAAGATTTTGAGGAATTTAGAGATTTTTCAAATAAATTTAACGAACAAGATAGGATATTTATTATCAGTTCTATTTTTGGTGGCACAGGTGCCGCCGGCTTCCCGATCATCTTAAAAAATATCCGCAATGCTATAAACCTTCAAAACGCAGTCGCAAGAGGATTCTTACAAAATGCTAAAGTTGGTGCCTTGACCGTATGTCCGTATTTTAATATACAAGCCAATGAAAACAGCCCTATTCAGAGGTCGCATTTTATCGCAAAAACACGAGCGGCTCTCTATTACTACAAAGATAATATCACAGGAAATAATTCCGTGAATGCATTATATTATATCGGTGATGATTATATTGGCGAAGCATATCAGAATGATCCTGGCAACAGTGGGCAAAAAAATAAAGCCCATTTTATAGAACTTGCTTCTGCCTTAGCCATTATTGACTTTTTGGATATACCTGACGAGCAACTTAGGTGCAACAATGGACGAGCTCAAAATCCAATTTACAAACAGTTTGCAATAAGAAATGACATTCAAGAAATTACATTTGCCGACCTTTGTGATGGCACAAACGGAAAAATTGAGTTAAGGCTCTCTCAACTCACATTTTTATACAAATATGTCAATAAACACCTACGAGAAGCACTTGAGCAACAACCATGGACCCAAGATGAGCCCAGAATAGATGATGCCTTCTTAAATACACCATTTTATAGAACTTACCTCTCTCAGTTCTTGGACTCATACAAGGATTGGTTGACTGAAATGGCTGAAAACAAACGTGCCTTCTCTCCTTTTAACCTTAACAGCAATTTGGAAACCCTAATCAAGGGACGACAAGTTAAAGGTGGTATCTTCGGAGGTCGGGTAGACTACAACCGTTTTGATGACTACTTGAACCGTGCTGCTCATGATCAACAATACGCTTCTGCTGAACAGAAGTTTGTGAAACTCTTTTTTGATGCGACAAAAAATCTCTTAACTGAAAAATTTGGTTTCCAAAAACAATAAAACTTTAATGAATATGAGCAAAATATTTGGCTATCACCAACACGATGGCAATGACTGGTATCCCATCCAAAATGCCTATACTGACCGAGAAATTGAGTCGATCAGAGACCCCGAAGGCGGTGCAATTACGACGCTCCCTACGGCTATCCCAAGCCCATTTGCACGAATGGACCTCGTTAAAACCGCATTCAAAAACATTTCAAACACGCCAAAACTGAAAGCTTATAGAGAAAGAGATAAGGTTATTGCAAGCCAGTATGATGAGAAACTCGTCTCCTATTGCTTAGATTTAGCCGAAATTTTATTTAACTTTGATAGTTTGAAAGAACATATAAAAATTATTGCTTGGGATAAGGATACAGATTTGCAAGAAAATAATAAACAAGAGGGGCATCGCAGACTTCTAGAAACCTTGAAACTCTATTTGGATCAAGATAAGGCAGCATATAATTTTGATTTACTCAAAAGATTGTATATTATTCGATACGATCAAGTCACAATCGGTTGTACTTCGCCTGTAACGCTATTTTTTACCACCGCCAACGAAGAACAACTTCCTAAAATACATCTTACCCAGAATCATATCACTTTTAGTGATAGTTACAAACCGCTATATGAGAGAGACCCTGAATTTCAAAAATACTTGCATTTGCTCTTTGCTTCTAACCCTATTCTTGTTAAGCGTCTTAATTCTGTTTATGAGTATTCAAGGAAAAGCTTGGAACAATTGGAACAAACACCGAATAATTTGAGACGAGAAATTCAACGGCTAATAAATAACGAACCTCAAAACAATCTTAATCAATATGCAGAATTAGACACTGGCAATCACGGAGATTTTGTTGAAGTTCTTGGTGTTCCGCTTCGCAAGCGAAGTGCCGAAAATATGGTCCAAGCCATTCAAGCAAGTGATTTTGTCATTCGTGCTACTAATAATGTGCCAAATCCGAAGCCACTTGTATTACAAAATCGTTTCAATAATGAAAACTTGAGATACATCAATAGCAACTGGAATAGAAACACCAAAGTTGATTACTTAGACCCTAAACCGCTAAGCGAAAGAACGCTTCCAAATTCAGCGGTTTCTTATCCATACTTGACCGTTAGCGACTTTTTAGAACCTTATCTCATACGGTTAGCTTATCCCATTAACCATTATAAGTTTTTTAATGGAAACTTAAAAGCAGAAGTCGGAAATAACAACAAGCATTATCTTCTGCCTTTGAAAAAAGAGTTCTTTAACTACTTCAAGTCTGATAATTTGGTAAATGGTGGGAAAAATTTTCCACAAATTGACATGGAGCAAGGTGTTGCAGGCTCTGTAAGAGTTACCTTAAAAATACCAATCCAGAAAGATAATACATACATTACCTTTGAAAGAACGTATTACAACGGCAGAGAGCCAAATGAGAACAGCAATGAAGGAGCAGTTATTGAGTTTCAATTTGGGGTGACCATCTTTCCTTTTATTAAGCTAAATAATCCCGATTTAAGTCCATACTATAGGGTTCAGCTGATTGATAGAAATATCGCAGGCGATTTACGGAATACAACTTGTAGATTAGAGTTTTTCTCAAATGACGGGCGAATTCAATCTACTGTTAGACATCGGAGTATAAAATCTGATGCCTCTTCGGATTATTATGTCCTAAACAACGAATTTGACTACATTCAATTTCAAAACACATATCGTCAGGGTGTATCAGGGATAATTATACCGAAGTGGAGAACTTACGCGCTAGGAAACAGTCAGTTCCACTTTGCCGTTGATTTCGGCACAACCAATACACACATTGAATATAAAGTTGATGGTCGCGGTCCGAACCCCTTCGATATTACCGAACAGGATATGCAAATTGCGACTCTTTTTCATCCAACCGAAACCAGCCAAGATTTCAGCGGTACTGGCGCAATTGCAATTAGAGAGCTGATAGATTATGAATTTGTCCCTAAATATATTGGCGGTACTTCAGAATATAAGTTCCCTCAACGTACGGTTATTGCAGAAAGTAATCGGTTAAATATTCAAAATCAAGACAATGCTTCTCTTGCCGATTTCAATATCCCATTTGTGTATGAAAAGAAACCTGAAAGAGATAGGATTCATTCTAATTTGAAATGGTCTGAAATGGACGAGAACACTCTACAAAGAATAAAAGCATACTTTGAAGAAGTTATGATGCTTATGAAGAACAAAGTTTTGCTTAATGGTGGCGATCTTGCAAGAACTCGCTTGGTTTGGTTTTATCCTTCCAGTATGACTCGAGGGAGATTAGGTGAGTTAGACAACATGTGGACAAGGTTGTTCCACCAATATTTTGGAAATAGCAATAATAACATCTACCGCATCTCTGAATCATTAGCCCCTTTCTACTACTATACACAAACTGGACGGATACAAGGTGGTGCTGCTACACCTGTAGTTGCGGTTGATATTGGCGGCGGCACTACAGATGTTGTTATCTTTCAACAAAATGAGCCGAAGCACTTAACTTCATTTGAGTTTGCCGGCAATGCTATTTTCGGCAGTCCGTATGGTCAGGCTGCAGGAGAAAACCATGGCTTAATACGCAAGTATTCACCTGAATATCAACAACTTTTAGCACAAAATAATTTAAACGAACTAATACAAACTATTAATTCAGTTCGGCAAGCAAATAAGTCAGAAGACATCAATTCTATCTTATTCTCTATTGAGAGAAGTTCAAAAGTAACTAATCCAGATTTGTTTTCATACAGTAGAAAACTATCACGAGATAGTAACTTCAAAATTGTGTTTCTCTACTTTTACTCTGCGATTGTGTATCATATCGCCGAGCTTATGAAACATAAACGCGTAGATTTCCCGACAGAGTTTATATTTAGTGGTAACGGCTCGCGAATACTCAATATCATTACTCCTGATTTAGGCTTGTTAGGCGATTTATCCAAGATGATTTTCGAGAGGGTATATGGTCAAAACTTCCCATACAATCAATTGAGAATTACTATTGAAAAAGAAAAGCCAAAAGAGATAACTTGCAAGGGAGGATTGATGGTACAGGATAATGAGCTTAATTTCAATCCTGAAAACATAAAAACCGTTTTCACTTGCCTTAATGGTGTTGAAAGAATTACATACCAAGGCCTTAATCAAGAGCGCAAACAAGAAATTATCAACTATGTAAAAAATTTCAACGAGTTTTTCCTGAATCTGACACAAGATTTTAATTTTAGAAATAATTTCAACGTTTCGCCTAATTCAATAAATATATTTGGAAACCATGTTAATGAACACATACCAGATAACTTGCAAAGAGGCTTAGAACACCATAGGAAGGTCAATCAATTAGGAGAACAAGATCCGATTTCTGAATCGCTTTTCTTTTTCCCTTTAACTGGTTCAATCAGTTATCTTTTGCAAGAATTGGCAAACTTAGGCAATCAAAACCCTAGATAATCAAGATTAAAAATCATGAAAATAAAATCGTTTTCTATTACTTTCATACTGACTGCGGGGTTATTTTCTTCTGCATTTTGTAAGTTGCAGGTTAGTCAAGTTAATCATAAAAATGCAGTTGGGCTTTCCGTAAAGGGAAGTTCAACTGTTCTTGCACTTACCATAAAAAGAGAAGCAGGTGCTATTCATTTTGAACTTGAACAACAGAAGCCATCCAAGTCAGATAAATCGCACTCTCCAACTCCCACTAAAAAAGATTCCAAAATTTCGGCTCCTGAAAGTAAAGTTTTAGAATTAGCGGGGGAAATCAGCAGTGTAAAATCAGAACCTAAAAGTCTCGATGATATTGAGACTCTTAAGCAGAAGGTTTTAGAGTTAGAGCGCAAACACAATGATGAAAGCATATCTAAAAGTTGGTTTGATGGCATTACTTTTCAAATCGATATTTTTTCAATTTTGATTTCTTTCATTTTGTTCTTATTTTTCTTTTTTACACTGCTAAAAATTATTGCAAGACAAAGAGAACGTAATCAGGAAGAGAATAAACAATTTTTAGATGGGTGGGCTAAACAGAAACAAGATGAACTACAAACCATTTATCAAACCCTCGTTCAACTTCAAAATAAGATCCAACAGTTAGAAAGCAGACTCAAAGAAATTCAGTTTTCACCCTCATGGGTTATTGTTCGATCCCAAAATTCTTCATATGAGCAAAACATCTCTTCTTCACCTTCAATTCCTCACCAGCAAGAAGTATTTTACCTATCTATACCAAATTCTGATGGGAGTTTTAATAGAAGCTCTGCTTCTCAAGAATATAAAGAAGGTGCATCAGTCTATCGTTTTACGCAGACATCATACAATCGTGCCACATTTCAAATAGATGAGCGTGAAAGTTCTATAAAATTAGCTCTTAGTTATTACTATAAAGTGATTGAGCCTGTTTGTGATGCTGAAAATGCTTACAACACTAATGTGCGACGCATTAAAACACTAAGTCAAGGTGAAGCAGAGTTGCAAGGTGAAAAGTGGGTCGTAACACGCAAAACCAAAATCCGCTATGAGTATTGAAAAAATTGAAATAGTTATCGTAAGTATTGTTGTGTCTATTCAGATTATCTTTTTCACTTCGACGTTAATCAAAATCCTAACTTTACGAACGATTATTCCAGATGCGAAATTGTTAAAAGTCGAAGGGAACCGTATTATTCAAGACGGTCGAGGAAATTCTATCTGGGGAAAAATTCTTTCTTCTTCGAACAAATATCTTGATAAGAATAAAGATGCTGTTGTGGATTTCAACTTAATAGAAGATATTGTGGAAAGAAATATAGATACCATCGAGGAGGAGATTAATCTCACTGTTGGCATTCCGCTTTATCTTGGCTTGATGGCAACAATTTTGGGTATTGTGATTGCACTTTTCAATATGCCTGATTTAGGTGATTTAGGCAGGAATCTTGGCATTCAAGACACAGGCAAAGCATTAGACCAAGGCATTGGCACACTGATTGATGGCGTTAAAATTGCTATGATTGCAAGTTTTATAGGGCTTCTACTTACTGTCTTAAATTCAGGAGTTTTTTTGAGATACTCGAAAAGTTTTCTGGACTTGCGAAAAAATGACTTTTACACTTTCATTCAAACTGAATTAATGCCTATCGTCAATCAAGACTTTATTTCTAGTCTAGCAACTTTGCAGAGAAATCTTTCTGAATTTAATCGTGAGTTTTCCAAATTAAATGGTGAATTTTCGGGTAATTTATCTCAATTAACTAACTTTTTCAAGGAAAGCACAGAAGCAACTAAGGCTCAAAAAGAATTGCTTGATTCAATCAATAAAACAAATGTTTCAGAGATAGCGCAATACAATGTCAAGGTTTTAGGGAAGATAGATAAATCTTTTGGAAAGTTAGAAGAATTTAATCTCTACCTTAAAAATTTGACATTGACTATTGAGAACTCACGAGGAATAATTGATAAACTAAATTCCGAATTTTCAAGTAATTTATCGCAGCTATCAGGTTTTTTTGATGAGAGCATAAGAGCCATTCGTTCTCAAAAAGAATTGCTTGATTCAATCAATGAAACAAAAATTTCAGAGATGATGAAATACAATGTTGATGTTTTAGAGCAGATAAGTTCATTTGTAAGCAAGTTAGAACAACTTAATAGCTATCTTGGAAATTTGACATCGGTTGTTAAGAACTTGGAAGAACTCATCAAGAACTCTGGGGAGTTAGTCAATAAAACAAATGACCTGTTAAGTCGCACCGAAAATTTCAAGCGGATTGCCGAGCGCATTGAAAACAATTTGTCTCAAAGTCAAGAGTTATCAAGATTTTTGTCTAAACATTTTAGACAATTAGAGGAACACAAGCAATATACCGAAAAAACTGTTGTTGATGTAGGATTTTCTATGTTAGATATTTTCAAAGATCTCGAGGAATTTGTTAAAAAAACCAGTGATTCAGTGAAGGAATTTACAGTCATTGAGACTAATCTTCTTAGAGATGTACTCAGTTCAAGTAGAAATGGGTTGAGTAACCTAAATCACTTATCCACGATTGAGACAAAGATTTCAGAGTTCAAGAAGGAATCTGTTTCACAACAACAAATAAATGAACTAAAACAAGCCTTTGACGAGATGTTGGATAGAATGAATGAGATGATTAAACTTCTTGAAAAAATTGAATCTGACGGTATTTTCAGAAGAATTACGGCAGTATTCACTAAGTCCAAACAGAAATAAGGTATGAAAGTAAAAGAGTTAGGTTTCTTTTGGCCAAGTTTTACAGACTTGATGGTGAGTTTATTTTTTATCATGATGGTGCTATACGTCTTGACTTATTTAAAACTGACTCATGAGCGTAGAGTTACAGAAGAGCAACTGAATAAAATAGTAGAAATTCAAGAAGCCGTAAAAGCATTGCCGTCAAAATACTTTGAGTATAACGAAGAGTATAAAAAACATATTTTGAAAGTGAAAGTGAATTTTAGATATGGTTCGGCAAACATAAGGGATTTGAGTGTTGAGACGAGAAACCAAGTTCTGGAAGCAGGAAGAGCGATTGAACAGATATTGAACTCACTTCCATCAGACCAAAACATTCGCTACCTGTTAGTCATTGAGGGTCAAGCCTCAAAAGATAATGCACTTATCAATGATGAACTAAGTTATAGACGAGCCATTGCATTGAGAAATTTCTGGTTTGGCAACAATCCAGACTTAAACACTGTTTTACCGAATTGCGAAGTTATTATTGCGGGCAGTGGACAATACGGCGTTCCAAGAGAACAACCTGATATTCCGCCGAATAATCAAAGATTTATGATTACAATTATACCTAAAATTGGCACGATTAAGTAGAGAAAAAGATGAAACATATTTTTGCATATCTATTTGCGATGACACTTATTATTTCAGGTTGTTCTCAATCTGGAAGAAGAGAACCGCGTCGTAGCGTAGAATCAGCCCAAAAAAGATTGGAATCATCACGCAGTTCAGATAGAAGTTCAGAAAGAGAACTTTTAGAAAGGGGACGTTCCGATGGAAAGACCGTTGTCAAAATGGAAAAGGAACACGGCGTTAAGTATATTTGGGTTGAAGTCAATGGATTAAGGTTAAAATTCGTCTTTGATACCGGTGCCAGCAGCGTGTGCATTTCTTCAGCCGAAGCCGTTGTGCTTTACAAACAAGGCACGCTCAGAAATGAAGACTTCATCGACCAGCAGTATTTTCAAGATGCCACAGGCAACATTTCAGAAGGCACACGAATTAACCTGCGCACGGTCAAAATCGGCAATAAAATTCTCCGAAATATTGAAGCCTTGATTGTCGATAACCCCGAAGCCCCACTTCTTCTGGGACAATCTGCCCTTGAACGATTTGGCAAAGTCTCCATAGACAACATTAGAGGCGAAATTACGTTTGAGTAACTCCTTTATTTACAACGGCTTGATGACTTTGGTTTGCTGTGCCTTCGGAAAAAGTGGCAATACACACGCTTCAATCATCTGTTGCAACTCTTGCACGAGTTTCTTTTTCACGAAGTATTGATGCGTTACCATGCTAATGCGCCGCGTCGGCACAGGACTTGCAAACTGAATCAGCCGTTCTTGGTCTTCTTCCGAAAGCGTCCGTGAGGCTAAATATGGGATAATCGTCAATCCTGCATTGGCTTTGGTGAAGTTTAGCAGGCTTTCAATCGAGGCGGCTTTGAACTCAATGTTCACTGTTCGGTTGGCTTTTTGATGTGAAAGGTCGCAGATGCGTTTTGCTTGAGTGCTCAAACAGTGT
>Ga0308420_1001585_pt1 | contig 11900 bp, 9 predicted proteins | sample HotsprSampleMS55_FD_203802 | JGI IMG/M metagenome (GOLD analysis project Ga0308420, IMG submission 203802) | Hot spring phototrophic mat microbial communities from Mushroom Spring, Yellowstone National Park, Wyoming, United States - 20090730_MS55 ... | reverse complement strand
GAAAGGCCAAGTAAAAAATCTGGATACCACAAAAGATTTTCCTTTAGCTTTTCTAAAAGAGAAAGTTCTTAAATCATCAAAAACTTTTGAAATAAATAACTCTAACAATCCTATTCAAAAAATCCAAAAAATTTCTGGCATAATTACTAACAAAAATGATATAAAAAATTTTGTAGAAAAACTTCCGAGATATTCTTTTGCTGTATGGGTTAATTTTAAATTGCTTGAACCATATTTTTCAAAAGATGATGATGAATTTTATATTATTCAAAATCCTGTTTTAAAAGAGCACGTTTTTAAAGTGCCAATGGTAAGGGGTTCATCCTGGAAAGGTGCTTTGGCTGGAGCATTTAGAAAGCTTTTAAATGATAATAGTGAAAAATCTAAAATAATTGAAAGCTATCTTAGAATTTTTGGAGCTGGGTCAGAAAGTATTAAGGAAATCGAAAGCTATTTAAGAGAAAAGGCAAGTGATTTAAAAGATTTCAAGAATAATATTTTAGAGTTTATACTTTTTGAATTGGGGATGAAAGTTACAAAAGATTATATTGATGAAATTGAGGCTGAAAACAACGAAGATAAGCTTATTCAAAAATTACAAGAAAAAATTTCTCAGAAAATAAAGAAAAATGATTTACCAATAGAATTTCAAACGCACAAAGGAAGGGCAATATTTTATCCAACATATTTTGATAAAATTTCTTTAGAAATTATAAACCCACATGATAGAAGAAAACGAGCTGGAACAGTTCCAATACATTATGAAGTTGTACCAAAAGATACTGAAGGGATTTTACAAATTGTTTATATTCCCTTTGATGGGGTTTTAAAGAAAGATAAAGATTTAAAAGAAGAAGTAGAGCAAGATTTAAAGTATTTATGTCAAGCGATTAAAACACTTGCTGATGAAGGCATTGGAGCCAAAACAAAGCTTGGTTGGGGAAGGTTTGAGATGTTAGAAGGAATTTATTGCATAAATTCAGAAGAACATTTTGATGTAAAAGGGTGGGAAAGATGTCAAACTTAAACTTACAGAATTTAGAAAATTATAGGGATGAAATTTTAAAGGCTGAGATTGGAGCTTTGTTATTTAATCTTGGTAAAACGCATATTGGGTTTTGGAGGAGAAAAGGTGATAAACAATATTTTAATGTTGATGAACAATATTTTAAAAGCAAATTTGGTTATGATGTATTTGAAAGTTATATGAATTATTATTCTGATAAAAATAATCAATTATCACCATTTAAAATAGATTTAAGTAAATTTGGAGATCTAATAAAAGATTTTATCTTAGGACAAGATAAAAAAGTTAAATTTCCTTTTGAAGTAGTAATAAAAAATGAAAAAAATAAACAAGAAGCAAATGAAAATATCTGGGAAGAATTCTTTAAAGGAGATAATTCTGAAGTAGAGTTTATCCAAAAAGTATTTTTCCGTGGATGTGAAAATATAAATTCTGGAATAGATAAAGGAAATCCTGTAGAGCAGTTAAAACCACCTCTATGGCTGTCAAATGCTTTCGGAAGTTTCAAGCATAAAATTAAAGAAGAAGATTTTGATGATGCAAGAATTAAATTTTTTAGAGATTTAGACTGTTTTTTAAAAAGAAATGATTACTACACAAATCCAAACTGGCAGGAGATTAGAGAATTTATTTTTGATAAAGTAAAACCTTGGTATTCAAAACTATTAAGTGATAGCAGATATCCGGTTAATGATGTAAGCTTATGGGATCAGGCATATATGACTGCTTCAATGTTTAAAGCCGTTTTATCAAATCTGGTTTTAGGCAGTTCAAAACTTGAAACTTATCAAAATAATCCATCATCAATTAAATGGAGAATTCTTGGAATTCAATACGATAAACTCGGATTGGCTGAAAAAGGCTTTAAACCTGCTCATATTGATTGGTATAGAAATATATCAAAAGAAATTGATAATAAAATTAAAGAGCTTTTAGAATATGAATATCCTATTGGTAATGAAGTTTACAGAGATGAAACGGGCATATATTTTATTGTTGGAGAGGATTTAGGGGATGGTGAAGGCGATTTAGCTATCTTGAGAAGCAATTTAAATGAAATAAAAGAAAAAATATTAGAAATCTTTAAAGAAAAGTCTTTAGACGAATTTTATCCAGCCATATTTTTAACAAAAGCATCAAGAGGTTTGATGAATCTTACATATCTTTTGGAAAAAGCCAGAGAAAACTTTTTAAAATCTGATTGGAGTAAAAAAGATTTAGCATTAAATCTTGGTGAAGGGTATCCTATCGGTATTTGTCAAATTTGTGGGCAAAGATTGTTTTTTGAAAATGATGAGAGACATGAAAATAAAAATGTTTGCAAAACTTGTTATGATAACAAGACAAAAGGTAGAGTAGATAAATGGCTAAATGATAGAGCAGGTGAAACAATTTGGACATCTGAGTTAAAAGATAAAAATGATAGATTGGCTCTCGTTGTAATGAAATTTGAGTTAATGGATTGGTTGAATGGGAATTTATTAAGTAGTGAGTTGATAAATGATTTAAAGAAATTCAATTTAATTAATCAAAACCTATCTTATCTTGATTTATTTGAAAAAATGAAAAAAACGCTAAAATGTGTAAAAAGTTTATATCAGAAAAATGCATTTGATATAAATGAATATAAAAAAAATAGCCTTAATGATTTCTTAAAAAAAGTGGATTTGATTTTATCTAATGTAGGCATCTCGTTTAGAGGTAGATATGGATTAGAATTTGACAATTCACAGCAAATCTTTTTTTTGAAGGATAAGAATAAGTTAGAAACTATATTAAATAATCAAAAATTTAAAAACTTTGTTAAAATTTTTGACTTTGAGATTTTCAATATTTTATCTAAAGATGCATACGGAGGTTGCAAATCTAATGGTGAATCATTTGACGATTATATAAGACAAATTTTCTTTGCTTCAGTTATTGGCACAGAATGGGAAAAGTTTATAAAAGAACAGCAAATCAACACAAAAATAGATTGGAGTGAAGAAAAAATAAATTGGGAAAAGCTTGATGATAAAGACATAGACTTTTTATCTACTCTCATCCTCCAATTTTTACTCAGAAAAAACCCATCACCTGCAAGACTTAGAAGAATTTGGGAAAGCACACAGGAATTTTTTGAAGAGATAGAAGAAAAATTGCTGTGTGTGGCAAATATTCCAGATGAAAGAAAAATCAGGCTTTATTGGAATTTAAGAAGTCAAGTTAGATATGAGGGAGAAGATTGGGCAGGAAATTTAGAATTCTGGATAAGAGATGGAAAGGCTTTTTTAATCACATATGATGAAGAAATTATTAGACATTATAAAAACTTCAGATGTGTCCCAGAAAAAGATAAAAAGCTTTATCTTGAAAAGAGCAAAATAACGTTAAGTCTTCAGGATGCTCATTTTGAAATCTACAAACCTTATATGTCTATCATAAACCCAACTCCTATAAGCTGGCAGTTTATTATTCCAGCAGAATATGTTCCAGAACTTATTAAAAACACTCAAAATCTATATGATGAATACTTTAAATATGTTTATGGAAAATTGCCACTTCATGTAGGGGTAATTATTCAGGATTATAAGAAACCTTTATATGTTGGGATAAACGCCTTAAGGAAAATTAGACGAGATGTTAAAGATAGAAAAAAGATATGGGAAGAAATAGAGGCTAAATTTTTTAAAGAAATATTCAATGACAAAATAAAAAAAGGAAAGATAGAAGAGCAGTGTAATAGTCCTATAGAGTATTATTCTTTATACTTTGGTGATTTGACCAGTGGAGACTACCAATTTTATGTTAGTCCTGATAATAGTCCTTGCTTGATGAAAAATGTGGATAGATTAAATAATTATGAAGAAATAAATTATATCCCAAACACATTTGATTTTGAATTTTTAGACACAAACACAAGAAGAAATGATATTTATTATGATGAATCTAAAAATTATAAAAGAAAAGCAGATTTAAAAACTAATAAACCTTACAACATAGAAAAGCATTTCGATAAATTTGAAAAATTCAAAAAAGCCTTTAATGAAGGAACAAGCGTTTCAAAATTGCACAACATTATCAATATATTCTATGAAAAAGCGATATTAAAAGAAGATTTAGACGATGGAACTAAAAAGTTTTTAGCATCAGCAATAATCAACACACTTGAACCAACCAAATCAGAAAAAATTAAAGAGCTTGTTAAAATTTGGCTTGGTATTGAAAATATAACTTATCAAGAAGTAGAAGGTTATTTATCAAATGATAAAATTAAGATGTTTTTAGATATGTATGAATTCTGGCATAAAGCATTGAAGGAGGTTTAAAACAATGAGCAACATGGTAAAAAGTAACCAAGTTTTTGCATTGGCAACAGACCCAGTTTATATAGGAACTGGAGGATACACCATAGGAAGAGTGGATAACACAATCGTTAGAGACCCAATAACAAAGGTTCCAAAAATACCCGGCTCCAGCCTCGCTGGTATATGGAGATATTATACAGTATTGGGAATATTAAGTAAAATTAAAGACAAAAAACCTAAAAGAGAAGATATTTTAAAGCAAACTGGTGGGACGATTAAAGATAAAATTGATAATTGGATTAAATCACAAAATACTAATGGTAAATGGGATGTTTCAAACTGGCATTTCTTTGAGGGAAATACATTATTAGAGCTTAATTGCGCAGGACAGGACAATGTCCCACAAGAAGAATTATCAAATATAACAGCAACAAACAAAGAAGGTAAAACAGGACACTGTGGACATTGTTTAGTTTGTAAAGGTTTTGGTTTTTCCAAAAAAGACATAAGCTGGCAGGGGATGATTTTCTTCAGCGATTTAAACATTCTATTTTTTCCAGTATTCACTATGTATGGAACAAAATGGATAACAACGGTAAGAAGATTAGAAGTGGCTGGATTAAAACCTAATGGAGTTGATAATCCAACTGATAATAAAGTTTTAACTAAAAATGGAAACGAAGGACATATAAATCTTGGCTGGCTTTATTTAGAAGTTGGCGGAACACATTCTTTAAGCTTAAACGCAAAAATTGTCTTTGAGAGTTTTCAATTAAATGATACAGATATAGTAATTGTTCCAGAAAGCCTATTCTCTCAAATAGTTAACTCAAATCTTGAAGTTAGAACTTCTGTATCAATAGACCCAATTACTGGTGCAGCAAAAGAGAGAGCATTATTTACATCGGAGGCAATTCCAAGAGGAACTATTTTGTATGGAAACATTAGAATCTTTGATAAAAATAGTTTTACAGGGATAGAAGGTAAGCTTGAACCTCTGCCAGATGTTGAAAAGTTAGAATGTGCGTTAAAGGAGTCTAAACATTTCTTTGAAACTCTTGGCATTGGTGGAATGACAACAAGGGGATTTGGAAGAATAAAAATTAAACTTTCAGAGAAGCCCGAAGAAAAAAAAGAAGAAAATAAAAATAAGCCAGATGAAACTAATGGTGGAGGTCAACAATGAATTTAGAATCAAAAATTTATGAACTTTCTTTTGAACTTTCAGAAGTTATTGATAAAAATGATTTACAAAAACTTCTCGGAGTTCTTTCCAATGACGGAGTTTATGCGATGTGGGTATATGCAATGGATAAGCTTAAAGAAGAAGCAAAGAAAACAAAAATAACTGATTTGATAATCAAATTAGATTATTTCATAAAAGTAAAAAAAGAAAGTGATAATAATAAAATACACAGTCAATACTTCCAAAACCTTGCCCAAGACCTAAACAAACTCCTTTTTATGAAAGAACTTTTAGAAAAAGTGTTTATTTTTGCCCTCTACCATGCAAAGGCTAAAGGAGATTAAGAATGACATGGTATAAACTTCTATTTAAGCAAAACCAGCCGATTCATATAGGTTCCTTAAACTGGGGTGTAATAAATCAGACACTTATTTTTATTCCAGGCTGGACAATGTGTGGAGCATTAACAAAAGCTTATAACATTCATAAAAAGCAATCATTTTCAGAAAATCAAAAGTTATTTCAAACTATAACTTGTTTCTATCCAACCTTTGACAAAAACGGTAATAATATTTTGTTTCCAAATTACAAAAATGGTGTTTTTAGTCTGGGAGATTTTTCAGAAGATAAATTTAGATATACATTTACCGATACATTTGTTTCCACTGCTATTCTCTCAGAATCAAGAGGAGCAAAGGAAGAAAGCCTTCATGAAATAGAGATTCTATTACCAAAAGAAAAAGAGGAAGGCGGAGAATTATACTGGATTGGTTTGTTAGGTATAGATCATGATAATGTCTCTAACGATTTCCTTAAAGAAGGATTAAAAATTTACATAGGCGGTGATACAAGATATGGCTTAGGTGAATTGGAGTTGCTGCTTAAAAATGAAGTTAGTAATGATGACTTAAAAAAGTGGCAAATTACTGAAGATGCAATATTAAATAACTCATCATTAAACGAAGAGCTTAAAAATTTCTTAGAATTTTCCACTGATTTAAAATTTCATGGTGAATTCATACTCCATTCAGAGTTTAGTTTTCTGAAAAATGAACCACAAGTAAAAGAAGCAACATATTTAATCACTCCCGGAAGTAAATTAGATGGCAATTTAAATTCAACGAGTTATAGACTCATAAAAGGAAAATTTATAAAGCAAGGAGGTTAACAATGCCAGAAATTATTAAAAACCGTTCAGAGATTTTGTTTCTTTATGATGTAAAGGATGCCAACCCTAATGGTGACCCTGTAGATGAAAACAAACCAAGAATTGATGAAGAAACTGGTGTAAATATTGTAACAGATGTGAGGTTAAAAAGAACTGTAAGGGACTATTTGTATGAATATAAAGGACAGGAAGTTTTCATCCGTGAAATCAGAAAGGAAGATGGAAAACTTAAAACAAAAGAAGAAAGATTAAACGACTTTGGTGATGCTTCTATAATTGACAGATGCATTGACATTCGTCTTTTCGGCTCTACAACAGCTGTGGAAGACCGAACCATTGCTCTTACTGGTCCAGTGCAGTTTAAATATGGTAGGTCTTTACACAAAGTGGATTTAACTTACCTTAAAGGTACGACAGTTATGCCATCAGGGGCAGAGAAAAAACAGGGGACTTTCACAGAAAGGTATATTCTTCCTTATTCTCTAATTGTATTTTATGGTGTTGTAAATGAGAATGCTGCTAAAACACAAGGCATTCCACTTACTGAAGAAGATGTTGACTTAATGCTTGATGCCATTTGGAATGGGACAAAGAATCTTATTTCAGGGTCAAAATTTGGACAGATGCCACGATTACTAAGCCAGATTATTTATAAAGAAAATCAAAACTTTCATATTGGTGAGCTTGATAAGCTTGTTTCAATAAAATCAGAAAAACCTGATGAAGCTATTAGAGATATATCAGAGGTGAAAATTGACATTACAGAATTAATTGAAACTCTTACAAAACACGCTGACAAAATTGAAAAAATCAGGTTTAAGTGTGATGATAGAGTTAAGTTTATAAAAGATGGACAGGACATTGATATAAAAATAGCTTTTAGTGGATTTTCGTTAGTAGAACTTGTTTTTTAGGGATGTCTATGAAAATTCTGGCTTTTGACATATACGGAGATTATGCCCACTTCAGAAAATACTATACAACAACTTCCCCTTTAACCTTTTCTTTTCCACCTCCTCCAACAATTGCTGGCATACTTGGTGCAATTTATGGTGTCCCTAAAAATAAAAATTTGAAGATATTTGGATATGATAACTGTCAGATTGCTTTGCAAATTTTAAACTCTGTAAAAAAAGTCCGAATGGGAATAAATCTAATAAATACAAAGGACAATAAATACTTCCTCTTATTAAAAGCCAAAAATCATGAACCGAGGACTCAGATAAGAACAGAATTTGTAAAATCGCCAAGTTATCGTGTATTTGTAAAACACAGAGATGAGAAATTTTTTAATGAACTTGCAAAATTTATACAAATGCATAAATCTTTTTATACCGTGTCATTAGGTTTAAGTGAGTTGCTCGCTAACTTCAATTTTGTTGGCTTATATGATTGTAAAGAAATCAAAAATTTTGAAGGGTATATAAATACAGTGATACCTTTTTCGAAACTAACTGGGAGAGGTATTATTATTGAACCTGATAAAAAGTATTTTAAAGAGAAAATCCCTATTAAAATGAACACTGATAGAGTTGTGGAAATATATGGAGATGTTGTTTATGAGTCTGATGGTAAACCTATAATGGCAAGTATAGATTCAGTCTATCACCTTGAAAATGGAGAAACAATTACCTTCTTCTAATTTATATTCCCATCCCGAAAAACTTCTTTACTTACATCTTAAAAATGTGGCAGAATTGATGGAATTTTTTCTAGATGAAAAACCTGCTTCTATAAAAGATGAACTTTCCCCTATTGTTAGAATAATTGGATTATCCCACGACATCGGTAAAGCAACTAAATCCTTTCAAAAATATCTTTTTGCAGAGGAAAATGAAAAAAACAAATTAAGAACACAGCACAGTTTATTTTCAGCAATTTGTGCCTATTACTTAGCTAAAGAAATGAATCCAGAAAATAGGCTTTTCCCTTTATTTACATACATAACCGTAAAACGGCATCATGGAGACCTCATAAATGTTAAAGATGAAGTGTCTTTGTTTAACGAAAAGGATGCTGATTTTCTTTTAAATCAGATAAATGATATAGATGACTTAGAATTTAAAATACTTGCAGAACATCTTTTTGCCTATGGCTTACCTATAAAGCTCAATAAAGATATAATTAAACAATGGATACAAAACTTTGCTTATGAACTAAAATACTTTAAGCGTGAATTAAGGCAAAGCTCTGAAATTAAAAATTACATAATTCTTAATCTACTTTACTCACTTTTAATTGATGCAGATAAAACTGATGCAGTAATAGGAGATAGAAAAGCCTTTGAGAGAAAAAACTATGAAGACAAAGAATGGGTAAAAAACTTTTTATCAAGATTTGCTCAACCATCGAATTTAATTAACCAGCTAAGAAATCAAGCTTATCATGAGGTTGATTCTCATATAATTGATACTAACCAGAAAATTTACTCTATAAATCTTCCAACAGGTCTTGGGAAAACCTTAACAGGTTTTTCTTTTGCTTTAAAATTAAAAAGTATCCTTAAAAATTCTGGCATTAACCCGAGGATAATTTATTCTCTGCCATTTTTAAGCATGCAAAAGTATTTGAGGAAGTTATCCATGAAAACGAAATTATACCTACATCAGACCTTTTACTTAAGCATCACCATTTATCAGAAATTTATTATAAAACCAAAGAACAAGAATATGAACCAGAGTCTGCTAAAATTTTCATTGAAGGATGGAACTCTGAAATTATTATTACAACCTTTGTCCAGCTCTTTCATACTTTACTTTCTAACAAAAATAGTACATTAAGAAAATTTCATAGACTTGCCAATTCAATAATTATTCTTGATGAAATACAGGCAATTCCAATCAAATACTGGAAAATAACAAGTAAAATTTTAAATACCCTTTCAGAAATGTTAAACTCTTACTTAATCGTTATGACTGCAACAGAGCCTCTAATCTTTGAAAGGGATAATACTTTTACACTTTCAAAATCAATTGGTTATTATCAGAAATTGAACAGAATTGAAATAATTTCAAATATAAAGCAATTAACACCAATTACTAATCTCAAAGAGGAAATCAGCCAGTCATCTAACCAAACAATTCTTTTTATATTCAATACCATTTCATCTGCAAAGCAATTTTATAATTTAATTGATTCACCTGTAACTAAAACATATTTAAGCACTCATATTGTGCCCAAAGAAAGACTTAGAAGAATAGAAGATATAAAAAATAGAAAATACAAAGTTGTTGTTTCTACCCAGCTTGTTGAAGCAGGAGTGGATATAGATTTTGATACTGTCATAAGAGATATAGCTCCTTTTGATTGCATTATTCAGTCCGCAGGAAGATGTAACAGAAACGCTCAAAATAAAAAAGGAACTATGAAAGTATTTAAACTTATTGATGAAAAAGGAAAAACTTTTGCAAATAGAATTTATGACCCTGTACTGATTGACCTTACAGAAACGCTTTTATCTCAGAAAGAAACATTTCAGGAATTTGAAATTTACCAACTCCTTGAAGAATATTTTAAACTTACAAAAGAACGCTTGTGCCAGGCTGAGTCAGAAGAAATTTTAGATGCAGTGATAAAACTAAAATACGACCGTGAAGGGAATGATGAATTATCAGTAGCAGATTTTAAACTCATTGAAGAAGACTATCCCAAAATAGATGTATTTATTGAATACGAAGATGATGCGGAAAAAATCTGGGTAGAGTTCCAAAAAATTAAACAAATCAAGAACCTTTTTGAAAGAAAAAAAGAGTTTTTAAAAATCCGCAAGGACTTCTATAATTATATAATTTCTATCCCTGCTTTCATAGAAAATCATCCACCTAAAATAGAAGACACTTACTGTGTAACAAAAACCCAGCTTGAAGACTATTACGATATAGAAACAGGCTATAAAACTAAATCAGAAGTCATTCTATGGTAGCTATTTATTCTCTTCCCCCAGCTACCCTAATCTGGTATTATTACATATGTCCCCGGGAAGTGTGGCTTATGTCAAGGCAACTTACTCCATGGCAGGATAATCCCTTTATTGAAATTGGAAGGCTTATTTCAGAAGAATCATATAAAAGGGATAAAAAAGAAATCCATATTGAAAACATCGTAATAGACCTCTTAAAAACCGATGGCGAAGATGTTATAATTGGTGAAGTTAAGAAAAGTTCTCGCTTTGAAAAAAGTGCAAAGATGCAACTTGCTTACTACCTATTAAGATTAAAACAGCTTGGTATTTCTGCCACAGGAAGACTACTTTTTCCAAAAGAAAAGAAAAAACTCACTGTAACACTAACAAAAGAAATTGAAGATGAACTGATTTCCGCACAAAGACAGATTAAATCAATAATTCAGATGGAGATGCCTCCTCCAGCTAAGAAAATAAAATTTTGCTCAAAATGTGGTTATCAGGAGTTTTGCTGGTCATGAAACGCACAATTTACATATTTTCAGATGGAGAAATTAAAAGAAAGGGAAACACCCTTTATTTTGAATCCGAGGGAGGTAAAAAATATATACCTGTAGAGAGCACTTCTGAATTATTTATCTTTGGCGAGGTAACGATTAACAAGCGACTTCTTGAATTCCTCACAGAAACCGAAATAATCATGCATTTTTTCAACTATTATGGTTACTACATAGGCTCATTCTATCCAAGAGAGCATCTAAACTCTGGCTACATGATTCTAAAACAGGCAGAACACTATCTTGACATTGATAAAAGACTAACACTGGCAAAAAAGTTTGTTTCAGGAGCAGTAGAAAATATCAAAAAAGTGCTCAACTACTACTTCATTCGGGGAAAACCTCTCAATGAAGAAATTGAAAAAATCAATGAAATATCAAAATCTATTGAAGAATGCGACGATGTAGATGCCCTGATGGCAATTGAAGGCAACATAAGAGAACAATACTACAATGCCTTTGACCAAATTCTTGATAATGAACATTTTATTTTTGAGGCACGGTCAAAGCGTCCTCCAAAAAACAGGTTAAATGCTCTTATAAGCTTTACCAACTCTCTTATATATACAATCTGTTTAAGTGAAATCTATCATACTCATCTTGACCCACGCATTGGATTTCTTCATACAACAAACATGAGAAGATTCACCCTTAATCTTGATGTTGCAGAGATATTCAAACCCATAATTGCAGACCGTGTAACCTTTAGCCTTGTAAACAAAGGGATTATAAAAAAGGAGCATTTTGAGCAAAAGCTTGATGGCATAGTATTAA
>Ga0308420_1001584_pt1 | contig 11903 bp, 10 predicted proteins | sample HotsprSampleMS55_FD_203802 | JGI IMG/M metagenome (GOLD analysis project Ga0308420, IMG submission 203802) | Hot spring phototrophic mat microbial communities from Mushroom Spring, Yellowstone National Park, Wyoming, United States - 20090730_MS55 ... | reverse complement strand
GACGACCTCACCCCCCGCCCGCTCACCCGCACCCCAGGCTACGACGCCGAGGCGACGATCTCCCCCCGTGGCGACCGCATCGTCTTCACTTCGGTGCGGGACGGCGACCTGGAGCTGTACACCATGAAACTGGATGGCTCCGACGTGCGGCGCATCACCCACGCCCCCGGCTATGACGGCGGCGCCTTCTTCTCACCCCAGGGTGACAAGATCGTCTGGCGCGCCTCCCGGCCCCAAGGGGAAGAGTTGGAGGACTACCGCCGCCTCCTCGCCCAGGGGTTGATCCGTCCCTCCAAACTGGAGATCTTCGTGGCCAACACCGACGGCACTGACGTGCGCCAAGTCACCGCCAACGGGGCGGCCAACTTTGCGCCGTTCTTCCACCCTTCCGGGAAAAAAGTCATCTTCTCCTCCAACCTCGCCGAGCCACGCAGCCGCAACTTTGACCTCTATCTCATCGATCTCGACGGCACCAACCTGGAGCGGGTCACCTACTACGAGGATTTCGACAGCTTTCCCATGTTCTCGCCGGACGGCAAGACGCTGGTCTTTGCGTCCAATCGTTTCAACTCCAAGCCGTTCGAGACCAACGTCTTCCTCGCCGACTGGGTAGAGGAGTGAGGGCGGCGCCGGGCAACCTGCGAACCAATCGGCCAACGGCTTCAAGACGAGGGGTTTCCCCAGTCAGCGCGGTGATTCAGCGCACCTCGGCGACGGCCAGGGCTCACCACCCCCCTCAAGGCGCGAAGCCGGGAGGGCGGCCGACACCCCGGCGCCATCCGCCCTTCACGGGAGGCAAGGTGAGGCGCCGGCCGCCGTCCACGGCGAGCAGGCGCGCCAGCGCAGCAGCAGCCTGCGGGGGAAGCCGCGGCGACACCGTCGCAGACGCTACCCGCACGGTACCTTGGTGGGTGACCTGGACATCGTCGTCGCCCGCCAACCCCCGCTGCTGCTGCCGGCCAATCAGACCCCGCACCATCTTTACTTCGCTGCGGCTAATCGCCGCCCGGCGCACCGTGGTCCCCAGGAGCTCCCACCAGGGCACCAGGCAGGTGGAGGCGAGGATCAGCGTGGACCAGGGGTACCAGCCGACCAGCCAGGCGGGCACTCCGCTCGCCCCCGGCACCCAGCGCCCCGCCAGTTCTGCCAGGGAGGTCAGGCGTTGCCCCCACCCCGGCCAGCCCCCTGCCAGGCCGGCGATCTCCGCCGCCACCCACACCCAGATCAGGACAAAGGTGGCGTTGAACACTACCCCGGTTGACCAACGGTAACGGATTTCCAGGCGATCGCCCCAGTCGTCGATCGCCAGCCCGGCTTCGCACGCCTGGGTGAGCGCCGCCGCCCGCGCCGCCGCCCGCGCCGCGGCCGGCGACGGGGCACCGGCGATGGCCTCCTCCCGGACCAGCACCTCGTAAGTGCCCTCGAAGTCGCTCAGGGCGCGCGGCGTGAGGGCGCGCCCAGCGGTGAGAGCATCGATGAGGCCCAGCGCCGCCTGCACACGGTTTACCTCGCCCAGCGCCTGCTCCGCCGTGGGCAACGGTGAAAACAAGTGGGCGGTGAAGGTGGATGGCGGCGCCGCGATGGCCCCGACGATGCCCTTTTCGTCCCAGACGAGCTGCCAGTTGTGCGGCTGCTCCCCCATGAACGCGGCCAGCCGCCACAGCACCTCGCGGCTAAGCACGGCGTGGGCCGCGGCCTCCGACTCGGCCCAGACGCGCAGCGGCGGGTGGCGGTGGCTGGCGCCCGTATCCACTTCGACGAGCCCCACGCCCAGCGGCCGGGGGTACTCCGTGAGCGACTCTGTGGCGACGACCACCGGACCAGGAAGTGGCAGCTGACAACCGACCTCGAACACCGTGCCGGCGAAAATCAGCCGATCACGCACGTTGTTCGCCTTGTTGGACAGGCGGCGAAAGATTTGCGCCGAACACAGCGCGACGGGTAGGCCCTGCCACTTCAGGCGCAGCAGGTCGTTGATCTCATGCCGATGGGTGAGCAGGAACAGCCCGGCGCCGTCGAGCCTCGATCGCGCCAGTCGGCCGGGCGGGTCGTAGCTGCCCTGCGGCCAGTACAGACGCAGGAGCCTGCCGATGAGGTCGTGCCGGAAGCGGGACTCGAACGCGCGGAAGCCGGCGAGGAACCAGAAGCCGGCGACCAGCACGGTCAGCACTGGAATCACCAACCACCACCATGATCGATCGGTGTGCGCCAGCCAGACACCAACCAAAAAGGTGCCGGCGACCAGCGCCAGCAGCACGGCGAACCTTCGCCGCGCCTGCCCGCGCGCGGCGATCAGGGCGGGCCGCACGGTGCCGTCGTATTCGGCGGCCCAGGCGGCGACCGCCGCGTCGCTTGCAGCGTAATCCTCAGCGGGCTTTTCAATGGAGAACATAGCATAACCTCCTTGCTAGAGATCTCTAGTAGTCCATCGATTGAGAACGAGTTTGCATCTTTATTTTGAAGAACGTCAAGGGCCCCTCGCCGTACTTCAGGAGGCGGTCGGTCCTCAAGAGCCGGTGAACTCGGCCGAGCTACGGAGCGCAAGGGCGAGGGTGCGCCCCAGCGGGACAGTAAAAAACACCTTGCCGGGGTGGCCGTCCCAACGGCTCACCCCGGCGCGCAAGGTGAAAGCAGCGAAGCCCGCTACGGCGCGTAGGTCGTAGCGTAAGCGTAGTTGTCGGCGTTGCGCAAAGCGTCGTAGGGCCGGGTCGACGCCAAATTGAGGCAGTTGTTGTAGCCGTAGGTGACGTCGTCAGCCCCCGCCACGGTGTTCCAGTGGAACGACTCGTGGGCAATGGTGTGCGCCTTCATGGAGGAGCTCTGGCTCCAGAAGGCGCCGCAGATGTAGATGCGGTTGGAGGTGGTCTTGTAGGTGTAGGCGATGTAGTTGGGTTGGCAGTAGGGAGCGTAAGAGCCGCAGTAGTAATCCACGGTGGCGCCCAGCCGATTGTAGGAGTTGGCAAAGCGCCCCCGCACCGTGGAGACGTAAGACGAAGTGGTCCCGAACCAGGTGCGGTAGAAGGTGTTGTAGGTGGGGATGGCGTTGTACGCGCGGGCCGCTCGCGAGCGCGCCGTGGACTCGGCCGTGGTGAGGGTCGTCGTGTCAGAGCAGCCATAAAAGGCCATGGCGCCCGCCACCAGTTCCTCCTCGTCCACCGGTTCACGGGTGGTCACGTCCCCTTCGATGGTGACCGCAGCCGCTGGCGCCACTACCAACTCTCCCTCCAGCTCACGGGACGTCACCGCCTCCTCGATGCCTCGGCGGTACCCCTCTGCCAGCTCGCCGTCGCTGCCCAGGGCAGCAACCGGCAAGCGCGTTTCGGGTCCGCGAAAGACGTGCACGAAGGCCTCGAACCGAACCGTGTAGTTGCCCCCCCGCCGGAGATCGTAGACCGTCGCCAGGTCGAAGACCGCGGAGAGGGACTCACCTGCTGCCAAGCGCACCCAGTCTTCGGCCGCTGGACCCAGACGAAGGGCGAGCAACCCGATATAAGGAATTGGTTCTCCCTCGCGGGTAACCCGCAGGAGATCCCTTTCGAACCCCTTCAGGGGCGTTTCGTACACCAGAAAAGAGACATCCTCTTGACCGGTGTTGGTCAAGGTGAAACGGAACCACACCTGGTCTCCGGCGGTCACCGTCCCTGCCACCGGTTCCAGGGTGCTGCGCAGTTGCCCGGCCACCGCGGAGGCAGCCACCAGAATCGCCACCACGACGGCAGCGACGCGCATGAAGTAACGACGATACTGCTGGAAAGTCATTCGCGATCCTCCTTCTCCAGGCTGTCGAGGTCACCCGCCGCCGGACGCGGCGGAACCCCTATTCGGGCGATCTTCCACCTCACCCACTGACTCATTTGGCGGTGCGCGCGGCACAGATACTCTCCTCCCGGCGGCTCTCGCCACGGCTGTCAGTGGCGCCGCCTCGGTATGGCTAGTGCGTTGGGTGGGATGTTGGCCCGAGGCGAAGACACTGTCAAGACTGGACTTCCATTTTTTTAGGAAGCGCAAGAATCTTCCGCGTCGCCCCCTCCTATGGGAAAAATTCTCTTGACTCCCTCGACTCCATTGCGGATACTGCGAGCAGAACTTTCACCGGGCGCGGACCGCAGCGGGCGGCGGTGAAGCCCGTCACCGGATGGCGGGTCCCGCCGGCAGCCAGTGAGAGGTGCCCATGGAGCTCGACCAGGTCGATCGTTCCATCCTCAAGTACTTGCATGAAAACGCCCGGATCTCCCTAAGCGCGGTGGCACAACGACTGGGGGTGGGGCTGGCTACGGTGCACCGGCGGGTCCAGCGGCTGCGGCGCAGCGGGGTCATCCGCGGTTTTTTCACGCGCCTGGAAGCCAACGCCCTGGGCTTCCCCCTGGCCGCCTTTGTCCGCCTCCGCATCGGCGACCGGGACGGCATCGAGGAACGTCTGCACGAGTTGGCGGACCTACCGGAAATCGAGGAAATCCACCTCATCACCGGCGACTACGACGTGCTCCTCAAGGTGCGTGCCCGCGACCCCGCCCACCTCCGCCGACTACTTGGCCGCGTGCATGCCACCCTCGGCAGTCGCCGGGCCAGCACCGAGATCTGCCTCTCCTCGCCCGTGGAGCGCTGCGCCCCTCTTTACACCGCCACCCCACCCGGTGCGTCCCCCCAACCGGGGGTCGGGCCGTAAAGGTGCACCTTAAAAGTCGAAGTAGAGCTCGATCTCGAAGGGGTGGGGGCGGTTGCGCACGCCGTAGTACTCGTCGTACTTGACCCGCACCCACTCGGCGATTTGCCCTTCGTCAAACACCCCCCCGGCCAACAGGAACTCGTGGTCGCGCTCCAACGCCTCCAGGGCCTCCCGCAACGACGCCGGCAGGGGTTTAACCGCCTTGCGCTGCTCCTCGCTCCAGGAGAAGATGTTGGCGTCGATGGGCCCGAAGCCCAGCTCCCTGGGATCCAGCCGCCGCTGGATGCCATCCAACCCTGCCATAAGCTGTACCGCCAGTGCCAGGTAGACGTTGCACGTGGCGTCCGGCGGGCGAAATTCGAAGCGCGCCGTGTCCGGCTGGTCGGCGTACTTGGGCACGCGAATTGCTGCCGAGCGGTTGCCCAGGGAGAAGAAACAGTTCACTGGCGCCTCGAACCCCGGCACCAGGCGCCGATACGAGTTGGTGGAAGGGTTAGTGAACGCCAGCACAGCGGGCCCGTGGTGCAGCAGGCCGCCGATGTACCACAGCGCCAGCTGGGACAGCTTGCCGTACCCGTCGGCGCTGTAGAAGACGTTTTCGCCGCCGCGGCGCAGCTGCTGATGGAAGTGCATCCCATTGCCGGCCTCGCCGAACAGCGGTTTGGGCATGAAGGTCACCGTCTGCCCGTATCGGCGGGCGACCATCTTGGCCACGTACTTGACGATCTGGGTGGCATCGCCGGCCCGCACCATGGTCATGAGGGGCGTCTCGATTTCGCACTGCCCCGGCCCGCCCACCTCGTGGTGGTGGTACTTCACCTCGATGCCGATGCGCTCCAACTCCAGCGCCATCTCGCTGCGTAGATTAAACAGCTGATCTTTGGGGGGAATCACATGATACCCGCCGTGTATGGGGATGAGGTGCCCCAGCCCGCCGTTGGCCGACTGCCATAACGCCTCCCGGGAGTCCACCCGGTACGACGCGGTATTGACGCCATTGTCAAAGCTCACCTGGTCGAAGACGTAAAACTCGAACTCGGGACCCCAGACGCTCTCGTCGGCTACCCCCAGCTCCCGCATGTACTCCTCGGCCCGCCGGGCGATGTTGCGCGGATCCCGGGAGAACGGCTGTTTGCTGTCGGCTTCAAAGGCCGAGCAGATGAAGGAGAAGCAGTGGCAATCCCAAAACGGGTCACGGAAGCCAGTGGCCAGATCCGGCAGCAGTACCATGTCACCAGATTTCACCGAGCGCAGTCCCACCGACGAGCCATCGAAACCGACCCCGTCCCGGAGCAACTCTTCCTTGAACTGGCTGGCCGGGATGGTGACGTGGTGCCAGCGCCCGGCAAGATCGGTGAACTTCAGGTCCACCATCTCCACCCCGGCATCGACGATGTGACGTTTGGCCGATTGGAAGTCTCGAAACATGACGCCCTCCACTGGCCATGATCGCCGTCCGGCCCCAGTGGGTCAAGAGAAAGAACTCACGTGGGCTTGTTGGCAGGAATCGCCGCTTCCCCGCTCCTGTTGGATCGAAGGTGGCACCTCTCCTCCCCGACCAACCACTGCCCACCAGGTGCCACCCGCGGGAGTCGACATGAGCGTTACGGCCAAGAATCGCTTGGCGGGCGAGTCCAGCCCGTACCTCCGGCAGCACGCCGGCAACCCGGTGGACTGGTACCCATGGGGTGAAGAGGCGCTGGCCAAGGCACGCCGGGAAGACAAACCCATCTTCCTGTCCATCGGCTACGCCGCTTGTCATTGGTGCCACGTCATGGAGCGGGAATCGTTCGAGTCGCAGGCCGTCGCCGAGCTGCTCAACCGCCACTTCGTGTCCATCAAAGTGGACCGCGAGGAACGCCCCGATGTGGATGCGGTGTACATGGAGGCGGTGCAGGCGATGACCGGTTCGGGAGGGTGGCCACTCACCGTCTTTCTCACGCCGACCTTGCAGCCCTTTTACGGCGGGACTTACTTCCCCCCCGAGCCCCGGTGGGGGCGGCCATCGTTTTTAGAACTGCTGGCTGCCGTGGTGGAGGCCTGGCGCTCTCGCCGGGACGATCTGTTGGCCCAGTCCAGCGCCCTGGTCGATCACCTGCAGGCCGTGGCGCGCCGCGACCATTGGGGTGAGGTTGACGGCTCCGCCGCTCTGCAGCGAGCCATTTCGGCCCTGGCACGCCGCTTCGACGGCGAGCAGGGTGGATTCGACGGCGCCCCTAAGTTCCCGAGCCCATCCCGACTTTTCCTCCTCTGTCACGCCGCTGCCCGCGGCCACACGGTGGCTACCCGCATGTTGGGAATCACCTTGGACGGCATGGCCCAGGGGGGGATGTACGACTGGGTGGGGGGCGGCTTCCACCGCTACAGCGTGGACGCCCATTGGCTCGTCCCCCACTTCGAAAAGATGCTCTACGACAATGCCTTGCTGGCCAGGCTGTACGCCGAGGCCGGCCTTGCCCTGCAGCGGCCGGCGTGGCTCGCTGTGGCGCGGGAGACGGCCCAGTACCTGGTGCGGGAGATGCAGGGGCCGGAGGGAGGGTTCTTCGCCTCCACCGACGCCGACAGCGAGGGCGAAGAGGGGAAATTTTTCACCTGGACCCCCGACGAGATCGCCAGCGCGCTGCCCCCCGATCAGGCCGCAGCCGTGCTGGCGACGTGCGCGGTGACCCCTGAGGGTAACTTCGAGCACGGGCGCACCATCCTGCGCCCGCGCCGCGACCTTGAGGCTGTGGCCACATCGCTCAACCTATCGCTGCCAGCCTTGGCCGAACTGTTGCAGAGCGCCCGCCTCGCCCTGCGCAGGGCGCGCGACAGCCGCATCCCACCGGCGCTGGACGACAAGCGTCTGGCGGGGTGGAACGGCATGGCGGTGTGGGCGCTGGCCTTCCTCGGGGTAGTGCTGGACGAGCCGCGCTTTGCGGCGGCGGCACGCCGCGCCGGCGACTTTGTGATTCAGCTCTGTGGCGACGGTGGCGGCCCCATCGTGCGCGCGTGGCGAGAGGGGGTCACCTCCGGCGCGGAAACGTTGGAAGACGTGGCCTGGGTGGCGGCCGGCTTGACGGAGCTGTACCAGACCACCGGGGAGGTGCGCTACCTGTCCACGGCCGCCGCGGTGCTCCGCCAGCGTCTACCCCGTTATCGCAATCCTCTCGGTGCCCTACTGGAAACCCCCGACGACGGGGAGGCCCTGCCGCTGCGCCCCCGCTCCCCCCACGACGGCGCCACACCAGCGCCGGCCGGCGTCGCCGCCCGCACCTGTCTCACTGTGGCCGCCCTCACCGGCGACGACTCCTTGCGGCGCCTGGCCGAAGACGCCATCACCGCCGAAGCTGCTCTCCTAGGCCACGCCCCCGAGGCGTGCGCCGCCCTTACCTTGGCCGTCCTGGAGGCGGAACATCCACCTTCTCAGCTGGTGCTCGTCGGCCACAGCCACAGCAGCCGGTTTGGGGAACTCGTGCGCACTGCTTGGAGCGCACCGCGCCGGCCCACCGCCATCGCCCCTTCGCCCGTACAGCCGGTGCCTGCCGACGTGCTACAAACCGTGCCACTCTTTCGCGGACGGGAAGGAGCCGCGGACCAACCGGCGGCCGCCTACCTCTGCCTTGGGGGGGTGTGCGACGTGCCTCACCACCACCCCGCCGACTTGGCAGCCGCCCTGGGGAAGCTTCCGTAGTGTCGTGCCACCCTCGGCTATACTCCGTGCAACAGTCGCCGGGAGGGCACCATGAGACGTTTCGTCGTGCTGCTGGTAGTGCTGGCCGCCCTGTGCTTCGCCGTTGGCGTCGTGAACGCCTTCTTTGGCACCTACGCGCTGGGCATCCGCACCCTCGCGAAGGGACCCGAGACGTTCTGGCGGGGCGCCACGGGGTTGCTGCTCTTCGCCATCACCCTGCTCATGCTGCAGCGCGACCGACTGCGCTGATTCGAGGGAGCGCCAAAGCTTACCTGCGCCGCTCCCCCGTCCTGCCGGATGGCAGGGCATCGCGCCAGCCGCCCGGCAGCTCGGTGGGGGCACCACGCCGGGGGTGTAACCGGCCCGCCGCATCCCGGTGACAGGAGTAGCAGTCGTCGCGGGGTGGGTGGTGGGCAGGGCGCGGCCACCGCGCAACTACCCCGTGACAGGAGAGACAGCGCGACTCCGGTTGATCCACCCCGTGATCCCCGTCGGCGGGCAGGCGGGGCGGGCGATCCGCCACCGCCCACAGCACCGCCAGAAGCACCACCGCGCTCCCGACCATCCCCGCCACACGCAGCCGCCGCCCAGTCACCGGGTTATGCTAACCTGCCAAGCCATGCGTCAGCACCTGGTTCGCGACATGGCCCTACTGCTGGCCGCAACTCTCCTGCTGGGCACAGCCGCCAACCTCATCCCGGGGCGTCGCCTGGCCTGGTGGGGGGCGGGACAACAGCCGCCACAGGTGGGCGTGGATTTCCAGTGGATGGACGTCCACTCCGCTAGTGACGTGCAACAGGCGCTCCCCGCCGTCGTGTTCCTAGACACCCGCGGCCCGGGCGCCTACGCCGAAGCCCGCATCCCAGGAGCCATCCATTTGTCGTACACGGACTTGGGTCGTTGGCTACCAGGAGACGTCGAGGAAGTCCTGCGGCGCGCCGACCTCATCCTGCTCTACGGCGATACCGCCGATGCCGATATCGAGCAGCTGACCGCTCAGGAGTTGCGCCGTCGGGGTCTGGCTCCGCCCTTCATTCTGGTGGGCGGGTTACCGGCCTGGCGAGCGGCAGGGCTCCCCATCGAATCTCACCGCGAGGCCGCACCATGAAGGGGATCGACCGTTTCCTGCAACACCCCTGGCTCCACCGCATCTTGGCGGTCGTTTTGGGTGGCATCTTTCTATACGCCGCCCACGACAAGCTCCTCGATCCCCGGCCGCTGGTTACTATCATCTGGGGTTACCGGCTCGTCCCCCCGGAGCTCACCAACCTCATCGCCATCTACATGCCGTGGATGGAACTGCTGGTGGGTCTCGGGCTGGTCACCGGGATCGGACGCCGCGCCGCCGCCGGTTGGGCCACCGTGCTGCTGTTTTTCTTCACCACCGCCCTGGTGATCAACGCCGTGCGCGGCATCAACGTGGCCTGCGGGTGTTTCTCCACCTCCGCCGACGACGTTCAGAACGCCTGGCTACTGGCCCTGCGCGACCTGCCAATGCTGGCTGCGGCGGTCATCCTGACGTTCTTTCACCCTCGCCCACGGCCATCGCCACGCTCCGGCGCTCCCCACTCATCTCCCTCACCAGTTTCGGGATGAGTTCATCGAGGTCGATCGTGGCCCACGCCGCTTTAGCCAGCTCCTGACCGGCGCCGCGCCACATGGCGTTGACCACCTTAATGCCGCGGCGCTGCAGCGCGGCTACTGGAAAGGTGAAGTCCGAATCGGAGGACACCAGCACCGCCACGTCCATGGCGTCCGCCGCCGCGAGGTCGAAGAGATCGGTGATGAGTGCTGCCTCCACGCCCTTTTCCGCCGACCACACCAGCGGCTGGCCGCAGGATGGGCACGTGCCACTCTCGTAGCCGCAGGCACGGCAGCGAATGTGGTCGTGGCGCCGGCGCCGCTCCAGGATCGTGACGCTGATGCCCGGTTGCCGTTCCACAAAGTTCTCCAACCAGCGGCGCAAGTTTTCGTCGTCCGGGTCGCAAGAGGCGTACACCCTCATCCCTTGGAAATCCAGCTCCTCCCCCAACGGAAAGCGCCCCAACGCTCCCATCAGGACCTCTGGCAGGGCCGCCCAATCGCACCGCGCCTCGCCACCCCGCTCATTCCAGCGCAGTTGGAAGTTCCAATAATCTACGAAGATATGGACCATCTGTAACATCGTCACACCTCCCGCCTGCGCCCCCTGGGTCTGTCAGGGGCGGCGACGCCAGCGCAGCACCGGCGATCTCGCCGCGCGCACCTCGTCCAGTCTCCGGACCGGCGTCGTGTGTGGCGCAGTGCGTACCAGCTCGGGGTCATCCCGGCACTCCTGGGCGATGCTCCGCATGGCTGCGATGAAAGCGTCTAGCTCGTCAATACCGTCGCTCTCAGTGGGTTCGATCATCAGGGCGCCGTGGACGATCAACGGAAAAGACATGGTCGGGGGATGGAAGCCGTAGTCCAACAATCGTTTAGCAATATCCACGTTCTTCACACCGAAGGGCGTCTGGCGCGAGTCGTCGAAGACCACCTCGTGCAGCGAGGCCCCTGTGTACGGCAGGTGGTAGTCCGCTTCGAGGCCCTTGCGAATGTAGTTGGCGTTGAGTACCGCGCCTTCCGCCATCGCTCGAAGCCCGTCGCGCCCGAGGGAGCGAATATAGGCGAGGGCGCGCACCAGCATGCCGAAGTTGCCGTAATACCCCCGCACCTTCCCGATGCTCTTGGGGCGCGTCAAGGAGAGCGAATAACGGTCGCCGACCTTCTCCACCGTCGGCACGGGGAGGTACTCCTCCAGTGCCGCCGAAACCGCCACCGGCCCCGCTCCCGGACCGCCGCCGCCGTGGGGCGTGGAAAACGTCTTGTGCAGATTGATGTGCATCACATCGGCGCCCATGGCTCCGGCTTGGGCAATGCCCACGAAAGCGTTGAGGTTGGCACCGTCAATGTAGAGAAACGCCCCTTTTTCGTGCAGCATAGCCGCCGCTCGGGCGATCTCCGGTTCGAACACCCCGAGGGTGTTGGGCACCGTCACCATCAGCGCCGCCACGTCGCCACCATCTAGATGGCGGGCCAGGGCCTCCAAATCCAGAGTGCCCGCGGACGTAGACGCCAACTCCACCACCTTGAACCCGGCGAACACCGCCGTCGCTGGGTTGGTGCCATGGGCCGAATCGGGGATCAGAACCGTGCCGCGGGGGGTGTTTCGATCTTTGCATGCGGCGCGCACCATCAGCATCCCGGTCAGTTCGCCGTGGGCGCCGGCCGCCGGTTGCAGGGTCACCCGGGCCATGCCGGTGATGGCCACCAGTGCCTGCTCCAGCTCCCACATCAGCGCCAACGCCCCCTGCACCTGCTCCTCCGGCTGCAGCGGGTGCAGCTGCGCTAGCCCGGGCAAGCGCGCCAACTCTTCGTTAATGCGGGGGTTGTACTTCATGGTGCAGGAACCCAAGGGGTAAAGGCCCTCGTCCACCGAGTAGTTGAGCTGGGAGAGCCGGTGGAAGTGCCGCAGCACGTCCACCTCACTGACCTCGGGAAAATCCTCGATCTCCCCGCGCAGCGCAACGCCGTCGAGGGTGCGCG
>Ga0308420_1001576_pt1 | contig 11919 bp, 9 predicted proteins | sample HotsprSampleMS55_FD_203802 | JGI IMG/M metagenome (GOLD analysis project Ga0308420, IMG submission 203802) | Hot spring phototrophic mat microbial communities from Mushroom Spring, Yellowstone National Park, Wyoming, United States - 20090730_MS55 ... | reverse complement strand
CGACTATCCGGACTTCATCGTCAACTACGAGACCGAGCCCGGATCCGGCATCGGGTTCCTGGCGGGCTGGCGCGGCAAGAGCGGCGAGAAGTTCATGCACGGCGAGCCCAACCCGCAGCAGTGGGAGATGTACCGGAAGAACAACTGCGTGTTCCACTACAAGCTGCCGCCGTCGTACCAGTACATGCGTAACTGGAACAAGGGTTATCTGGAGTGGTCGCGACGCAACCGGATCACCCGCTACGACGAACCGATCCTGATCCACCTCTATTCCGAGGTGCTGCAGAAGTTTCGCGCCGCCGCGCAGGGCAAGGGGCCGACGCGCAAGCCGCCGGCGCACCTGCGCGAACGCATCGCCACCTACTTCGACCCGCTGCCGTTCTACTACCCGCCGCTCGAGGTGCAGGCGACCGACACGCAGAAGTACCCGCTCGCGGCGATCACGCAGCGGCCGATGGCGATGTACCACGCGTGGGACTCGCAGAACGCGTGGCTGCGCCAGATCCATGCGCACAACTATCTGTTCGTCAATCCGCGCACCGCGCGCGCCGCCGGCATCGGCGACGGCGACTGGATCTGGGTCGAATCGCAGTGGGGCCGCGTGCGCTGCCTGTGCCGCTACTCCGAGTCGGTCGAGCCCGGCACCGTCTGGACCTGGAATGCGATCGGTAAGGCCGCCGGCGCCTGGGCGCTGGCACCCGACGCGAACGAGTCGCGCAAGGGTTTCCTGCTGAACCACCTGATCACCGAAGAGCTGCCGCTGCCGGAAGGCCGGCGCATGTCAAACTCCGATCCGATCACCGGGCAGGCCGGCTGGTACGACGTGCGCGTTCGCATCCGCAAGGCCGATCCCGCCGAAGACACGACCTCGTCGCCGCAGTTTCCGCCACTGAAACCGTTCCCCGGAATGGCAACCGCAAAAAGGATCTGGCTCGCGTACACGACGCGTCGCAACGGAGGCGCGCGATGACGCAGCTCGCCCTGGTCATCGACCTGAACGTGTGCGTCGGCTGCCACGCGTGCGTGACGAGTTGCAAGGAGTGGAACACTTCGGGCGCGGCCGGCCCGATGGCGGACTTCAATCCGTACGGAGCGGACCCGACCGGCACGTTCTTCAACCGCGTGCAGACCTTCGAAGTCGGCGAGTATCCGAACACGCAGACGGTGCACTTTCCGAAATCGTGCCTTCACTGCGAGGAGCCGCCGTGCGTGCCGGTCTGCCCGACCGGCGCGAGCTACAAGCGCCCCGAGGACGGCATCGTGCTCGTCGACTACGACAAATGCATCGGCTGCAAGTACTGCTCGTGGGCCTGCCCCTACGGCGCGCGCGAACTCGACGAGAAGCAGCGCGTGATGAAGAAGTGCACGCTGTGCGTCGACCGCATCTACGACGCGAATCTGCCACCTGCCGAACGCAAGCCCGCCTGCGTGCTCGCCTGCCCGACCAACGCGCGGCTTTTCGGCGACGTGCACGATCCCGACTCCGAGGTCTCGCGCGCGATCCGAGAGCGCGGCGGCTACACGCTGATGCCGGAATGGGGCACCCAGCCCGCCAACCATTATCTCCCGCGCCGGCGCACCGAGCTCGCGATCGCGCCGGAGGAGCTCGAGCGCGTGGACAACCCGCTCAAGCTCGACGGAAAACTGCCCAAGCCGGCGCACCGGGAGCCGGCGCTCGACGACGTCACTTCCTGGTAGCGCCCGCGAGAGCGCGCGATGCGACCCGCATTTTCGGTGATCTTCCTCACCACGCTGATCGGCGCGGGCCAGGGGCTCTTCGTCGCGCTCTATCTCGCCGCGCTCGGTGCCTCGGCGGGATGGCTTCCCGAGGCGACGCACCGCTTCCACGCCATCGGGGCCGCGCTCGCGGTGGCGCTGACGGCGGCGGGGCTTTTCGCCTCGGTCTTCCACCTCGGCCGGCCCGAACGCGGCTGGCGCGCGGCTTCGCAGTGGCGCACCTCGTGGCTTTCGCGCGAGATCATCGTGCTGCCCTTGTTCACCGCGGGGGCGTTCTTCTACGCTCTGGCGCACGGACTCGCTTCGGGCGATGCCGACACCCGCTTCACGGTAGCGCTCGGTGCGCTGACCGCGCTCGCCGCGCTGGCGCTGTACGTCTGCACCGGCATGATCTACGCCTGCCTCAAGTTCCTGCAGGAATGGGCCACTCCGCTCACCGTGATCAACTACACGCTGCTGGGGCTCGCCTCAGGGTTCACGCTCGCCACCGCGTACGCGGCGTTCCTCGCACCGGCGCTCGCGCCTTTCTTCGGTACCGGTGCGCACGGCCTCGGCGCGGCGGCGTTCGCCTCCCGCGCCGCCTCGCTCGCGCGCAACGCGCGCCTGAGGCCGAAATCCACGCCGCAGACCGCGATCGGCATCCGGCACCCGCGCATCGTGCAGACGTCGATGGGCATGACGGGCGGGGCGTTCAACACCCGCGAGTTCTTCCACGGCCGTACGGCCGCCACCCTGCGCGCGGTGCGCTGGACCTTCCTGATGCTCGTCTTCCCGGTGCCGGCGGCGCTGCTCGCGGTTGGGCTCGCGTGGGAGGCGGCGGCACCGCTCGCGGCCGCGTTCGCCGTGCAGTATCTTGGGCTGCTCGCCGAGCGGTGGTTCTTTTTCGCCGAGGCGCGCCACCCCCAGAATCTCTATTACCAGGCGGTCTCCTGACCGCAACGGCAGGAGCGTGCGATGAGCGATGCACTGAACTATCTCGTCAAGGCCCGCCCCGAGGCGATGGGCCACTACCTCAAGTTCCTGAAGCACGCCGGCGCGAGTCTCGACCCGAAGACGCGCGACCTCATCTCGGTGATCACCAAGGTGCACGCGCAAACCGAGCGCGGGCTTCGCCAGTACCTCAACCGCGCGCTGCGCGACGGCTGCACCGCGGACGAGATCCTGGACGCGCTCCTGATGGCTTTTCCCGCCCTCGGGCTCGCGAAGATCGTCTGGGCGATCGACGTCATCCTGAAGATGAACCTGCCGGAGTTCCACCCGCGCGCGCTCGGCGCAGAACCGCGGTGGCACGACCTGATGGCCGCCGACGCGCTCGCGGTGGGCGAGAGCGCGCGCGTGGACTGCGATGGCCGCGGCGTGTTCGTCTACCGCGGCGAAGACGGCTTCCGCGCCTACGACAGCCGCTGCCCGCACGAAACCACCAACATCCCGCACCTGGCGCTCAGGGGAACTCGCCTCGTCTGCCCGAAGCACGAATGGGCGTTCGACATCCGGACCGGCGCGTGCATCGAGAAGGGCAGCGCACCGCTCACCGCGCGCGAGACGAAGGTCGAGGGCGGGCGGCTGTGGGCGTACTGGTGAGCGCGGCTCGCGCCGCCGGCCGCCGCGCCGAGCCCCGCGATCCGCGCCGCGCCCGGAGTTGATCCCGGCCCGCCGATGGACTACCTCCCCATCTTCCTTCGCCTCGTCGGCGAGCCCTGCGCGGTGATCGGCGGCGGCGAGGCAGCGGCACGCAAGGTGGCACTCCTGCGTGCCGCCGGCGCGCGGGTGACGGTGACCGCACCGGAGCTCTGTCCGGAGCTCCGCGCGCTCGTCCGCAGCGGCGCCATCGCCCATCGCCCCGAACGCTTCTCGGCGGCTGCGCTCGAGGGTGCGGTGCTCGCGATCTCGGCCACCGGCGATCGGACGCTCGACGCCGAAGTGGCGCGCGCCGCGCGCGCGGCGCGCATTCCGGTCAACGTGGTGGACGATCCGGAGCTCTGCTCGTTCATCCTGCCGGCGATCGTGGACCGCTCGCCGGTCGTCGTCGCGGCCTCCACCGGCGGCGCTTCGCCGGTGCTCGCGCGGCTCCTGCGCGCGCGGATCGAGGCGACGATCCCGGCCGCGTTCGGCGAGCTCGCGAAGCTCGCCGCGCGCTTTCGGGCACGCGTACGCGAGCGGCTCGCCCCGTCCGAGCGGCGCCCTTTCTGGGAGCGCGTGCTCGAGGGACCGGTCGCCGGGCTCGTCTTCTCCGGTCGCGTGCGGCAGGCCGAGGCCGCGCTCCAGGCCGAGCTCGACGCGGCGGCGGCGAAGACGCCCGATCCGGCACCGCGCGGCGAGGTCTATCTCGTCGGCGCCGGGCCCGGAAACCCCGAGCTCCTCACCCTCGCGGCGCTGCGGCTGATGCAGCAGGCCGACGTGGTGCTGTACGACAACCTCGTGCCGGAGGCGATCCTCGAGCGCACGCGGCGCGATGCCCGGCGCATCTACGTCGGCAAGAAGATGGCCGATCACGCGATGCGCCAGGAGCAGATCAACGCGCTGATGATCCAGCTCGCGCGCGAGGGGCTGCGCGTGTTGCGGCTCAAGGGCGGCGATCCGTACATCTTCGGTCGCGGCGGCGAAGAGATCGAGTCGCTCGCCGCCGCCGGCGTGCGCTTCGAGGTGGTGCCCGGTGTCACCGCGGCGAGCGGGGTCGCGGCCTATGCCGGCATCCCGCTCACGCACCGCGACTATGCGCACTCCTGCGTGTTCGTCACCGGGCACCTCAAGGACGGCGCGATGGACCTCGACTGGCACGGCATCGCGCGCCCGAAGCAGACGATCGTGATCTACATGGGGCTCGTCGGGCTGGAGGCGCTCTGCCGCCAGCTCGTCGCCCACGGGCTGCCCGAAGACATGCCCGCGGCGGTGGTGCAGCAGGCGACCACGCCGGAGCAGCGCGTGGTCACCGCTCCGCTCGGCGAGCTCGCGGCGCGCGTCGCCGAGGCGGGCCTGCGGCCCCCCACTCTGATCATCGTCGGCGAGGTGGTGCGGCTGCGCGAGAAGCTCGCGTGGTACGAGAGCACACAGCGCGCGTAGCGCGCCTCGAGCTCGACGCAGAAAGCGCCTCGCGCCAAGGCCGGTTCCGGGGCTCGCCCGCGATGTCGCTCTCGCGCCCGCCGGGCTCGAAGCCCATGCGGCACGCCCAGGCCGCAGCGATAGACCTCAGGGGCGGCGGTGCTCGCCGACGCGCACGATTTTCATCGTGTTCGTTCCACCCGGCTTTCCGATCGGCTCGCCGATCGTGACCACGATCAGATCGCCTTCGGCGACCACCCGGTTTTCGACCAGCACCTTCTCGGCCTCGCCCAGAAGCTCCTCGCGGTCGTGGCCGACGTACTTCACCATCAGCGGATAGACGTCGCGAAAGAGCGCGCAGCGGTAGCGCGTCGCGGTCTGCGAGGTGAGCGCGTAGATCGGTACCCCGCAGTTGAGCCGGCTCATCCAGAGCGCGGTCGCGCCCGACTCGGTGAGCGTCGCGATCGCCTTCGCCTTCATGTGGTAGGCGGTGAAGAGCGCCGCCATCGCCACCGCCTGGTCCACGCGCGTGAACACCCGGTCGAGGAAGTCGCGGTCGAGGTTCACCGGCACCGTCTGCTCGGCTTCCACGCAGATACGGTCCATCGCCTCGATCACCTCGACCGGGTACTTGCCGCTCGCGGTTTCGGCCGAGAGCATCACCGCGTCGGTACCATCCAGCACCGCGTTCGCCACATCCGACACTTCGGCGCGCGTCGGCACCGGGCTCGAGACCATCGACTCCATCATCTGCGTCGCGGTGATCGCGAGCTTGTTCGCCTCGCGTGCAATGCGGATCATCTTCTTCTGCAGCGCGGGCACAGCGGCGTCTCCGACTTCCACCGCCAGATCGCCGCGCGCGACCATGATGCCGTCGCATTCGCGCAGGATGTCGCGCAGCGCCTCCTCGCGCACCGCCTCGGCGCGCTCGATCTTCGCGATCAGGAACGCCTTGCCGCCGGCGGCGTGCACCAGCTCGCGCGCCATGTAGAGATCCGCGCCGGACTTCGGGAACGACACCGCGAGGTAGTCGGCCTGCATCGCCACCGCGGTGCGGATGTCCTCGATGTCCTTCGGCGTGAGTGCCGGAGCCGAAAGCCCGCCGCCCTGGCGGTTGATGCCCTTGTGGTCGGAGAGCTCGCCGCCGTGGCGCACGGTGGTATGCACCTCGTGCCCGCGCACCGCGACCACGTCGAGCACCAGGCGCCCGTCGTCGAGAAGCAGCACCGCGCCCGGCTCGACGTCGCGCGGCAGCTCCTTGTAGTCGAGCCCGACGCGCGTCGCGTCGCCGAGCTCGCAGTTGGCATCGAGCACGAAGCGCTGACCCTTCTCCAGCCGCACGCGGCCCTCGCGAAACCTGCCGATGCGGATCTTCGGGCCCTGCAGGTCGCACATGATCGCCACCGTGCGCCCGACCCGGCGCGAGAGATCCTTCACCTGCCGCGCGCGCGCGAGATGTTCTTCGGCGCTGCCGTGCGAGAAATTGAGCCGCACCACGTCCACGCCCGCGCGGATCATGCGCTCGAGCACCGCCGGATCCGAAGAGGCCGGCCCGAGCGTCGCGACGATCTTCGTGCTGCGCAGCATTCCGAAAACCAGTGTATCACCCGCTCCTGTGCGACCGCGGCCGGCAGCCGCGCAAGGCACGCGCGATAGCGCGCCGGCCGCTCAAGGGCCGATGTGGACCGCCACCTCACGCCGGCTGCCGCGGCGCCGGTGCTCCCAGAGATAAATCCCCTGCCAGGTGCCGAGGCAGAGCCGGCCGTTGGCGAAGGGGATCGAGAGCGAGGTGGCGGTGAGCGCAGCGCGGATGTGCGCCGGCATGTCGTCTGGGCCTTCGGTGTCGTGCGTGTACAGGGAATCGCCCTCCGGGACGAGGCGCGCGAGCCAGCGCTCGAGATCGCGCCGCGCGGTGGGGTCGGCGTTTTCCTGCACGACGAGGCTCGCGGAGGTGTGGCGCAGGAAGAGCGTGCAGAGCCCCTCGGCGAGCCCCGAGGCGGCGACCGCCGCCGCGACCTCGGCGGTGAATTCGTGCAGCCCCGGACCGCGGGTCTCGACGAAGAGACTGCGGATCACGCCTGCGAGCGCGCGCGCGCCTCGAGCGCGGCCACCGCAGGCAGCGTCTTGCCTTCCAGGAACTCGAGAAACGCGCCTCCAGCCGTCGAGATGTAGCCGATGCGCCCGGCGACTCCGAACTTGTGGATCGCGGCGATGGTGTCGCCGCCGCCGGCGATCGAAAACGCCCGGGATGCCGCGATCGCGCGCGCGACCGTCTCGGTGCCCCGCGCGAAGGGATCGAGCTCGAAGACTCCGACCGGGCCGTTCCAGACGATCGTCGCCGCCTGCGCGAGGAGCGCCGCGAGGCGCTCGGCGCTCTTCGGTCCGATGTCGAGGATCATGTCTTCGGGCCCCACCGCGTCCACGCCGACGACGCGCGCCGGCGCCTCGGCCGAAGGCTCGGCGGCGACCACCAAGTCCTCCGGAAACGGCACCTCGGTCGCTGCCATCACCCGCCTCGCCTCCTCGACAAGCGCCGGCTCGTGGAGCGAGCGGCCGACGGGATGCCCGCGCGCCGCGAGGAAGGTGTTCAGGATCCCGCCGCCGACGACGAGCCGGTCCACCCTGCGCGCGAGGTTTTCGAGGATCGTGAGCTTGGTGGACACCTTGGCGCCACCGACGACCGCGACGAGCGGGCGCGCCGGATCGGCGAGCGCGCGACCGAGCGCGTCGAGTTCCGCCGCCATGAGCGGCCCGGCGCAGGCGAGCGGTGCAAGGCGCGCGAGCGCCTCGGTGGTCGCTTCCGCGCGGTGCGCAGTCGCGAACGCGTCGTTGACGTACACGTCGCAGAGCGCCGCGATCTTCTTGGCGAGCGCCTCGTCGTTCGCCTTCTCGCCGCGGTTGAAGCGGCAGTTCTCGAGCACCACGAGCTCGCCCGGCGAGACCGCCACCCCGTCCACCCAGTCGCGCACCAGCCGCACCTCGCGTCCGAGGAGCTCGCCGATACGCCGCGCCACCGGCGCGAGCGAGTCCTTTTCCTCGAACTTTCCTTCCTGCGGGCGGCCGAGGTGGGAGGTCACCATCACCGCCGCGCCGCCTTCGAGCGCGATGCGCATCGCCGGCAGCGAAGCGCGGATGCGCGTGTCGTCGGCGATGTGGCCGGCTGCATCGAGCGGGACGTTGAGGTCCGCGCGGATGAAGACGCGCTTTCCGCGCACGTCCACCTCGGCGAGCCGCAGAAAGCGCTTCATCGAGCCGCCATCCAGGCGGTCGTGACATCGAGCATCCGGTTGCTGAAGCCCCACTCGTTGTCGTACCAGGCGGAGACCTTGACGAGCGTGCCGCCGGAGACCTTGGTAAGGGTCGCGTCGAAGATCGAGCTCGCCGGGTTGTGGTTGAAATCGGAGGACACCAGCGGCTCGGTGCTGTACTCGAGGATTCCCCGGAGATCGGTCTCCGAGGCTTCGCGCACCGCGGCGTTGACCGCGTCGACGGTCACCGGCTTCTTCGCGACGAAGGTGAGGTCCACGATCGAGACGTTGATCGTCGGCACGCGGATGGCGTAGCCTTCGAGCTTGCCGTCGAGATGGGGCAGCACCAGCCCGACCGCCGCCGCCGCGCCGGTCTTCGTCGGGATCATGTTCATGCTCGCCGAGCGCGCGCGGCGCAGGTCCGAATGGTAGACGTCGGTGAGCACCTGGTCGTTGGTGTAGGCGTGCACCGTCACCATCAGCCCCGAGACCACGCCGATGCGGTCGTCGAGCGCCTTCACCAGCGGCGCGAGGCAGTTCGTGGTGCACGAAGCGTTCGAGATGACAGTGTCGGAGGCGCGCAGCGTCGCGTGGTTCACGCCGTAGACCACGGTGCGGTCCACGTCCTTGCCGCCGGGGGCGGAGATGATCACCTTGCGCGCGCCGGCCGCGAGATGCGCGCCCGCCTTCGCCTTGCTGGTGAACAGCCCGGTGCACTCGTGTACCACGTCCACACCGAGATCCTTCCACGGCAGCTTCGCCGGATCGCGCTCGGCGACGACGCGGATGCGGTCACCGTTCACCACCAGGTGCTCGCCGTCGACCGCCACCGTGCCCGGAAAGCGGCCGTGCGCGGTGTCGTAGCGCAGCAGATGCGCGTTCGTCTTCGCGTCGCCGAGGTCGTTGACCGCGACGAACGCGAGATCGTGCTTCCTGCCCGCCTCGTAGAAAGCGCGCAGGATGTTGCGGCCGATGCGGCCAAAACCGTTGATCGCGACTTTGATGGTCATCGAAGGACGCTCCTCACAGCCTGTACGACACGCTCCGCGGTGAAGCCGAAGTGCCGGAGCACTTCGGCGCCCGGCGCCGATTCGCCGTAGCGGTCGAGCCCGACGACGGCGCCTTCCAGCCCGACGTATTTTCTCCAGAAATCGGACACCCCGGCTTCGACCGCGACGCGCGGAAGCCCCTTCGGCAACACCGCCTCGCGCCAGCCGGCATCCTGACGATCGAACACCGTGGTCGACGGCATCGAGACCACCCGCACCGGAACGTCGAGAAGCTTCTGGGCCTCGAGCGCGAGCGGGACCTCGGAGCCGCTGGCGATCAGCACCGCCTTCGCGAACGGCGCGTCCGAGAGCACGTAGCCACCGCGACGGATCGCCTCGGGGTGCGGATGTTCGGCGGGCGCGAGGTTCTGGCGCGAGAGCAGCAGCGCCGTCGGCCCGTCGCGCCGTTCGAGCGCGGCGGCCCACGCGATCGCGGTCTCGACCGCGTCGCACGGACGCCAGACGTCGAGGTTGGGGATGTAGCGCAAGCTCGCGGCGTGCTCGACCGGCTGGTGCGTCGGACCGTCCTCGCCGAGCCCGATCGAGTCGTGCGTGAAGACGTAGACGACACGCTGTCGCATCAGGGCGGCCAGGCGCAGCGCGTTGCGCGCGTAGTCGGAGAAGACGAGAAAGGTGCCGCCGTAGGGAATGTGCCCGCGGTGCAGCGCCACACCGTTCATCACCGCCGCCATGCCGAACTCGCGCACGCCGTAGAAGACGTAGTTTCCGCCGCCCTCGCGGCCGACGACGCGCGAGCCCTTGACCATCGTCAGGTTCGAGCCGGAAAGGTCGGCCGAGCCTCCGAGGAGCTCGGGCAGCGCCGGCACGAGCGCTTCGAGCACGTTCTGCGACGCCTTGCGGGTGGCGACGCTTTCCTTCGCCGCCGCAGCGCGCTCGACGAGGGTCTTGACCCGATCGGCAAAACCCGCCGGAAGATCGCCCGCGATGCGCCGGCGGAACTCCGCCGCCTCGGCGGGATACGCTTTTTCGTACTCGGCGAAGAGCTTCTGCCAGCGCCGCTCGGCTCTGCGACCGCGCGCCCGCGCGTCCCAGCCGCGGTAGACCGCCTCCGGAATCTCGAACGGCGGATGCGGCCAACCGAGCGCCGCGCGCGCTGCGGCCACTTCCTCGGCCCCGAGCGGGGCGCCGTGCGCCGCGCCGGTGTTGGCCTTGTTCGGCGCGCCCTTCGCGATCACCGTCTTCGCGATGACGAGGCTCGGGCGCGCGCGCTCGCGCTTCGCGCGCGCGAGCGCGCGGTGCACCGCACCGATGTCGTGCCCGTCCACCGGACCGATCACCTGCCAGCCGTAGGCCTCGAAGCGCCGGCGCACATCGTCGGTGTACCACTGGCCAATTTCGCCTTTCTCCGAGTCGATCGAGATGCCGTTGTCGTCGTAGATCGCGACCAGCTTGCCGAGGCCGAGCGTGCCCGCGAGCGCGCAAGCCTCGTGCGACACACCCTCCATCATGCAGCCATCGCCCAGGAAGACGTAGGTGCGGTGGTCCACGACCTCGAAGCCCGGGCGGTTGAACTCCGCGGCGAGCAGCCGCTCGGCGAGCGCCATGCCGACGGCGTTCGCGATCCCCTGCCCGAGCGGACCGGTGGTGGTCTCGACGCCAGGCGCGCAGCCGTACTCCGGATGTCCGGGCGTCTTCGAGCCGAGCTGGCGAAAACGGCGCAGCTCCGCCATCGGCAGATCGTAGCCGGTGAGGTGCAGCACTGCGTAGAGCAGCATCGAGCCGTGGCCGTTCGAGAGCACGAAGCGGTCGCGGTCAGGCCAAGCCGGGTTCGCCGGATTGTGCTTGAGGTGGCGCGTCCAGAGCGCGACCGCGATCTCGGCCATGCCCATCGGCATGCCGGGATGGCCGGATTTGGCCGCTTCCACCGCGTCCATCGCCAGCGCGCGGATCGCGTTGGCGAGCTCGGCGTCGGACGCGACGGCACGGTGCGCGGAAGCGTGCAGATTCACGGGCGCGAAAGCGAGAGGTTAGCGCGGAAAGCGCAAACTCGGCGAGCGGCGCGCGCTAGGCGTAGCGCGCGGCCATCTTCTCGAGCGGAAGCGGCTTGATGCGAGGCGCCTGGCCGGCGCAGCCGAAAGCTTCGAACCTCGCCTTGCAGACCTCGCGCGCCGCGATCATCGCCTCCTTCAGGAACTTGCGCGGGTCGAACTCGGAGGGATCCTTCGCCATCGCGCGGCGCATCGCGCCGGTCATCGCGAGGCGGATATCGGTGTCGATGTTCACCTTGCGCACGCCGTGGCGGATGCCCTCCACGATCGCCTCGACCGGAACCCCGTAGGTCTCCTGGATGGCGCCGCCGTAGGCGCGGATCACCTCCAGCCACTCCTGCGGCACCGAGGACGAGCCGTGCATCACCAGATGCGTGTCCGGAATGCGCGCATGGATTTCGCGGATGCGGTCGATCGCGAGGACCTCCCCGGTGGGCTTCTTCCTGAACTTGTAGGCGCCGTGCGAGGTGCCGATCGCGACCGCGAGCGCGTCCACCCCGGTCGCGGCGACGAATTCCGCCGCCTGGTCCGGATCGGTGAGGAGCTGCTCGCGCGAAAGCCTGCCAGCTGCCCCGACGCCGTCCTCCTCGCCGGCCTCGCCGGTCTCGAGCGAACCGAGGCAGCCGAGCTCGCCTTCGACCGAGACGCCGACCGCGTGCGCCATCTCGGCCACCTTTCGCGTCACCTCCACGTTGTATTCGTACGAAGCGGGCGTTTTCTGGTCTTCCTTCAGCGAACCATCCATCATGACGCTGGTGAAGCCGAGGCGGATCGCGCTCTGGCAGACCGCCGGGCTCGCGCCGTGGTCCTGGTGCAGCACCACCGGAATGTCCGGAT
>Ga0308420_1001573_pt1 | contig 11934 bp, 13 predicted proteins | sample HotsprSampleMS55_FD_203802 | JGI IMG/M metagenome (GOLD analysis project Ga0308420, IMG submission 203802) | Hot spring phototrophic mat microbial communities from Mushroom Spring, Yellowstone National Park, Wyoming, United States - 20090730_MS55 ... | reverse complement strand
ATCCACTGATCAGTAAGGAGAAAAGGTATGACCGCGCTCCAAGTCTTTCCACATCCGGTGGGCACGCGCAGCAAAACATTATTCCCATTGAATAAGTGCTCTGCTGTCTCCACTTGGTAGTGATACAGTGTTACGGCGGTGGAACCTTCGACTGCTCTCAAATAGGTTTCAAGTAATTGTAAGCTCATGAGGCCACTGTCGACACTTGATTCTTTTGATCTAACCGACCTATCGGTATAGCCACTTGTTAGAATATAGCAAAGTCTAAGTAGAAAGTCGTATCACTAGATGAGAATTTTCAAAAAAATCTCTGGAGAATGGTATACTTTCCCATGCCAAATACCGGGGAGTCACCGACATGAGTCAGCATGCCAAGGATCAAGAAAGGAAGAGACTCTTTAACATCACCCTCGTACTCAACTATACCAACTATACCTTCGTGTGGTATCCGCTTGCCACCCTGGCGACTCGAAATGTGTTCCCAGTAGACCATCTCGAGATTGCTTCTGACTATTCGCACTTTCTGGGCTCGAGAGTGCAGACCAGCATAGTCAAGGTCTGGCCACTCGTCACAGTGGCCCGCCGAGAGGAGAGATATTCTGCGTAGTAAATTTCGAAGTAACACGTGGAAATCTGGTTTGTAAACAGGACGCCCCTGATACATCAGGCGCGTACACGTTAGGAAGTCAACGAGGACACGGTCATTAGGCAATTTGGCAGCGGCAGAAACGGCATCTGCATATGTCGAATAGACGGTAGTCTGACGTACAACCGGATCTACAGGATCGTACACAACCTCTCTTCTATCGCTGAGAGCATCTACTGCATATACGCAGCCCAGTTCAAATGGCGCTCTTCCAGGACCAATTCCAGTAGCACCAAGCTCACTAAGTGTAACAATAAAGTAAGGAAGATAATCGATGGCCTTACCGAACAGGATTAGAGACATCTTCAGTAGTTCGCCATCGTTGTATTCCTGTCTGTCATCTAAAGGTGGTTCAATTACGAACGGACGCGGAAACTTGCTATAGCCGACTGTACCCTTCTGTCCTGGCGTAACGGGTGTTTCAAATACATAGGCATATGAGCACGACAGCTCTTTTTGACAACCTTGGCAAGTCTTCACCGTCGGTTGATGGCACACAAGCCTCTTGAATTGCATCGTGAGGGCACCTCGTAACGAGCTACCCTTGAAAGGAGGCAGAAACAATGAACCACGGCATACCAGATCAATTTCGTATTTCGCAGCAGTGAATTTTCCGAGCATGCTTCCACCTACAACCGTGCGTATAATCAATTGCTAGTAACATAACGCTTGCACGCTACTTTGTCAACCATTACCACTGCCTACATAAGACCAACGCCAGAAGGCATCCACAGGATTGCTTCCTCCCTGTGCCGGCGACTCTGTTACTGCTGTCATATAACGAGCGGAGTGAGTTCTATAAGCTGGTGAAACGTCCGTAGACGGTGCGCGCAAAGCGGGAACCAGATCCGTAATTAATACTTCGATGCCAAAGCGCGTCGCACTTTGCGGGCAGTCATTTGTAACCCCCGCTTGACGTCTTCTGCTCAGTGTGGACACTCATTTTCTTCTTGAAGTTTGGAGTGATGTGTGATATTATAACAACGTAAAGAGCACACAATTCTGAGAAGAACCCTGCTGTGTTCGTGCTTTGCCGAAGAAGTTTTGAGCCGACACTCACTAAAAATGGGGTCTGATTCGGTCTGTGGCGTGGGAGCCCCGTTCACTCTTGGGGAATCGCAAAGCAGCCGTGAGGACACCCGCCCGTTTTCGAACGGGTTCAAAAACTTGTTAGGCACACGGCATGGCGGGGTTTTTTTCCTTACCGAAGTGTTTGAGACTCGAGGCACGAGCTTCCATCACGGGATTTTGTCTATCTAGCATGCGAACCAAACCGAGGCAAATTGGCAACGCACGACATTTCATCGTATTATCCCAGTTAAGATTCGTTTTCACCACTGTTTGGGAGCAGCATCATGAAGCGGGATGAACCAGAAAGCACTGACCTGTTTGAAATTTCGGCACGAGACGCTATGCTCTCAGAGGCGCCATTAGCGGCAAGGATGAGGCCCACATCTTTAGAAGAGTTCGTAGGGCAAGAGCATATCATAGGACCAGGCAAATTGCTCCGCCGCGCGATCGAATCAGGTGAAATCGGATCGGCAATCTTTTGGGGACCGCCGGGTTGTGGTAAGAGCAGCTTAGCAGCTATTATCGCTAAGACTTGCAAATGTGACTTCGAAAATTTCAGTGCTGTAACATCCGGGGTCGCAGATGTTCGCCGAATTATTGCTAGAGCCAAGGAACGTAGACGACTATATGGACGAAAAACCATTTTATTCGTAGACGAAATCCACCGCTTCAATAAAGCACAACAAGATGCGTTTCTTCCCCATATTGAGGATGGAACCATCACTCTTATCGGTGCAACTACCGAGAACCCGTATTTCGAAGTGAACTCGCCTCTCATCTCAAGATCGCGTATCTTTCGATTCGAGCAACTCACAAATGAGCAAGTTGAAAAAGTGATTAGAGCAGCATTAGCAGACGAAAAGCGCGGTCTCGGAAAATGGAATGTGATTCTAGAGGATGCGGCACTACATCATATAGTCAATCTCGCTAACGGTGATGCAAGATCCGCTCTGAATGCTTTAGAGATGGCGGTTATGACAGTACCGCCCAATGCCGAAGGAAAGCGGATTATAACGCTGGAGACAGCTGAGGATGCGGTCCAACACAGGGCTATCCAGTACGACAAGGATGGCGATACTCACTATGACGTAGCCTCTGCGTTCATAAAGTCAATGCGCGGGTCAGATCCTGATGCCGCGCTCTACTGGCTAGCACGAATGATTCACGCTGGAGAGGATCCTCGCTTCATCGCTAGAAGACTGGTTATTCAGGCGGCGGAAGATGTTGGAAACGCTGATCCGATGGCATTGGTGCTAGCTACGGCAGCAGCTCAGGCCGTCGAGTACGTTGGAATGCCCGAGGCACAGATACCTCTTGCCCAGGCAACGATATACCTAGCATGTGCCCCGAAGAGTAACGCCTCATACGTCGGGATAAATCGGGCACTGAAAGACGTTGCTGAACGCCGTGTGAAACCGGTACTGGTGCATCTCCGGGATGCAAGTTACAGAGGTGCGAGCAGACTTGGACATGGAATTGGCTACAAATATCCCCACGATTTTCCGGATAACTGGGTAGCCCAAGAGTATTTGCCAGAGGGCGTGCAAAGCCAGCCGTATTACGAACCTACGAATAATGGATACGAAGCGGACATAAAATCGCGACTGGAAAAGCTTAAGAAACGGCAAGGCGAGTCACTTTAAGAACAACTCTTTGTACAATAACCAGGAGCGCCAATTGAAGTCTCTGATGCAAAGAAAAACTGTGTAAGGCACCAGTATTCGTGGGGTTCAATGAATAAGAATGGCAGAACAGTCAATGAGTAGAGAGAAGATATTGGTTGCAATGAGCGGGGGGGTAGATAGCTCGGTTGCAGCTGCCATATTGGTTCAAGAAGGTTACGATGTCATCGGGATAACCATGCAAATGGGACGGGGCAACAGCGCTTTAGAAAGCCACACTGGACATGCTTGCACTCCATCGAATGCGATACTGGACGCTCAGAGGGTGGCAGGCAGACTTGGTATCCAGCATTATGTTTTGAACCTTGAACACGTATTCGAGGAAACGATAATCGAAGATTTCGTAGAGCAATATCGACAAGGCCGAACACCAAATCCGTGCGTTCGGTGCAATCGATTCGTTAAGTTCAGTGCGCTCCTCGCGGAAGCAGAGCGATTAGGCGCAAATAGAGTAGCGACTGGACACTATGCTCGAGTAATGCAGAACAAGACCACTGGCAGATGGCATATCAAGCGCGGTCTTGACCACTCAAAAGATCAGTCGTATGTACTGTACCGACTGACACAAGAGCAACTCGCACGCATACTCCTACCTATCGGCAACCTGAGTAAAGACGAAACCCGTAGACTTGCTACAAGGCTTGGTCTCCCGGTAGCGACTAAGCCAGACAGTCAGGAAATCTGCTTCTTGGACGGTAGTGACTACCGTGACTTTCTAAGAAAACTCGCTCCCGAGATGGTAAGGCCAGGCCCTATACTGGACATGGACGGTAACGAAGTAGGTGAGCATAGAGGAATAGCCTTTTACACTATTGGTCAGAGACGTGGGCTTGGCATCGCACGAGGGGAACCCTTGTACGTCGCTCGCATCGAAGCTGAACAAAACGCTATCATCGTTGGAAAAGAGAGCGATCTTTATCATCGTAAACTGCTGGCAACAGATATGAACTACGTATCTATAGAAGAACCCACCCACCTAATTGCAGTAACTGCAAAGGTCCGTTATAATATGAAGGATTCAGCAGCCTTGCTCAGCCCTGTAGTTGGCAAGCGACAGGCTTATGTAACGTTCGAAAAGCCGCAGAGAGCGATTGCTCCTGGTCAATCCGTAGTCTGCTATGACGGAGAAGACCTTGTAGGCGGTGGAACAATTGATCGAGTGGTGGCAGACTGAGCGGCAACAATCGAGTATCTGTTAATTCGTGACTATTGCTTACTCAGAGCACCGAAAAGGGTATAGACAATGCAGATATTTCAGACACTTCTTGTAGGACTTTCTGTAGCTACGATTGCCGTCGCATTCGTCTTGTTAGTTCGGGGCATACTGAGACAGGTGACAAAAATCGCCCAGACTCTAGATGAAGTTTCTCATTTCTTGAGAACGGCAGAACAAGACCTTAGCGCCGCTGTCAGAGACATTCGCGCGGTAGCTCAAGAAATAGGTAAATTGGCGTCAACCAGTACATCGGCAGCTGAGCGAATTGACAATGTGGCGAAGAGTATCCAACGCCTAGTAGACGGCGCGGAGATAGCTGCCGTCGCGGCCAAGACACTTAGGTCATCAACCGCCGGAATCACTAGTGTTTATGAGGGAGTCAAGCAGGGAATAAGAACATTGTGTGGTTTTCGTGAAACAGAGAAAGGGGGCACATCGAATGAGTAATGATGAAGAAAGAAGCGTTTTGTTGAGTGTATTGGCAGGTATCGGGCTGGGCGCGATCATCGGTGCCGCCGCAGGCTTGATATTCGCTCCGAAAGCAGGCAGTGAAACCAGAGAGGATATCAAGAAAGCTGCAGATGATCTCAAGGTGAAGGCTGAAAGTGTTGTGGGAGAGCTAAGCTCATCTGTCGAAGAACTAGTTCAGAAAAGCAAGACTCTTATCGAAGCAACGAGATCCCGAGTACAACAGGCGATCGAATCCGGCAAACAGGCTATAGCTGAAAAACAAGAAGAAATAGCGCAACAATCGGAAGAAGCCACCGATGCCTGAAATGCAGGCAGTGGGTACAACAGATTGTGACGCATCATCTTCAATTGTTGTCAGACTAACTAATTAACTTGTCTAGGAAAGGGTGGAGGAGGAGGATGAACCTCAAGGTAGAAACGCGATCTCTCGGCGAAACAACCGTGATTGACCTTGAAGGAGAGGTTGATGTGTACACGGCTCCACATCTCAAGCAACGGATAATTGAACTGCTTGATAGTGGAACGAAGCGCGTGACTGTCAACCTGGCACGGGTAGACTACCTCGATAGTACTGCTCTGGGTGTGCTAATCGGCGGATTGAAGCGACTTCGTGAGCGCGACGGAACTTTGGACTTGATCTGTCCAAATCCCCGTATCAAAAGGATCTTTGAAATCACCGGCCTTGACAAAATCTTTGACATCTATTCCTCGGAAGAAGCTGCTATTCAGAAGCTGCAGGAAAAGGAGGGGGCTTAAGTGTCTAGCGCAGGTCGACCCGCCGTAGTGGAGTTAAGGATTCCCAGCCGACCCGAGTTTGTCAGTGTGGCTCGGCTGACGATTTTGGGGGTCGCGAGCCGGACCAAGTTTACGTATGATCAAGTAGAAGACATCAGGTTGGCTGTCGGTGAAGCTTGCACCACAGCAGTCGAACGTGCGCAGAATGCGCATAGGGAAGATGCAGAGATTACCATTCGAAGTGAGATCTCTGATGGAAAGCTGACCGTCGAAGTATACGATCAAATTGGGGTTTTGGCCACGTCGCCCGGGCCCGCTGAATCACTCGATGAAATAGATAAGGAATCCCTGGGTGCTCTACTCATGGAACTACTAGTGGACGAATTCAAGATAGAACCTTTACCGACAGGTGGCACGGTGGTAAGAATGGTAAAATATGCGGAATAGGTGACCATGACTGCACGGCGGAAGAGCACCATAAGCGAATGGACTGATCAGGATGCAGAATCGTTGTTTGCTAAGTATGCTGAAACCAAGGACCCCAAGGTCAGGGAGCGTTTGGTTGAGATGCATCAGAACCTTGTCAGATTTCTGGCTGGCAAGTTCTTAAACCGAGGCGAACCCCTCGAGGACTTAGTACAAGTAGGTACCATTGGTTTAATCAATGCAATAGACCGATTCGACCCAAAACGGGGCACCAAGTTTTCGACATATGCTACCCCCACTATCGTTGGCGAAATACGACGGTACTTCAGGGACAAGGCATGGAGTCTGAAGGTACCTCGGCGACTGCAAGAGCTTAACCTGGCGGCGAACAAGGCAGCTGATAATCTCTCTGCTAAACTTGGACGGACTCCCACGATTCAGGAAATTGCCCAAGCCGTCGGTGCCAGCGAAGAAGAGACCCTTGAAGCCATGGAGCTAGGCAACGCGTATGAGACCGTATCTCTGGACACCAAGTTAGTGAACGAGGGTGATTCTTCGCCGCTCAGTCTGGCTGAGTTTGTTGGGGATACTGATGGCTCGCTTAACAGCCTAGACAAGTTCGGTGATCTTAGCCAAGCTATAGAATGCCTAGATCCCAGGGAAAAAGCGATCATATACCTAAGGTTTTTCAAAGACATGTCCCAAACGGAAGTAGCAAAGAGGCTGAATATCTCGCAAATGCATGTTTCGCGTCTGCAACAAAAAGCATTGAGGCGCTTGAGGGAACTGCTTGCTGACTAGGAGAGAAGTTAGATTTGCATACACATCCCCGTTGGTATTTTCTGCCGTTTTTGGTAGCGGCCCTTGTATTGTCTATCTTCCTATTCAGCGTTCGTGATATATTGCCTCCTTTTGTCATAGCTCTCGTAATTGCATGGCTATTTGACCCCGTACTAGATCGCTTGCAGAAATATGGCTTTAGGCGTACTCTCGCCATTTCTATAGTCTATGTTCTCTTTGCTGCGCTATTTCTGATCACTCTACGATCTCTGATGCCAGCTATTGTGCATCAAGGCAAGCAGCTACCTTCCGAATTTCCGAGCTACTCGCAGAAGTTTATGGACATTTGTTCGGCTCAAATGGAAAAGCATCAAGACATGCTTCGTAAGTTTGGTCTGCCAAGCACACCTGAGACAGCTCTCCAAAGATACGGCAGTCCTGTGACGGGGTGGATAACTGATAGACTGCAGGATCTTAACAAAATAGTGGTGTCAAACCTAGGAAAAGCGCTCTGGCTCGTCCTAATTCCTTTACTTGCCTTCTATCTGCTAAACGATATTGACTACATTCACAAGAAGGTGATTTTGCTAATACCCAACACCTGGCGACCGAAATCTCAGGAAATCCTCTCGAGAATCGGACGCGTCTTTGGTAGCTACGTGAGAGGTTTAGTGATAGTCTGTACATTGTACGGACTGACTTCGTCCCTTATCTTGACCATCTTTGGGGTGCGTTACAGCATCATCATAGGTTTGCTTTCTGGTTTGTTGTACGCAGTCCCGTTCCTAGGTGCGATACTAATAACCCTGATGGTATTTTTGGTGGCGTTGGCAACAAAGGGGCTCGGATTTGCCATACTAATGGCAGTGGTAATGTTCCTTCTCAATCAAGTTCTCTTTGATATGTTCATATCACCCAGAATACTCGGAAAGTCGGTAGGATTGCATCCGGTGCTTAGTATTTTCGCGCTATTGGCAGGCCAAAAGCTGTTCGGCTTCGTTGGAATGATTCTCGCAGTGCCGATAGCAGCCAGCATTCAAGAAATTGTTCTCGAATTCAATCCTGAGCTTCGCAATGACACACGACCTTGCAGACCGAAAAGAGCAAGCAAGAAAAGACGTGCCTGATCCGAACCCCATACACCCTACGCGTGTCTTTGCATTACCAATCTGTTTCTTGGGTAGCTCACACTAAGCTTGTGTGCCGAAGAATAATCCACAGGCCTATACAGGCTTCGCAGTTGCATTCATTGGTAATTTATGTGCTCTATGTGAGTAATGGTTGACGTATAGGCGCACGCTGTTCAACAGCTCGACCAAGTTACTAGTATCATTGCAAGTCCAAATAGGTCCGCGGAATCCGACTGGATGTTGTTGTCCTGCGCGAAGAGATGATTACCTCGTCCCCAATCTCGACAGCTGGAACATCCGTCACATCGATACTCGTCATCTGCATGGAAACCCGACCGATAATGGGGACTCTTTTACCTCTGACGGTTACACAATTCTGCTCATTAGATCCTAGCAACCGGCGTCCTAGAACTCGCATTGGATGATACGTGCGTTGAGCAATGCTCGCCGGCATCAAGGTCAGACCGTCCGAGTATCCTACTGGTATAACTGCGGTTAACGTCGGTCGCGAAGTGATAAAATCACCACCGTAACCTACCCTTGCGCCCGGTGGAAGCTTTTTCAGTGCAATGATCCGCGTTTTCAGGCACCAAGTGGACTTCAGGTCCAACATTCCTTCCATATGCTTCGCGGGAAACTGGCCGTATAAAATCGTACCTGGACGAACCATATCATAACGACAATTAGTCATGTTTAGTATCCCACCGCTATTAGCTGCGTGGCGGAGCTCTATAGAAATCCCTTTTACCTCAAGCTCGTCCAGCATCTTGGAAAATCTGCGGTTTTGGTCTAAGGCTTCAGACGGATCAGCCGCACTCGAGTTGGCGAAGTGTGTGTAGACTCCTACAACCTGTATCGCTCCAAGGCTGAGTAAATTCTGCATAAGACCTGTACATTCCTCTGGCAAAATCCCCAGCCGTCCCATACCAGTATCCACTTTCACATGAACCCGTGCAACCTTTTGAATGCTCTTGGAAATCTTCGAGAGGAACTCAGCCATTCTCAGATCCGATAGCGTCTGATCTAGCTCGGATTTGACAGCAACCTCCATTTGATCCGGGAGCAGCGGTGAAAAAATTAAAACAGGAACAGACAAACCTGCGTCGCGCAGTGTCAATCCCTCTTCTAAGGTTGTGACTCCTAAGTAGTCAGCACCGGCGTCCACAAACGTTCGAGCTGTCTGCACTAGACCATGACCATAAGCATCTGCCTTCACAACCGCCATGATCTTGACAGAATGACCCACTGTTCTGCGAACTTCTGTAAAGTTATGCTTTAGGTTGTTGATATTGACCTCAACCCATGCCGAGTACCTATGCATTTCCCCAATTCCCTATTTCCGGTTGTTTTTCGACGGTGTTCTCTTGCTCTTTCGAGAGGCAAGTTGGACAAGTCGTCGGTTCGAATCATGTTGCGCTATTCTTTCGCGAAGTCTATCTTCCTGTCCAGCTAGAAACTTGGCAACAGTCATCACGCCAGTTATGTGTAGGCTCTTTCGATACTCCAGCTGGTATTGACGAATGCCTGATTGTCGTGTCTCAAGAAGTATGGATGCGGTATTACCATGAATAGGAAAATACCGATGCGCTAAACGTGCTGGATTACGATCTTCTATTCGATAAGACATCGCATAGATATCATGTGTCCTGAGAATACCCACGATCAATTCCTGTAATCGAAAACATGCTGACACTACCTCGTCCCCTGCCCCTGACGCCGCTCCAACTGTCTCTACAAAATCACTCCTGTTGTTTCCAGGACTCAATTCATGAGCGTCTACGATGATATCGGGCTCGACGGCATCTATTGCTCTGCGAACACACCTAGTCTCAGGTTGACGGAGGTCCAGCCAATCTCGATTAAGGTCGACACCGTTCGAATTCCGTCTGCTATTTCTCTCCGCGCCATCCGGGTTCATCATAGGTACGATAAAGAACGAAACCTTACTCAGCAAATCGGCTGTCTCATCTGAACTGCTAAACGCTAAGTCTTGAATCAATTTGAGCATCGCTTCTGTAGGAGCAGGCTCGTCGCCGTGTTGACGACAAATCACGAACAACCTTTTCGTACTATCGATCGGCACGTTAGGTTCGGACAAGACTACCAAAGGGATTTCCCTTCCTCGAACTGATTTGCCGACACATGCTACGGAGACACGTCCTCTGCCGGTCAGATCGTCAACTGTGGCTAGTGTTGCCAGTTTCGACATCATATCGTTATAGGAAACCAACTTCGCCTTGTCAGCCGTGGCGGCAGAAATCGCGAGAAACCATGCGACAACAACAAAGATTGTTCTGTGGTACTTCATCAAATTGCTATTCCATATCGGATCATGGTAAACTTACGCTGGTTCATTAGGGTCAACGGTACTGCCCCTGGCGCCCAATGTCATTCGCCTCACCGACTTCAGTACTCTCATGACTCGCGGCTTACCGATGACCCATACCTTGTACCAAAAGTTTGAGAACGGCAGGTCAAACTCTCCGATGTACTCGACAAACCGTGCACCAAAACCCTGTTTGAATCTGTTCAATCCCTGGAGATGATCGACGGCCTCAGCATCTTGCCTCTGCGATACTCCTCGGAAATCGTAAAGCGTACAGCCAGAGTCCTTCGCCCACTGAATCATTCGCCACTGCATGAGATGATTCGGCATAACATTGCGATGTCGGTTAGCCGACGCTCCATACACATACCAGCACTTGTCACCAAGTACGAACAACAACGCACCAGCAATCGCCTCTCCCCCATACTCGGCCAAAAACAGTTTTCCGTATCCCGCCTCAATCAAAATATCCCATATGGCGTCATAATAATCATAGCTCCGTATCAGAAAACGATCACGCTGGGCAGTCTCGTTCAGCAACGCGTAGAAAGTCCTAAGGTCATCCTTCGTACACTCTGACCGAATCTGGACACCTTTCTTCTCAGCTAGCCGGATGTTATAGCGCCACTTAGGCTTGAAGTTGGCCATAAGCTGGTCTGTTGACGGAGTGATATCTAGCTGCATAACACAGCGTGGTTGTTCTCCGCCAAAACCATGTTGGTCAGACACTTGCTCAAATCCTAAGCTGACAAGTGTCGATACAGCCTGAGTATCGTCTGCTGGGACTGGAGGATCAACCTTCAGGAGAATTGCGCGCTCCCTTGAAGCCCGATCTCTCACAGCGTCTATTAGAGTCTGAAGGACACGTGAGTCGTGAAAATCACAGACGGGTCCGCGAGGAGCATAAAAAATGCAACGGTTCGTATGGGGAAGGAATCGTTTCAAGATAGAGACCGCCCCTACTATTCTCCCACTGTCATCCTCCACTGCAAGCCTGATCGGCTGCCAGCCGCCACACTTATGTTTGAGTTCCCCCCACTCGAAAGACTGAAGGACATCACCTGTGGGATATGATGCTACAAAGTCATTCCATCTCTCTTTCTCGGTCTCGTATACTTCCCTTACGTGCATGAGCTTATCTTTCTGTCAGTTTGGAACGTTGAGATCTTAACATACACGTGACTTCCTGTCAAAACGGGTAAGTCGGTCAGGTATTCGAGAATATACCACGATTCGGGCCGCCTTTAGAAGGAATGGACTTTATTTTTGCAGAATTATAATTGTTGATAGGCGATACGCTAGCTTATCACGTATGCTTCGGCTGGATAACCTGAGAACTAAACAGACTCGGGGTGTAATGTCAAGTCTCTGTTCTGAGTAGTTGGAGGGCGTGCCAAAGGGTTAGCCTTCTGCGGGGCTTGAATAGGCTGTTCTTTGACAGGTAAATACGG
>Ga0308420_1001571_pt1 | contig 11936 bp, 8 predicted proteins | sample HotsprSampleMS55_FD_203802 | JGI IMG/M metagenome (GOLD analysis project Ga0308420, IMG submission 203802) | Hot spring phototrophic mat microbial communities from Mushroom Spring, Yellowstone National Park, Wyoming, United States - 20090730_MS55 ... | reverse complement strand
AGTGTATAATATAAACTTTTCTGAAAAAGGAATTCTTGAACTAAAATAAATTGACTGTTGATTTCTCTTTGCAAAAGCTTCTAATTCATTACTTTGAATAGAAGCATTTGTGAAACTATAACCTAAAAGATTTTTAGTTTTATAAAAATCAAATACATAATCAGTATTGATTGAATATACTAAATTTTTGTAGTAACTGTTAATTAGCGGTTTAAGTTCATACTTCATTAAATTATTTTGATAGTTAAAACTTAGTTTAAATATAGAATTCTTCGTAAACGAGTGCTCAAAGGATATTAGATTATTCAAGTTTTTTTCATCTTGTGATGATTCAGAGGGGGGTGTGCCTGTTTCTAAACCTGGAATTTGACGAAAATTTTTTGAATAAATGTTCAATATTTTAATTCTGTTTTTTGAATTTATTACAAACTGAGAATTATGTGAAAGTTCTAATAATCTATATGCAGACCTTTGTCTTTGTTTTTTTATCGTACCTTTTCCTGAATCAAAGTAATATTCATAATTTCCATCAGACTGTTCTCGCAAAAAGTTTAATTCCGTTGATAACCCTTCAATATTTGTATTCAGTGAAAGAGAATTTCTATTTGTATTAAATGAACCTAAAGATAAAGAACCTTTAGCCGATAGAATATTATTAGTAGATTTATAATAAGGAGTTCGAGAAATTAGGTTTACTACACCTCCTATGGCATCACTTCCATATATTGAACTTAAACCGTTATTTATTATTTCAATTCGTTCAATGCTCTCTAAAGAAATTGTGGATAAATCTATTGTTGAATTTTGAAATGAATTAATTTTAATCCCATCAATTAATATTAATGTATGTTCTGAGCCTAATCCATTTATAGCAATAGTTTGAAGTGAGGAGGGTAATCCGTAAGATTTTATAAAAACCGAAGGTGAAAATCTAAGCTTATCGTTTAGTCTGGTACCATTGATTTTAGAGATTTCTTTACAATCAATGATATCGATTCTTGTTGATAATTCTTCAGCTTTATTATCAAACTTATTTGCAGTAACTATAACTTGATTAAGCAAATAACTTTTTACAGAGTCGTCTTTAGTTTGTGAAAAAGTGTTTTCACAAATAAAAAACATAGAGAATAAATACATCACAAACACAGAAGTTACTCCCTTGCATTTTGAAACTTAAAGTAACTTCGTGGGATTGTGGAATTAGAAAACGATAATATTCTGGAGGAATATTCGTTAATCTAACCTCACCCGCGAAGGTTGATTAAAAAGATTTTTACAGCAGGTCTCCTGGCTTGTCAATTTACAATTTTATATTTATTGATAATTTATTTCTATATTATACATTAAATTGTAAATTGATTCACAGTTGCGCGACAGCGCCGGATTTTCACCGGACTTCCCTATAATTTCTCTTGTCTCTAAAAATTTAGAGATGAGAACACTGTAAAAATTTTTGAAAGAACTATTTAAATATATTTATTGTTTTTTAAAAAAAAAAATCATACTAAACTAAATTTTAACTATAATTAATTTTTAATAAGTTTGAAATACTAATAATTTATTTTTATATAAATACTGCTCACTTATGAAATTAATTATTCTTTACTCAAATTCTCATCTTTTAATTTGTTCAAACCTAAAAGGAGTTTCAAAATGAGCTGGATTTTTCAGTTCCTTAAATCATCTATTGGTAAAAAATTTGTAATGGCGATTACAGGTAGTTTCTTATTGATTTTTTTAGTTATTCACCTTATTGGAAATTTAACTTTATTTTTCGGGCCAGAGGCATTTAATAGATATGTTTTATCATTAGCGAAAATCAAGCCTATGATTAGGGTCATAGAAATAGTACTCTTGTCAGCATTTATCTTTCATATTTACAATGGAAGCAAATTATGGTGGGAAAATAAAAGAGCCAGACCAGTTAATTACAAAATAAATGGTTCCGTTGAAAATACTACAATTTTTTCCAGAACAATGTTTGTTTCTGGTTCAATAATTTTCATTTTCCTTGTTTTACATCTTGGTACATTTTTTTGGAGATTTAATGTTCACGACCCTATGAATTACGCGGATAATCATCAATACTATAATATTGTTACCCATTTCTTTCAATACTGGTGGTATGTTGGAATATATTTAATTGCTATGGTTTTATTAGGTTTTCATCTTAACCATGGATTTCAAAGCGCATTTCAGACTTTTGGTTTAAACAACAAAAAATATACTCCCTTAATCAAAAGACTTGGAACAATTTATTCTATAATAATGGCTGTAGGTTTTGCTTCAATGCCAATTTACTTTTTCTTGACAGGAGGTTCTAAATGAATAAATTAGATTCAAAAGTTCCAACTGGTAATATTTCAGAAAAATGGACTAATCATAAATTTAACTTAAAGCTTGTTAATCCAGCAAATAAAAGAAAATACACAATAATAGTAGTTGGAACTGGATTAGCTGGAGCTTCCGCATCTGCAACTTTAGGTGAATTAGGTTATAATGTTTTAACTTTTACTTTTCACGATAGTGCAAGGAGAGCACATTCAATTGCAGCACAAGGTGGAATCAATGCTGCAAAGAATTATCAAAATGATGGTGATTCAATTTATAGATTATTTTATGATACCGTTAAAGGTGGTGATTTTAGAGCAAGAGAAGCAAATGTTTATCGTTTAGCTGAAGTAAGTGGAAATATCATTGATCAATGCGTTTCTCAAGGCGTTCCTTTTGCCCGTGAATATGGTGGTTTATTAGATAATCGCTCTTTTGGTGGAGCACAAGTTTCAAGAACTTTTTATGCTCGTGGTCAAACTGGTCAGCAATTATTACTCGGTGCGGTTGCTTCTATGAATCGTCAGATTGATTTAGGAAATGTAAAATTATTTACTCGTCGAGAAATGTTAGATTTAGTAATAGTTGATGGTCAATCTAAAGGAATAATTGTAAGAAATCTTATCACAGGAGAAATTGAAAGGTATTCAGCTCATGGAATTGTTCTGGCTACTGGTGGTTATTCAAATGTTTTTTTCTTATCAACTAATGCAATGAATTGTAATGCTACCGCTATATGGAGAGCACACAAAAGAGGTGCATTTTTTGCAAATCCTTGTTTTACTCAAATACACCCAACTTGTTTACCAATTCACGGGGATTCACAATCTAAATTAACCCTAATGAGTGAATCACTCAGAAATGATGGAAGAGTTTGGGTTTCTAAATTCAAAAATGATATGAGACATCCTAATGATATTCCTGAAGATGAACGTGATTATTATTTAGAAAGAAAATATCCTTCTTATGGTAATTTATCTCCTAGAGATATCTCCTCTCGAGCTGCTAAAGAAGTATGTGATGAAGGTAGGGGTGTTAATGGTGGTGATGCCGTGTATTTAGATTTTAGAGACGCAATAAAAAGATTGGGTAAGAAAGTAATCGAAGAGCGATATGGTAATTTGTTTGAAATTTATCAAACAATTACTGGGGATAATCCTTATGAAGTTCCAATGAAAATTTATCCCGCACCTCATTATACTATGGGTGGCTTATGGGTAGATTATAATTTGATGAGCACTATTCCTGGTCTTTTCGTTATTGGTGAAGCAAATTTTTCTGACCACGGTGCTAATAGATTAGGTGCTTCCGCCCTAATGCAAGGTTTAGCTGATGGTTATTTTATTATTCCTTATACAATTGGTGATTATCTTGCATCATATAAACCCTCTTTAGTTGAAACATCTCATTCTGAATTCGAAAAAGTTGAAAATCAAATTAAAGATTTTGTAAAAAGAATTCTTTCCATAAAAGGAAAGAGAACAGTTGATGATATTCACAAACAATTAGGAAGAGTAATGTGGGATAAAGTTGGTATGTCAAGAAATGAGAAAGGTCTTAAAGAAGCAATTAATCAAATCAGAGAATTAAGAGACGAATTCTGGAGGAATGTTAATGTACCAGGAAATGATAATGATGTGAATCAAACTTTGGAAAGAGCAGGTAGAGTTGCTGATTATTTAGAGTTAGGTGAAATAATGGCAATTGATGCATTGGAAAGAAATGAATCGTGTGGAGGACATTTCAGAGAGGAATTTCAATACGAAGATGGTGAAGCAAAAAGAGACGATGAGAATTACTCTTATGTTTCTGCATGGGAGTTTAAGGATGAATTCAAATGGGAACTTCACAAAGAAAAACTTGTTTTTGAATATGTAAAACCAACCGTTAGGAGTTACAAATAATGACAAACAAAAATTTAAATCTTAAACTAAAAATTTGGAGACAAAAAAATTCTTCTTCAATTGGTGGTTTTGTCGATTATGACGTTTCAGTTTCTCCTGATGCTTCATTTTTAGAAATGTTAGATGAACTTAATAATAAATTAGAATCTCAAGGTTTAGAGCCAATAGTTTTTGAAAGTGATTGCAGGGAAGGTATATGTGGTACTTGTGGTTTAGTTATAAATGGTCAACCGCACGGACCAGTACCGAAAATTGCTACTTGTCAATTGCATATGAGAAACTTTAAAGATGGTGATACAATATGGGTTGAACCATTTCGAGCAAAAGCATTTCCAATAATAAAAGATTTGATGGTTGACAGATCAGCACTCGATAAAATTTTACAATCAGGTGGTTACATATCCTCAAATGTTGGCGGGGCGCCGGACGCAAATGCAATTCCAATACCAAAAGATGTTGCCTCTGAAGCATTCGATGCCGCTGCTTGCATTGGATGCGGTGCCTGTGTTGCTGCTTGTAAAAATGCCTCTGCTATGTTATTTGTTGCTGCCAAAGTTTCTCATTTAGGTCTTTTACCGCAAGGTCAACCAGAAAGATATACTCGAGTTGAACGAATGGTTGCTAAAATGGATGAACTTGGGTTTGGTAGCTGCACTAACACTTATGCTTGTGAAGCTGAATGTCCTAAAGGTATTTCCGTTAAATTTATTGCAAGATTGAATAAAGATTATATTAAGGCTAACTTTAAATCTAAATCGTATGACTTAGTAGAAGAATTTAATGCTTAAAGAAATAGTTTTTAGACTATTAGAATTTAATTTATCGAAAATTATTATCAACGATGATAGAACTAACTATAAAAATATATTAACTTCTAAAATTCATCCAGCAATTCAACATTATATCAAATCAGATTTAAAATTTCTTTTTTACAAAGACAAACTTTATTTAAATCGAAAAAGCGTCTTTAACTATTCATCGAATAAAATAAACTTTTTCTTTGAACAAATATTTGAAGAATTACAAAAAAATACATTTTTAACTACTGAAAATGTCAAAAATTTATTACTACAATCAATATCATTCAATTTAAGCCATTTGATTAAACCAAACTGGTCTTTAAAAAAACTAATCTTTAATGACAAAAAAGATATAAGCTTGAATGATTTTTCATATCTGTTAGAATATGCATATTACTATCCGTATCAAAAAAGAATTTTACTGAAATATTTTAACAAACAGAGTAAGGATATAGTTGAAGTTGAAAAATTTGACAATTTTTTAATTCGATTAGATAAAAAATTATTTCAAGATTATAAAAAAGAATTATTAATTAACTTTTTTAATTCTTTCCTTAATTTTACTGATATTTCAGCTGATGGTAAAATAAATTTTGAAATAATTTTAACATTTTTAAATGACAAAAAATTCAGTGAGGAAAGTGAGTTATTAAAGCAATATTCAGATAAAAGTCAATTAGAATATTTAACCTTAGAAGATTTCAAGAAATTTTTAGAATCTATGAATAAATCTTCAAACTTTGATGAATTAGGAAAATCCAATTATAATTTAAATAGAGCAGATGAAACTAATTTGGAAGATAAAGTTCAGGAAAAAGAAAGTGATGTTATTCGGTCTGTAGAAGAAGAAGTTGAAAATCAAAACATGCTAAATAACCTACGCAACGATCAAGAGCCTTCATTATTCGAAGAAGAACACTTTATTTCAAATAATGAAAATCTTAAAACAAAAGAACATTTTGTTAATGAAAATAATAAAAAAAATTTAGATAAGAATAAAGACAATTTAAAGAAAAACTCTTTTAAGTCAGCAGAAGATTTTTTAATTCTTCTTAGTAGTAAGGAAATAAAAAGAATAGAAGAGAATTTGTTTAACTCAGACACTGAAGATTTTATTAATGTTATTGAAACTTTAATTAGTCCTAAATACTATGAAGAATCTTTAAAGATTTTAGATAATATCATAAAATTACATCAGTTAGATACTGATGCTAAAAAATTATCTATTATTAAAGAAGCCTTAAAAAAGTATTACGGAATTGAGGAATAATGTTCATAGATTATGCAAAAATAGTTGTTAGATCAGGTAAAGGTGGTAATGGGGCAGTAGCATTTAGAAGAGAAAAATATGTTCCTAAAGGAGGTCCCTCGGGTGGAAATGGAGGAGATGGAGGAGGTGTTTACATTGTTGCTGATAAAAATATTTCAACATTATTAGATTTTAAGTATAAAAAGATATTTGTAGCTGAAAATGGTCAGAACGGCGGTTCATCTCTTAAGGATGGAAAAAATGGAAAGGATGTTATTATTAAAGTTCCGCTTGGGACAATCATTAAACTCACTGATACTAATGAAATACTTTATGATTTAACAGAAGAGGGACAGAGGGTTTTAGTCGCTAAAGGTGGCAAGGGAGGAAAGGGTAATGCTTATTTTGCTAATCCTACAAGACAAACCCCTCGATTTGCTGAAAATGGAAAATTAGGTGAAGAGAAAGAATTGATTCTGGAGTTAAAACTTATTGCTGATGTTGGACTTGTTGGGTTTCCAAATGCTGGTAAATCAACTCTAATTTCTACGATTTCAGCTGCTAAACCAAAAATTGCAGATTTTCCTTTTACCACACTTGAACCAGTTTTAGGAATTGTTAAATTCAAGGAGTTCGATAGTTTTACCGTTGCTGATATACCTGGAATTATTGAGGGTGCTCATAAAGGGAAAGGTTTAGGATTAAAATTTTTACGACATATCGAAAGAACTAGAATATTACTTTTTATGATTGATGTGACTTCAGATGATCATAAAAGAGACTTTAAAATTCTTTATAATGAACTTAAGAAATACAGTCCTAATTTAATAAAAAAAAATATTTTAGTTGGATTATCTAAAGCTGATCTAATTAGTGAAGTAGAAATTAAAAAGCTTTCTAAAATAAAATTTAGAAATATTATTAATCCAGTTATAATTTTTTCAGCCGTTACAGGTTTTGGTATTGAAGAATTATTAAAAACTCTTTGGTTTGAGTTAAAATCTTTAAAAGAAAAAGAATCTACCTTGAATTAAAATGACATTCAGTACATAAATTGTCATTAATCGAATATCCAAAATTAACAGGGTGAACAAAATCCAATCCATCAAGTGAAGTTTCCTTTTTTCCATTAGCAAGTTCTTGCGAAATAATTATGTGACAGCTATTACAATCATTTGATATGACTTTACCATCATCACTAAAATGCTTTCCATCATGACATCTAAAACATCCAGGAGTGTAAGTATGAGCAATATTGTCAGGAAATTTTTTCCAATTTGCTTGCATATAAGTGAAATAATTACGGTTATAAATTTGCTGAGCTGATTTTATAGCTTGTTCAATCGATTGATAACTCTGCTTAAATAAATTTGGGTAATTTATTTCATAAAAGTTTTCGATTGAAATTTTTATACTATCCAAACCAATATTTTTATCAGAATAATCTTTATCAACAACTTGAACAATTAAACTTTTTATGTAAAGTAAAGTCTCATCAATTCTTCCATTAGACATATAAAGATTTACCATTCTATCAGGTTGATGGAAAATATGAGAAGGTCTATTATGACAATCAATACAATCCATCATCCTAAAATTTTCTTTTGGCAAATTTGCTTTTTGTAAATCGAAATTTTTGAATTTATAAATTGTTTCTTTCCCATTTTCATCAATCAATTTTACCCACGGTATTTCTAACCTATTTTCATCTGTATGAACATAAAAAACTTTATTATTAACATTCATATGCCAATGAATACCGCTACCTGTATTGTGAATATTATTTCCACCTCCAATTTTAACTAACATTGTCAATTTACTTTTGGTATTTTTTTCATCTGAAAGGTAGTAAGTATAATCTACTTTCTTTTCACTAAAAAAGTGAGAAGGAGAGTGGCATTGCTCACAAGTTCCTTCTGCTGGTCTTAATTCTTTAACGGGGGTTGGTATTGGTTTTGAGTATTTATTAAATAAAACAGAATACACCTGATATGCTCCTGATAATTTGGATTTAACATACCAATTTGCTCCTGAGCCAATATGACATTTAACGCACCCAACTCTCGAATGAGGGGAGTCTAAGTATGCAACATATTCTGGTTCCATTACTTCATGACAAATTAAGCCACAAAAAGAGTCAGTCTCAGTGTATTCATAAGCTTTATAACTCCCAAATGCAGAAATAATAAGAAAAAATAGACCGACAGAGAAAGAATATAAAAATGCCTTGCGCTTTTTAGTATCATTAAAATCAATTATTGGAAATTTTTTGTCTTGTATTATGCCCCTTTTTTCTTTTTTTATTTCGCGTATTATACCAAAAATAGTTGTAAATAAACCAATAAATAAAAATGTGGGCATTACAATAAAGGCAAGGATTCCCATATAAGGTTTATCATCAGAACTGAAAATATCAAGAATAAATAAAAATATTATTAAGCCAAAACTTAATATTGATAAATATATACCAATGAGAGAAACAGGATTATATAAATGTGGAGGTAATAATTTTTTCATATTTAACCCTCCTCAAAAAATATTATTCAGAATCAGCTTTATCTTGCTTAGATTTTTTTATTCTCTCAAGTTCAAGAGGATGTTCATGAGCCATTTCTTCTTCTGTAAGCGTACCTTTTAGCCAGGCAAGATTCATTGGATATACATCAGGATTGAAAATAACAAAATAGAAATGCCAAACAATGATAGCAAGAAAAGCGAGCCAAGCCTCATAATAATGGATAGTTCTTGCAATGTCCCATTGTAGTTTGGTAAATGAGCCTGCAACATCCGTGTAGATCCACATAACTAACCCAGTAATACTCATAACTATAGTTCCCCATACAAGCGCCCAATATTCTGCTTTTTCAACATAAGAAAATCTGTCTAATTTTGGCTTTTGATTAGATAATCCTAAATTGAATTTAGCGACCCCTATTGCATCCTTTAAATCTTGTATTTTGGGAAGTAGGTCAATAATCAATTCTTTACCTCGTTTTGTAAAGGCTATATAAAATATATGATAAAGGCAAACTAAAATCATTGCAACCGCAGCGATTCTATGAATTAGACTTCTCAATTCAAATGCATCGGAGCTTAATTGTTTGATATGATTAACCCACCAAGACTCAGGAAATCTTAACATAAATCCAGTAATTACTAAAACTATAAAACTTATAGCCATCGTTCCATGCTGAATTCTCTCATTCAGTGTCATTCTAAGATACAAGCTATGTCCGTATTTTTCGGAATGAATAAGTCCCATCTGAGTTTGTTTTTTAAATTTTGCCTTTTTTATTAGGTCAATTGAATTATGAAAGAACATTAATCCAACTATAGATACGATAAGAACAATATAAATCGTAGCAATCCAATAAAGTATCGGTTCTTCTTCTTTATCTAAAGTAACATGTATCGTTCCAGTGACAAAACGATTATTTGCCCCTGGATGACAAGAACCACAAGTTTTTACCAAATTATTTTTATGTATTGTTGATGTAGGGTCAGTTGATGGTTTAATATTATGGTAACTGTGACAACTTCCACAATTTGCGACAGTGGCAGAGCCACCTCTTAATGCCAAGCCATGGTAAGAATCTGTAAAAGTTTCAAATCTATTTGAAGCAATTCCGTATCGTTCAGATAATCTAACAGAACTATGGCAGGGTGCACAAATCATTGCTGAAACATTTTGAAATGCTACAGGGGAATTAGGATCAGTGTGCTTTAGAATATTATGCTCTCCGTGACAGCTTGTACAAACTGGTGAATCTAAATTACCGTTGCTAACGGCAATTCCGTGAATGCTTTCTTGGTATTCTTTTCTAACTTGTTGATGACAACGTCCACAAGTTGTTGGAATATTTAATCTATTAACAAGTGACTTAGAATCCGAACCTTTTAATACAATATGTGAACCGTGACAATCAATACAGTTTGCTGCATCTGCATTTCCATTATGCAACGCAGAACCATGAACACTATTGTTATAACTTTGCACAAATTTAGCTTTTGGATTTACTCTTCCTCTAACATCTGGTGCATCAAGATGACAAGACAGGCATAGCTTCTCCTGTGAAATCTTCATCCCTAATTTATTATCCTTAAATGATAATTTAGTAATCTGTTCACGATGACAGGTTAAACAATCGGGTGAATCTTTACCATTAGTTTGTTTTGCAGTAAAATGATTCGATTGAATATAATCATTTTTTTGTGCTGGATGACAAGTTCCGCAAGCATTCGATAGATTTTTCTCTGTCCATTTACTTTTTTTAATGGAATAAACATCGTGAGACCCGTGACAAAATTTACAATTTATATCTGCTGATTTTCCAAGACCTTTACTAAACAGTATTTGTGGATGAAATTTATGTTTGGTTAATGAGTTAGAATGGCAACTTACACAACTTACCTCTTCTATATTTTCTGCATGCGGAATATCATCAGCACTAAATCCTTTATGACATGCAACACAAGATAGTTTTGAGTGAATTGATTTTTTATATAAATTCTCATTAACAAAAAGTGAAATAGTTTTTCCCATTTTCTCCATGGTTAAACTATTATCACTATGACAGCTCAGACACTCTTCGACTGATTGAGCATTTATTTTTGAGGGTAGAAGAACTAATCCGAATGTAAGGAGGGTTATGAAAAGATGTAGAGGATACATCTTTTTTGTTATCGTCTCTGAATGTCTGAGTGCCATAAAATTTATTCTGTATCTTCTGATTTAACTTCTAAACTTAATAACCAATCCACTAATTTAGTTAAATCTTCTTCTGTACCTTTGAAAGCAGTTTTATGATCTTTACCGTTCAATTTTTCTTTCTTCATTAAGTAGTTTAGCCAGAATTCAGTACCTTTTTCTTTATCAATACTTGATAAATCAGATGCATCTGATTTTTTAGATTCGATTCCAACAATATTTACAGTATGACACATATTGCATTTATTATCAATAAATATTTTCTTCCCTGCGGGCTCGTCAATATCAGCAAATGCAAATCCAAATAAAGCAACAATTGAAAGAACAAAAATTAGATAAAGAGCTATATTTTTCATTTTAACCTCTCAATATTTTATTTATAAATTATTTTCAAAATTAATACCTATATAATAAACTTAATATTTTTTGAATTTTTGGGACTTTTAGTTAGTTATTCTTTAAATTTACCAACATTTATAAATAATTGTTTTCTATTCTTAAGATTTTACTTTTAATTGAAACTAAAATTGATAAAATGGTAACCCTAAAACTTCAGTTAATTTTGAACTTATTTCGTTTAAATCGAAAGGTTTATAGAAAATTTCGTCTACATATGATTTGATTTTCTCCTCTGAATATGATACCCTTTTATTATAAACATAAGTTAAAAAAATAGGAATATTCGGATTTGAGGACTTTATTTTTTGACAAATTTTTAATAAATCATTATTAGGTTCGTGATCAATAAAAATTACATCAATTAGAGTGTTAAAAGAGAATTCATTAAGAACATTAAAATCCGTGGTAACAACAAGTTTAAATCTGTTTTGAAGGTAAAGTAGTAAACTATAACATAGACTGAAATCTGGACTATAAATTATTACTCTTTTCATAAAGCAATTGATACTAATAATGTGCCATAAGCTTAAAGGGTAATAATTAAA
>Ga0308420_1001566_pt1 | contig 11958 bp, 9 predicted proteins | sample HotsprSampleMS55_FD_203802 | JGI IMG/M metagenome (GOLD analysis project Ga0308420, IMG submission 203802) | Hot spring phototrophic mat microbial communities from Mushroom Spring, Yellowstone National Park, Wyoming, United States - 20090730_MS55 ... | reverse complement strand
TATGTTAGTTTTCTTTTACCGTTTTTCTTTGTTGATAAACTATTACAATAAGGACATCTGATTGGCGTTTTTTCTTCAGTTGTTTGTTCATTTTTACACCGTTAAAATGAAAGTACAACTTAATTATTCGGCGTAAATTATTATTTTTTTAATTTTTTATAGTTATTTTAGCAACCGAAATTTATAACGCTTACTAAGATTAACAGAAATCACTGAAAGATACATAAACGGAATTGATACAAATAGAAAAGTCAGCTTGAGATAATTATCAAACTGACTTTTAACTTCGACAAAATATTAAGCAATAGTAACTTCTTTAGTAAGATAGACATCTTGAATAACATTTAACAATTTTACGCCTTCAGACATTGGTCTTTGGAATGCCTTTCTACCAGAAATAAGTCCCATACCACCAGCCCGTTTGTTAATCACTGCTGTTCTTGCTGCCTCAGCGAAATCATTTTCACCGCTAGGACCACCGCTATTGATTAACCCTGCTCTACCCATATAATTATTTATTACCTGATATCTGCACAAATCAATTGGATGATCGCTAGTTAAATCTGAGTAAACTCTTTTGTGGGTTTTACCGAAATTTAATGCAGTATAACCGCCATTATTCTCAGGCAATTTTTGTTTTATGATATCAGCCTCGATTGTAACACCTAAGTGATTAGCTTGCCCAGTCAAATCTGCTGACACGTGATAATCTTTTTCTTTAGTTTTGAATGCTGAATTTCTTGTATAACACCAAAGAATAGTGACCAAGCCTAAATCGTGAGCATAGTGAAAAGCTTGACTAATCTCCTGAATTTGTCTACTACTTTCTTCTGACCCAAAATAAATAGTTGCACCAACTGCGGCTGCGCCCATATCATACGCTTGTTCTACACTTGCAAATAGAATTTGATCGAATTTATTCGGATAGGTTAAAAGTTCATTATGATTTATTTTAACAATGAATGGGATTTTATGTGAATATTTTCTAGCTACACTTCCTAAAACACCCAAAGTTGAAGCTACAGCGTTGCAACCACCTTCTACTGCAAGTTCAACTATTTTTTCTGGATCGAAATAATCAGGGTTAGGTGCGAATGATGCTCCAGCACTGTGTTCAATTCCCTGGTCTACTGGTAAAATCGATAAATAGCCAGTCCCAGCTAACCTTCCAGAATTAAACATCCATTGAAGATTTCCAATAACACGATTATTTCTATCAGATTGTAAAAAAATTCTATCTACAAAATCGGGACCTGGTAAGTGAAGTTTTTCTTTGGGGAATTTTGCAGTATAATTGAGTAAATCGTTTGCTTCTGAACCTAAATATTCAACTATTTTGTCAATCATGATTTTTCTCCGATTTATTAAAATTAGTTTAGTTTTTACACAAAAATAATTATAAATAATAAGATTAATAAAAATTATTTCCTGCTTTTAGTTTTAATCGAAACATTTATTTACACATAAGATTATTAGATTTTAGATAAGTAATAAGATAAAGTTCAAGTGTAAAAGTAGGGTCATGTTTATTGATTGGTACTAAAAAGATTTAGATTTGTGAATACAGCTTATTTCACAGGTTTATTAAAATTAATTGTGAAAGTTGTACCAACATTTTTTTTGCTTGATAAAAATATTTTGAAATTATTGAGGTCTATTATCTTTTTAACAATCGATAATCCTAACCCAATACCTTGATAAGATTTACCATATCCAATATTTTCTTGGGAATAGGGTTCATAAATTCTTTGTTGAAACTCTTCACTAATTCCAATTCTTGAATCCATTATTTCTAATATTATCTCATTATCATCATTTTTGAAAACATTTACTTTTACAAAACCTTTATCAGTATATTTAATTGCATTATCAATCAAATTAGAAAATATATGTGTAAGACTATTGGGATCAGCTAAAATAAATACATTGTTTAATGAATTATTAAACTCTAATGAAATATTCTTTTTCCTTGCTTGGACGTAATATTCATCTATAACAGACTTTAAACTGGAAATAAGTTCCACCTTTACTGGTTTTAAGTAAAAAACACCAGAGTGTAATTTAGAATAGTTGAGAATCATATCAATAGTTTTAATAATTCTATTACTGGATTTTTCAATTCCTTTAAACAAATATTCGTCTTCACTTTTTATTACCAATGAATAATTTTCTTTCAATATACTAATAAGCCCAAGAATTCCATTCAATGGAGTTCTAATTTCGTGAGACATATTTGAAATAAAAGCATCTTTCATTTTGTTAGCCTGCTCCGCACGCTGTTTGGCTACTATAAGGTCATCCATCATACGTTTTTTCTCAGTAATATCATAACTTATTAATACTATATTAGAAGTATTATTTATCTCATCAAATACAGGAAATATGGTCAGATATATAAACATGTTTTCATTATTTAATGACCTCATAATTTCACCTTCCCATTTTTCTTTTTTCAATATAGCTTCCTTAATAAACTTACACTTTTCTACTTCTAATTTTAGATAATCAGAGCATAGTATATCTATTATATTCTTACCTAATAATTGTTCTTTACTTAAGTTATAAGTACTTAAGCTTCTTTCATTTAAATATTCAATCTTTCCATTAGTATCCGTAATCACAGTGCAGAATTGACTCTGTTCAACTGCAGCCGATAATTTTTTAAAGTAATCCTCAAATTTTCTTTTCATTAATACATTTGCTAAAATATCAGATACAGCCTGAAGAAATCTAAGTTCAAATTCATTAGATTTCGAATGGGCCTCCAGATATAAAACAATTACTCCCAAACATCTCCCGTTAAATACAATTGGTACATTATAATGACCGTGGTCCATTATTCCATTATAAGTAATTTCATGTTCAGAATCCATGCATTCTTTATGAATGATTTTTTGACTTTTTGCTGCACGACCACATAAACAAGCTCCAAAAGGAACTATTGCGCACGAAGTTAAAAGATATTCAGATAAGTTATAAGAATATTTTAATTCTAATTTTTCTTCATTTTCTTTTGTTAAAAATATACTACCTTTTTTCAATAGAGAAACAAATGGAGCGTTGATTATAATATGGAAAATTTCTTCGAGCATTTGGTCAAGACTAATATACTTTAATGATATTTGAAGTATTGTATTTAAAGCATTCTCAATTTGAGCGTTTATCCTGATTTTGTTTAACATATTAGATTTTGATAATACAATTGTAATTTGCTTAGCAACATTCTCTATAAAATTTATCTCTGCTTCATTAAATTCTCGGTTTCTCTTAACCTGATTAAGGACTATTAAATAAAATTTTTCATTTGAAAAATTAAATGGAAACCAAAAACCAGTTTTTATACTCATTTGTTCGTGTAGAATTTTATAAGAATTATCCTCTAAAAATATGGGATTTATGTTATCGTATTGAGTAGTAATAAATGTTTTATATTTTAATAAATAATTAACCCCACTTTTGAATACTTCTATAGGGTATATTCCTTTTGTTGGCATTATATCAGAGTAGTCAGGATTTAACCATTCACTTAATCCATATAGTTTCTGGTTTTGTAAATTAATTTCATATATTAAACATCTATCTACTAATAATGTTTCCCCTAATATCTGGCTAATACTTTCAAATATATTTTCATATTGTTCAAAATTTATTACAAGTTTGGATATTTTATTCAGAGATTGAGAATATTTGATTTGCTTAACTAAACTTTCATGGTATTTCTTTTGCTCGGTAATATTTTGCCCAGATATCATAAAACCGACTATATCATTGTTTTCTATAATTGGATTAAGGTTGCAAAGTATTGATATATTTTGACCTGATTTTGATCTTAAAGCTATTTCACAAAATCTTTTTTCCCCTTTTAATGCTGAGTTTATTGATTCAATAATATTTGTATTTAATCCACCTTCCAAAAATTGAAATAAATTTTTATATAATAATTCCTCTCTACTAAAACCTAAAACTATTTGAGTATAATTATTTGAGTAAGTAATAAAATAGTTTTTATCTATTTTAATTTTTATTTCCTTTGCATTATCAATTATATTTTGTGATTTCAACTGATTGAGTTCTATTTCTACTTGTTTACTTTTCTGAGTAATTGCATAGCTAAGAAAATTAGAGAAAATTCTGGTTGTAAAATATCCGTATCAGTGAATTCGTGGGGATTATCAAAATAAACCATAAACTTTCCAATAAGACGCTTTCCAGAAACTAATGGAAAGAATCCTAAAGAACGAATTCCTTCATTGATAAAAATATCAATGTAATCTTTAACTCTTATGTCAGTTTCTACATTTTCAATAAGTAAAGGTTGCGGATTGGTTTCATCTTTTTTCCAAGGAGAGTGTCCTTCAACTTTTGAACGATATTCATTTGATAAATTATATCAGGCAACAAATTTCATTATACCTTGTTGATCGAATAATAATATAGATGCTTTAACGGCATTAAGGCAGTTTATAATAAATTCTAATGAAACATTATATATCTTTTCTAAATATTCAGCTTCAATTGACGTATAGATAAGTTTGTTTATTGAGTTTAAGTAATAATCAATATCCTTCGAAAATACTTTTGAATTAATTTCCATAATTACTACCAAAAAAAATTTTAATCATTGCTTATGCTATTATTTAACATTTAGAGATTATTAAAAATATTCCCTTTAACTGAATTATTTCGGATCAAAGAATTTGTTATTTGACATATAAAGTTAACATATAATTAAATAAACTTCAATAGTGTCATTTAGGAAATTTTAAATTAAAAGAACTCAAAAGATAACGCACTTTTTAATTTCGTATAAATATTGACTTATTTTTTTATTTGACTAACTCTATTTTTTGAGAGAAGTTTTTTAGTTTATGAAATTAAAAGTAACACTTTTAATACATATTATTTACTCTATTTCATTTCCTCAGGTTGATAGTGTTGTAACTTATTATCCTGATGGTAAACCTGAATCAATTACTTATTTTAATAAATCATTAAGAGAAGGGAAATTTATATCATATTATGAAAATGGAAACATAAAAGAAGAGAGAGATTATCAAAACGATAAAGTTACCGGAACTATTAAAATCTATTATCCTAATGGTAACTTGAAAGAAATATTTAATATTGAAGATGGTAAAAGAGAAGGAGTTACTTCTTATTATGACTCCAATGGTGTTCATATTGAAGATGTATTATTCGAAAAAGGATTAAGGAAAGGTCAGGATTTTCAGCTAATTGGAGAATATAGATATGAAGATTATTTAAAACTTTTAGAAGAATGGAAGAGAAGACAAGAAGAACTTAAAAAAGAAAATAGTGATTTAATCCCTCCTTCTACATTTGAGGAAACAATTCTTGAAGATGATCCTGCATATTTTATAAATGTTGAAATACTACCCGAGCCAATAGGCGGCTGGAATTCTCTTTACGATAAAATTTCTTATCCAAAGGAAGCAAGACAAAAAAAAGTAGAAGGAACTGTTAAAATTTTGGCTTTCATAGAAAAGAATGGTGAAGTTTCAAGTGCTTCTATAGTCGAAGGAATTGGATATGGTTGTGATGAAAATGCTAGATTAGCAGTTTACTATACCCGTTTCAAACCAGGAATTTTGAAAGGTAAGCCTGTAAAAGTTCAAATGATAATTCCTATTGAATTTTCACTTTCCAAATTTAAATGAGTTTAGTTTGAAATCTTAATTGTTCAAGTATTACTTTTGATGAGTCGTCTTTTAACAGTAAAATAAAATCTTTGAAACTTCGCCTGAGTTTATAACTATTTCGTAAATGATTAAAAAATTTCCCACCATCTTTTTTATTCATTGATAATATTTTTTTTGTTTCAAAACTATCTAAATCAATATTGTAAACTTTTTTAAGAAGTGAATAAAAATTTTTAGGATTAAGTTCATTAAAAAATTCTATTTGGCACTCATCATTTAATAAATCTATACCGAAATCAAATTTAAAGTTCAAGTTCAAATAATTATTAAGTTTTTCGAAAAGTATTTTTGTTGCATTAATCTTACCTTCTAAAGAATAACCTGCAATGTGAGGAGTTGCAATTATAGATTCTTTTAATAGTTCTAAATTGATTTGAGGTTCATTTTGCCATACATCTAATACTAATTTTATATTTTTATCTTTTGCAACATTAAGTAACCAATTTTCATCTATAACTTCTCCGCGAGCTGTATTTATTAGAATTGAATTATCATTTATTAGCTTGAGATTATTAGACAACATTTTGTAAGTCTTATACTCTCCATCAAAAGTCAATGGGACATTAACTGAGATGATATTACATTTTAATATCTCTTCAAGAGGTAATGAGTTAAAATCAGTTAAAGTTTCCTTTAAAGGTGGATCATTAATTAAAACTTTCATACCAAGCGCACTGGACATTAAAGCGACCTTTGAACCTATATTGCCACATCCAATTACTCCAATTGATAACTCACTGAAATTCTTATCCAGAGAGGAAAATATTTTCATTATTGAAGTAATTATGTATTCGGCAACAGCATAGGAATTACATCCTTTAGCATCAGCTAAAAATATGTTATTATTATTAAGATAATTTATATCAATATGGTCTAATCCTGAGGTAGCACTACCAACAAATTTAACTGGAGTATTTAGAAGTAAGTTTTCATCAACTTTTGTAATGGTTCTAATTATAAGAATATCACAATCTTTAAGAGTTTTATTATTTATTTGAGAAGCATCGATTGCATTAACTGTTCCAAATCTTTCAAAAGCTTCAGGAAAAGCTACTTTATTATCAACAACGATTCTAAGCTTTTTCATATAAAAACTTCAAGAATGATAAAAATTTGAGATAAGATTTTTAAAAAGAATGAAATCACGGGACGTAATGAAAAATAATAATGTTATCAGCAACAATTTTCTAATTTATCTTGAAGTATTTTTAATTGAGTTTCTAAATCCTTAATTCGTTGAGCATAATCGGGTAGAGAACGGATATGAGCTTCAAGTTTTAAAGCAGTTTTATGCTCTTTAATAGGTGAACCAAAGTAATAACCAGGTTTAGAAATATTTTTTGAAACACCACTTTGAGCCATAAAAATAGCACCATCACAAATTTCAAGATGGTCAGCAATGCCAACCTGACCTGCTAATATACAATTCTTACCGATTTTAGTACTACCAGAGATACCAGATTGAGCAGAAATAGCAGTATTCTCTCCAATAACTACATTATGAGCAATTTGAATTAAATTATCTAATTTACATCCTTTTTTTATGATAGTTGAACCAAGTGCAGCCCTATCAATAGAAACATTTGACCCTATTTCTACATCATCCTCTATAATTACATTTCCAATTTGAGGAATTTTAAGATATTCACCAGATTCCGATCGTTGATAACCAAATCCATCACTACCAATAACTGTTCCTGAATGAATAACTACCCTATTACCAATTTTAGAATATTCTCTTATAGTAACATTAGAGAAGATTAAACAATCATCACCGATTTCAACTTGTTCGTGAATTGTAGTATTATGAAATATTTTCGAGTTATTTCCAATAAAGCATCCATCTGATATAACAACATTCTTACCGACTGAAACATTTTCACCTATTTTAGCTTTCGGAGATATAAAAGCAGATTCATCAATTCCATTTAATTCTAATTGTGGAGAAAAATATTTTCTGATTATAGAAAAAAATGCTTTTTCCGGGGAAATAACTTCAATGTAAGTCAAATCTTCCCTGGTTTTATTTAAATCAGGCTTAACAATTAAAGCTGAGGCATTTGTAGTTGAGAGAAATTTTTCATAAGCTGGCAGATAAATAAAAGAAATATCACCTTTTTTTGCTTCATCAATTCTAGCAACTGAATTAATAATTAGGTTTTCGTCTCCTATTATTTTTCCACCGATAAATTCAGCAATGTCTTTAATGGAGATTTTCATTAGGGTTTTAACGAACTAAATTTTCAATTTACTTAACACTTTTGCGGAAATATCATATTTTTCTTTAGCATAAAGAATCATAATATCACCACTTCTATCAAAAACAAAATCAAGGTCTTCTTCTTGAGCTACTTCTTTTATAGCATTGAAAATTTTGTTTTGGACAGGTTTCATAAGTTCATCTTGCTTTTGAAACAATTCGCCATTAGCTCCAAATTTTTTATCTCTAAACTCAGAAATTTTATTTTCAAGTTGAACAAGTTCACGTTCAACTTCAACGCGAGTCTGGTCAGACATTATAAGTTTACGTTTCTCATAGTCATCATATTTGCTTTTCCATTCTCTTTCAAGCTTATTAAGTTCCTCCTGCCATTCACGGATAAGTCCATCTAACCTTTGTCTTACATCTTGAACATCCGGGAGTTGGTCCATAATCGCATCAGAATCAATGTAACCAATTTTTAATTGAGCCAAATTTATTGAAGAAAGAAATAGAAAAAGTACTAATAATATTTTTTTCATTGCAACACCTAAAAAATTTAAATAATGAAGGGGCACTTAAAAATTAAATCTAAGAAAAAAATCTTACTATTATAAATCATAAGATTAATTTTTATTTGCCCGATTGAAAATTTAGTTAATTCCTCTTTTTAATACATCTAATACTTTAAATGTAATTTCAAAAGCTTCGTCCGCATAAAGAAGAAGAATATCACCACTTTTATCGAAAACGAACGACATATTTTCTTCTTTAGCGACTTTTTTAATAGCTTCATAAATTTTCTTTTTTACAGGGGCAAAAATTTCTTCTTGTTTTTTAAAGATTTCACCACTTCCTTGTTGAAATTTTTGTCTCCTAAACTCAAGGATTTCTTGTTCCATTTTAATTATTTTTTGCTGAGTTTCTAATTTCTTATCGTCAGGCATAGTTTCAGCTTTTTTCTGATAATCGAGAATAGAAGCTTGATAAGCTTGGGTCATAGAATCTAATTGAGCTGACCACTTGTTAGTCAAAGCGTCTAAATCACCTTGAGCTTTAATTGCTTCAGAGTATTGACTTAAAATAATTTCTGAATCAACATAACCAATTTTTAACGGTGTTTGAGAAAAAGCTGAATTAAGTAATACAAGCGATGAAAATAAAAGATATTTTTTCACTTCTTCCTCTTTATTTGTTAATAAATAGTTTTTTTATTAGAATCCTTTACCAAATTGAAAATGGAAAATCCAAGCAGGGTCTTGACCGCTTGTAATTTTTCTATCAAAACCATATCCTAAATCAAATCCAATAAGTCCGATAGGATTAATTAAAATTCTGGCTCCAAAACCAACCGAACGTCTTAAATCAAAAATATCTGCTTTTTCAAAACTTTCAAAAACATTACCAGCTTCAGCAAAAGCCAAAACATATAAAGGAATTGGTTCAATGGAAACAGCAAATCTTATTTCCGTCCCGAATTTTGACATAACCCTACCACCAATCACCCTTCCATCAACATTTCGAGGACCGACAGTTCTATCATCATAACCCCTCAAAGAAGTTGTTGCAATAATTAAACCATTTCCACCCATATAATAAAATTCGAATGGTTGGATATTAGTGCCTTTAACTATTTCATTAATGTATCCAAAATCTGCAATTGTATAGAGAGTTAATCTATTGATGCCAAAAAGTCTTCTATACCATTCTGTAGTTAATCCAACTTTTAAATAATCAACATCACCTGGTAAAAAAGGACCCCCTGATATTTCTGCGTCAATCTGGAAATTTGAGCCAATGGAAGGGAAAATTGGATTATCAATATTTTTTCGATTTAATAGGACACCAAGAGTATATTGATTTGTTAAACCTTCAGCGTAAAAACCCTGTCCCTCAATAACATTATTATATTGATACTTTACTCTACCTTGAACATAAAAGAAATCATCGGGCCATTTTAATCTTCTTCCTAATCTAATAGTAGCACCAGTTTGTCTTAAATCATAAATGTATTGTTGACGAGTATCAAAAATTTCAGCACCAACTGAGGTTGGAGTATCAAATAACCAGGGTTCAGTAAAACCTAATGTAAAAGTTCTGTATAAACTTCCGACACCGAATTGCCAGTTAAAACTTAATACCTGCCCACCACCTAATTGAAATGGCTCAGCTATCGAAAAATTGGTCAAGGTTATACCAACTGCACCGCTAAAACCAAAAGCCCCACTATAGCCAACAGAGGCATTTAAATAATCACTGGATTTTTCTTCTACACGAAAAGTAACATCTACTGTTGAATCGCTTGATAGTTTTGTGCCTATTCCATCAGGTCCATATAATTTTTCAACATTAAAATATTGAAGATTAGCAAGGTTCTGAATACTTCTGAGTAATAATCCTCGATTAAAGTAATCACCTGGAACAGTATAGAGTTCTCTTCTAATCACTTTGTCTTTAGTTTTATCGTTTCCTTCAATATCTACTCTACCAATAGTGAATTGATTTCTTTCTTCAAGTCTAATTTCAAGATCAATTGAATCAGGGAAGACTTTTATTTCTTTGACTTGCGCATTAAAAGTTAAATAGCCATTATCAAGATAGAGTGCAGATACATCAGTTTGTTTTTCGTTCCCTCTTAAATTTTTTTCAAATCTTTCAACATCAAAAATATCACCTTTGTTAAAATCCAATCTTTCATTTAAGATTTCATCAGGATAAACTGTATTGCCAATCCATTTGATATTTCTAATTTTATATTGAGTTCCTTCATAAATGTTCAATAATATTTTAACATCTTTGAAATTATTGGAAAAGATTAGAGAATCAGAGATAATTAAAGCATCTTTAAATCCATTTTTTCTATAAAATTTTATTAAAGCTTCTTTGTCTTTTTTCAATTTAGTTTTATCAAATTTGCCACTTCTCCAAAACTTCCACCATTTAGCTATTGATATTTCATCCATTTCATCAATCAAATCTTCATCAGAGAAATATTCATTTCCAACAAATTCAATAGACCTAACTTTTACAACATCACCCTCTTTAATATCTAACTTAATTATAACTCTATCTTTTAATCTTGAAATTAAATCTGAGTATTTAACTTCACTTATTTCATAAATTTCTTCAATTTCATCTTCATAATTATTCAGATTTCTCCATCTTGTTATAATTTCTTTTTTAGTAGTATCAGCTGAAAAGAAGGAATAATAATGATATTGTATAGAAGCATTAAATAAACCTTCTTCCTCATAAAGTTTCATAATATTACTCTTAAGGCGATTAATATCTTGAGGTTTAATGACAGTTCCTCTTAAGAAAGTAATCTTTTTTTCAATATCACTTGTAGAAATTTCATCATTACCTATAATTAAAAATTTCTCTAATCTTGGATACTCTACAACTTGAATTACTAAAAATGCTCCATCAGAAATTTCTTTTTCAACTAAAATTTGGACATCAGAAAAGATATTTAAAGCCCAAAGGTTCTTTATTGCATTCAAAGTTTTATCACCAGGGACTTGAATTTCATCATTAATTCTTAAACCTGAAGCTGCGATAATAGCACTGGCTTCAGTTGTTTTATTACCTTCAACTCTTAAACTTAAAATTTTATAGGTTTTAGTTGTTTGGGCAAAAGATTGCTTATAAAAAAAAGGAAGAGATAAAATTAAAGTAGGTAATAATAAGAAAATATAACGCATTAAGAATGCCTTTGTTTTTTTTCTTTTTTTATTTGTTCGCTTACTTTACCAAAACGACGTTCTCTTTTTTGAAAAGCTCTGATTGCTTCATAAAGATGTTCTCTATTAAAATCAGGCCAATAAACATCTGTTATAAAAAATTCTGAATAAGCAATTTGCCAAAGCAAGAAATTGCTAACTCTGAATTCACCACTTGTTCTAATAACTAAATCAGGGTCAGGAATATCATTAGTATCTAAAAATTTAGCAAATGTTTTCTCATCAAGATTATTAAAATCAAATTCATTATTATGGACCGCAATGCAAAGTTTTTTTATTCCTTTAATAATTTCCC
>Ga0308420_1001563_pt1 | contig 11972 bp, 17 predicted proteins | sample HotsprSampleMS55_FD_203802 | JGI IMG/M metagenome (GOLD analysis project Ga0308420, IMG submission 203802) | Hot spring phototrophic mat microbial communities from Mushroom Spring, Yellowstone National Park, Wyoming, United States - 20090730_MS55 ... | reverse complement strand
TTGCCGATAACAAATTTGAAAGAATTATAAAAGGAATGCTGGCTACTGAATATCACCCTTTTAAAGAATATTTCTATTCTTTGCCGCCTTGGGATGGGTTTGATTATATAAAGGAATATTTGGATTGCTTTGAAACTGATATCCCCGAACAATTTGAGAAACTATTTAGAAAATGGATTGTAGGTGTAGTTGCTTGCGCTCTCGAAAAAGATATAAATCATCACTGCTTAACTCTTCTCGGTCCACAAGGAATTGGTAAAACTTCTATGCTAAGGCTTCTTTGCCCACCCGCTTTAACTAATTACTATGTCGAAACCTCTATACCCTCTTCCGCTAATAATGACTCAGTTCTTCTTGTTGCCGAAAATATTTTTATCAATCTTGATGAAATGGAAACCTCCACGAATGCGGAAATTGGTTTCCTTAAAGCTCTTATCACTCGCCAATCGATAAAACTCCGCCGAGTTTATGCTCACTTTGCGGAAGTTATGCCTCGCCGAGCTTCTTTTATGGGTAGTCTGAACAGAAATCTCTTCCTTAATGATCCCACCGGTAGCCGTCGCTTCTTTGTTATTCCTATTAAATCTATCCATTTTCCAACTAACTTCTCAGCCGACGGACTTATGGCACAAGCTTACAAGATGTTTCTGGATGGCTACAATTATAAGCTTTCCCCATCAGAAATTTCTCAAATTATGGATTATAATGAAAATTTCGCCTTGCCTATAAGTGAACTAGAACTTATCCAAAAATTTTACGAGCCTGCTGATGTTCCAGATAATCTATCTCCCCAAGAAATAAAAGATTTAGCTTCTGTAAATGGTTGGATATTGATGACAGCAACAGAAATTCTACAAGATTTACAAGATTCCGCTGGAAAAATAAATTTGAGCCTGCGAATGCTGGGACTAACCCTCCAAAAAATTAATGCCAAACAGATAATAATTAGAGACGGCAACCTTATTAAACGAATTTACGTTTTGAAGAAAAAATCTAATCTTGCGGATTCTTCTACTGTTATTCAATCCTCAAAATATAACTCTCAACTTGATAACCCGGATGAAGATGATGATGAAATGCCCTTTTAAATATTTTGGGTTCCATTTGTTTTGTTACAGATTGTTACAGATAAATTTCATCTGTAACGCGGTTATGTCGCTATATTTCAATGATTTAGCAAAAAACTGTTACAGTAACAGATATTTTACTATGTTCTCTATATCTCTCCCCTCTATATATACCTATTTCTATCTCCTATTCTCTATTATATTTTCTTTTTTAATAAAAAATATCTGTTACCTGTTACAATATGCATCAATAGTATGTTACAGATATGTTACAGATATGTTACAGATAATTTTCCGTTAACAATTTATTCATTTCTATGCTTTGGGAACATCAGATAGAATTAGCACGGCAAGCCTTTGAGATACTTCGAGATAAACACATTGTTTACCTCGTGATGGAGATGCGGGTAGGCAAAACACTTATCGCTCTCGAAACGGCAAGATTGATTGGTGCAAGAAAAATTTTATTCGTTACAAAAAAGAAAGCCATTCCCTCTGTGCTAATGGATTACCAGAGGGAAGGCTACGCCAAACACTTCCAGCTGGATGTGACCAACTACGAGCAAACACACAAGTTTCGTTCTGGCTACGATTTAGTAGTCATAGACGAAGCGCATCTTATTGGAGGCTTCCCAAAGCCTACACTCCGAGCAAAACGATTAAAACGAATCGTGCAAGATGCATATCTTATTCTTATTTCTGGGACGCCGACACCCGAGAGCTACTCTCAAATATTCCATCAGTTTTGGATTTCCGACTTTTCACCATTTCCACATAAGAATTTTTATCGCTGGGCTGATGAGTATGTGAAAGTCTACACTATGCAGCTCAACGGCGTCTCCGTGCGGAAGTATGAGAAAGCTGACGAAGAGAAAATCCGAGCCGTCATATCCCCTTACCTTGTGAGCTACACTCGAAAACAGGCAGGCTTCGAGGTGACTGAGGTTAAAGAACAAATCCTCGAAGTTCCGATGCAAGAGAAAACCTACCGCTTTGTAAAGGAATTATTACGAAACCGAATTTTCACATTTCCCGACGGCGAGGTCGTTCGAGTGGATAATCCAAGTAAAACGCTCTGGAAAGTGCATCAAGTATATTCAGGAACAATTATTTGCGAGAGCGGAAGCAGAAAAATTATTGACACCTCGAAAGCAAAAGCAATTTGGCGTTGGTTCTACGGACGAAAAATTGCAATTTTCTATAAGTATATTTCTGAATTCGAGTTACTTACCAAAGTTTTCCCAAATTACACCACCGACCCACAAGTTTTTGCTCGTAGTTCTAATGCCATTTTGCTTTTGCAGGTTGCTGCGGGCTCAATGGGGGTTGACCTTTCCAGTGCCGAAGCGATAGTGTTTTACAATATCGACTTTTCAGCAACAAACTATTGGCAAGCACGAAGCAGACTTTTTCATAAAGATAGAAAAAACGATGCAAAAGTATATTGGGTTTTTGCACAAAACGGGATAGAGAAAAAAATTTATTCCGTTGTGCAAAAAAAGAAAGATTATACAGCTCGATATTTTCAAAAAGATTTTATGTTCAATAAAGTCAAGGATTTAAAATGAGAGGATTACTTGAAACTTATTACGATATTCAGCGAGTTCGGATTGCTCTAAATAATCAGCTCTTTGCAAAAAACAGCGGGCTTTCCGAACAGGCGCAAGTGCATCTTAAAGAAAAAGTTCTGCACTTTTTACTTCAAAGCGAAAAGAATTTGCAGAGCTTTATGAAAACTTCACTGCGTTATGAACCAATTTGGAGAGAGTGGCTTAAAGATGTTAAGGGAATTGGACCGGTTTTAGGTTCAGTTTTAGTATCTTATCTCGAACCAATCGAGCGTTTCGCAACAATTTCCAAACTTTGGCGATATTCAGGATATGCTTGCATTGATGGAAAAATCGAGAAACGGCAGAAAGGCGAGAAATTGCACTACAACCCACGTTTAAAAACATTGCTTTGGCTTTTAGGCGAAAGTTTCGTAAAATCGAAGGGGTTCTATCGTGAGTTATACGAACAGATGCGAGCGAAATACGATGCAAAATGGAAAACCCCTGACGATTGCGGGAGTGCAGTTTGTAAGCGTTTCGGGAAATGCCTGGATGCACATCGCTACGCAGCAGCAAAGCGAAAAGTTGTAAAGGTATTTCTTGTGCATTACTGGATGGTTTCTCGACAGCTTAAAGGCTTACCAGTTGAGAAGCCATATATTCTGCAATATTCCGACAAGCATACACATTTGATTCCACCGCCGGGATTTGACATTAAGTTTGATTATGGGCGTCCAGAATTAGAAAGGTTAATCGAAGCAATATGACGCATTCAGCCAGTTTGGGCATAGTAACTAATGGATTTGTGCGAGCCATCTTTTTTGTGGTTCCTATGTGGAAATTTCGAGCTATATTAATCCAGTTGTTCAAGAAATTTGTGCGAGGCAGCCTGATAATATTATCCATCGAGTTTTTTCGAGGCATCGATTGCGTGTTATCCAGGTTTGTTTTTCGAGGCATGGAATGGGGTGTTATCCAAAATGCACATTCGAGGCATATTGCGTATGTTACTCAAATTTTCCTTTCGAGGCATGGTTGAGATGTTCCCCTTATTATCAATTCGAGGCACCAATTTTGTGTTATTCATAAGATTGCTTCGAGTCAGGCGGGAGGTTGTTCTTATAATCAGTTTTCGAGGCAGGGTGAAGGTGTTACCTAAGAATAGTCTTCGAGGCATAGGGTGTGTGTTACCCAGAAATTATTTTCGAGCTAGACTAAATTCTCTAAACAAAAGCAATATGCGAGCCCAAAACCATTTGATTTACATTGCATTATTGCGAGCCAGTATTTTTTTGATATTTAGGGTTGAATTGCGAGCCATAAGCAGCATTCTATTTAAGATTTGTTTGCGAGCCCAAGCCTTTGTGTTATCCATTGTAAACTTGCGAGGCTTTCGAACAATGTTCCCTATTCCTTCTTTTCGAGGCATTTTCTTTTTGTTTCCTAAAAAGGTTGTTCGAGCCAGACCAGAACTTATATTCACGGACGGTCTTGCGTTTCAACCCCTCGGGGTTGGAAGTAGTCAGTAAGGTGTTAAACTTATAAGTTTAATGCGTTTTGGAGCCGAAGACCGCATATCTTCGGCTCCTTTGTATTATTTTAGTATGTGTTACAAATCAACATTTCTCAAATGCGAGAGAGCGACATACAGCGAAAAATTTTGAAATACCTTGAATCGCAGGGGGGATATGCGGTCAAGGTAGTGGTGGCAAATCGAAGTGGAGTTCCGGATATTTTATATTGTCTTGATGGAGAGTTCTGGGCTTTTGAGGTGAAAAACCCGAAAGGCAAACAATCGCCTTTGCAGTCGTGGAACCAAACACAGATTGAAAAAGCTGGGGGGAAATATTTTGTAGTATGCAGCATTGAGGAAGTAAAACAAATTTTGGGTGAATATGCAAAAAGAAAAGGAAATCTACAACCAACTCCAAATTGATGACCTCACCGATGATGCCCGAGAGATAGCAGAACGAATAGGAATTGAAAATTTCAGGAAATTGGTGCAGGAATTTGGAGGCACTAATCTCTATATTCCTTTTTTGCGTTCCTTTCCCAAATTTTTATCTCGCATTATTCCGCTTTTACTGGAAAAGGGTTATTCAATCCGCCAAGTCTCTCAACTTCTAAATGTTTCGCAAAATACTGTTAGGAGGTATAGTGGAAGGAATTAAGGCGATTTCGTATCTCTTGCCTTCTGAAATGCGGTATGCCAAAGGAGAGGAAGTAGGAACTTGTATTCTCTGCGGTGTTGAGACCGAAGATGGGTTCCCCGTGGAGTTTTCGAGCACTTTTACAGCATTTTCTCATCTTGCATATGGTAATGTTTTGTGTCCATCGTGCAATGCATTTTTCCGAAATCAAGATTTTCGACGACGTAGTTGGAAAATCACGCCCAGTGGGGTTGAGTTTTTGAAAAGAGAGCAGGTTTTGGAATTTCTTACAACAGAAGAGAAGCCTATTCCTTTTGCAGTATATATTACTTCCACTGGGCAGAAACAAGGCTGGTTACAAGGCTTTCGATATGTGAATTTTTCGAAGCAAAAATTTTTTATTCATACTGATTTTGTGGGATGTGTTTTAGCGGAATATAGGCAAGTAGTTGAGTTTGCAGAACTTATTAAGTTCTTACGAGAGAAAAAAGTCTCCAAAACAGAACTTACGAGCGGTGAATTTTCAATGTATACTTATCGACGCAGCATTGAGAACAATTTCGAGTTAGAACTTCGCAAAGCAAAAGAGTTTGTTTCACAACCTTTATGGGAGGTTATGGTTTATGTTTGCTGATTATAACGAGTTAGAACAAAAGCTTGTGGATTTTCTTGCTATTCTTTATTCACGAATCAATTGGGGGAAAATGCATACTTCCAAGAATGCGCACGATATTTTCAATCATCGAGTTCGAGCAGCAGCACGGCGAGAGAATCTATATGCTTTTGCATCGAAACTTTGCAATTATTTCGGGTTACAAAGTTTACCCGAGGAAGCGCAAGTTGTTTTAGACGAGATTCGACCGCATCAGTATTGGATTTTGAATACGCTTTCGACCGAGCATATTCCTTTTTGTGTGCGTGCGATTATGAAAGCAAAACAGATTAAGAGCGAGCGTTTACAGGAAAAGAAAAAGATTGAAAATGTGGAAAATTCTTTGTTCAACAAATTAGAGGTTCAAAATGATTAAGAAGTATGAAGGCTATATGATTGCAAAAACAACTATTCACCACGGTGGCAACGAAAAAACAGGAAGCACACCGATTCTGCGTTCAATTTTTATGTATGTAGATGGACTTGGGGAAGTGCAGATTCCTTATATTAACGGTAATGCTATTCGAGGGAAACTTCGCAGAATGCTTATGAAGGATTTCTTTACGAATTTGGATTACAATGTTGAGGAACTTAATCCGAAGCTATATCATGTGTTTTTCAGCGGTGGTGCTTTGGAAAGCACAGAAGCAACTGTTGGGGTAATTGATTTAGAATTGCGTCGCAAGATTCGGAAAATGTTCCCACCACTTTCTTTAATGGGTGGGGCTATTGGGAATCAAATGATACAGGGAAAACTAAAAGTAGGACACGCTTTTCCAGTTTGCCGTGAATATTCAGATTTCTTGCCTGAATTTTTGCGAACCGACCCCAGAGCAAACAAATTCGTTCGAAGCTTTACCGACGAAGCGTTTAATACCCGTCGAGATGATTTACGAGCAGATAGAGAAGAAGATGAACAAGCAGTGCAAATGAAGGTTGATTTTGAGTGTTTTATACCTGGAACAAAATTCTTTCATTGGTTTGCCACCGAATATACGAATGAGTTAGAAGATGCAACATTCGGGCGTATGATGGAGTTATTCCGTCAATCTCCCTATGTTGGGGGGATGGCTTCGGTAGGTTCCGGGGAAGTATTCTTTGAATATTCGCCCAACTTTCCATCATCGGAAAAATATTTTGCTTTTATTGATGAGAACAAGGAAGGAATTTTAGAATTATTACAAGAAGTCGGGTCACGACTATGAGCGAAGAGAAAGAATATCTTTATTTCGCTGATAAAATTCTCAATGGAGTTTCCGAAAGGTGGGGTAAGAAATGGAATTATGAGCCGTTAGAAGTTAGAATATATCTCGCTACGCCTTTGGTTTTAAACCATCCTTGGTTGCATCTTGATGGTGTTCTTTCCCACCTTGCACTTCGCAAAGCATTAGGCGAAGATTATTACCTTTTGCCTGCGAAATATCCAATATCGAAAATCACCAAAGGATTAGAACTTCCCAATTTCCCGATTCGCTATGCGGGTGCAATTCCGCAAGCCTCAATTTCTTTCTTTGGGAATGTAAAGCCTCGAACAGAAGTAGTTTACAAGAAATTAGAAGATAGGTGGCTGGGAATCGTAAAAAAACTATATCACGGTTCAGGATATTTCAAAGATTACGCAATGAAGCATATTTACATACCTACCCCGCTGGTAAAATTCTATGTTGTTGGAGATAAAGAAGGGTTATTAGAGATACTTTCCGAGCTAGTTTCACTGGGAGATAATTCCCGTTTAGGCTGGGGATATATCAGCAGCATCGAGATAACCTCAATTAGTGAAGACAAGAGTATAGTTCACGAAGGGAAAGCGATGCGTCCCATACCTGTGAGATTTTGCAGAAGTTGGGCTGATTCTTTTCTTCTTGCTTGGCGTCCGCCCTATTGGTCAACCGATATGGTAGAAGAATGTGTTCCACCAGGTTCAGAAGTCGAGCTTTTACCAGAAACTATCGAAAAGATGAGGTTATGAACAAACGCTGGCGTGAAACATTTTCCTTGTGGGCTCAAAGTGAGGAATTCACCCAGAAAGTTGATGAGGCAAAACAGATTATTAAAGATGCGTTGAATGATTTTCAAAAGCCATATTGTTCATTTTCGGGTGGGAAAGATAGTCTTGTAATGACCCATCTTGTTTGGCAAATAAAACCAGATATTGATGTTGTAACCTTGGATTATTCGAGGAACTTTTTGCCATTGCGATATCTTTTGGAAATTAAGGATATTGCGAAAAAATTAGGATGGAATCACAGAGTAATTCGCAGCCGAATTTTGGAAAAAGATGAGAACGACGGAATACCTCGAATGATGCAAGTTTTGAACCGAGAAGTTACGCCTTTTTTGTTGCGTGAAGGCTTTGACCTTGCCTTTGTTGGAATAAGGAAAGAAGAGTCATCGGCAAGGAAACATCGAATTGAGGGGCATAGTAATCTTACTAAAATACCCGAAGTGCATCCAGTTGCTAATTTTACTTGGATGGATATTTGGGCATATATTATTTCACGAGATTTGCCATATATGAGGTTTTACGATATCTATGGGAAAGTTGTAGGTTGGGAAAACGTAAGATTTTCTACCTTTTTTGATAAGGAGCTTGAAACCCTAGGTGGTTCTAATCTTGATGGGTATTTTTCTTATAGGTATCGTTACAAGTCTCCTCAAAAGCGAAATTAGGAATATTTTCAAGTATTATTTCACTTTCTAAAATATCTTTTTCTGTTTATAACTTTTGCGCAAAAGGTTTCCAAGGAATCAGCTAAATAATATCCATCGACCCAAACCTTTCGCAACAGCCTACCATAAACATCAAAATTGTTCTGGGTATAATCCTTGAACAGTAAAACCTTCTTGTTTTCAATCTTATTTCTTACAAATCTCAAAGCCTGCCAACCTAAATCATATGCTTTATCAATGTCAACTCCTGCCTCATCAGCTTGCTTTTGCAATCGGTTATTCCTATGAATTTCAAAACAATCAATTCCTACCAAACGTATCTTATACCGCTGCGAATCGTAATAAAACTCATAAGTATCTCCGTCAATAACCCGGGTTATAGTAACCCAACAAGAGTCGTCGTAAACTGGATTTTTTGTCTGAGCTTGTGTTACTTCTATTAAGGTTATAGAAAGAACAATAAGAAAAATAAACTTATTCATTTTATTTCCTCAAAATACTACAATATTCGAAATTATAAAAAAAATAAAAATCCCTCTTGTGAAAATAAAAATTTCACAAGAGGGATAAAAAACAAAAGGTGATTTTAGTCCTCCGGGAACAGTCGGTCCCGAAGATATTTTTCCACGATATGTTCTACCATCTTTGTTATGCTGCGTTTCGAATCTTTCGCAAACGCAGCAAGCTTTTCGTAGATGTCCGGAGGCAGTAATATTTGAACTGCCTTCCGGTCATAATCTGCGATTACTCGAGCGGACGGGCAATCTTTCGTGAGAAGATGTCGAGCCCAATCCTCCCAGCGATTTTGGTCGATTGGTGGAGTGTCGACGATGATTCCCTGGTCATTATCCCAGGGATAGATATTCCCGTCCTCGTCGATACACATCCATCCGGGAATGATTTTTTCAGGGTCGTAGTCTTTCGCAATGCCGACCCAAGTATTGCGTTCCGAGTCCCAATGCTCATAGCAGTAGGGCTCGGCAAGTTCTTCATTCTTCATAACTATAAGTTTCATTTCCAACCTCCTTTATTTTTTTAAAAAAATATAAGGGCGGGTGAGCCCGCCCCGTTCTTCTCAGGTATTAATCGGGTGCAAAAACTTCCACAATCGCACCCGCATTGCGTCCCAGGGGTTTTCTTCGTCAACCTCTATTTTCCCAAATCTTTTGAGTGCCTCCTCGCTTGAATTTAAAACGGCGAGAAGCATCTCGTAGGCATAGAGGGTGCTTTTCAAAACTTTTACGCTTCGGGGTTTCACGGTTTCAAAAACCGTGTAAGCCTCACCAGAGAACGGCGCGAGGTTGAACACATACCAGTATTTCCGCCCGCTCTTGTCCGAATACTCATCACAAAGTTCCTTTCCTATCAATCCTGTTCCTTCACAATTTACATACGTTTCGGAGTAAATGGTTTCGGTAAATCGCATCTCATTCTCACGCACCACATCGGCAAATACCTTGTAGCCGATGTTGTAGATGTGAACGATTCCGAAAGCCTTCGCAAAGGCTCGGATTATCTTTTCTTGTTCTGGCTTCCAGTTCATTGTTCTTTTTTCCATTTCAAACCTCCTTTCTTTTAAAAATTGTTTAACAAAATTTGTTAAAGAACTCAATACAAAATTATAAAAAAAAAAATAAATATCCAAATATTTTTTAAAAAATTTTTAGAAAATTTTAGAAATTTTTAGGAAAAAGTGAGTTTTGTATCCTAAATGTTGCAAAATAGCGAGTTGCTTTATCAAAAATTATGCCAAAATTTTTCCAAATTTTCAAACAAAAAGTATGCCAATTGGTAGTAAATCTTGTTTTCCCATTTGTATTTGGTATTTATCCCATAACCCCGCAATTTTGAAATGCACATTGGATGCAAAGAATGGAACCAGCACAATACAATATAGTTGTTCGGAGGTATGTGGACCACGCAATTTTATTTGGGTTCCCGTATGATATTGCACCCTACACCTTTTATGCTTTTGTGCTGGATTTCGATGGGAATACAAAACTTTCATATTCAGTGCAAAAAGACACAATTAACAACAAAGTGCAAATTCGGGCAAGCCGAAATGATTTCGCCAATATGGAGGTAGGAAAATATCGCTGGACATTTTTACAAGAAGACAACGCAGGCTTTCGAGTTGAGCTTGTAAATGGCATTTGGGAGTTGCAGAAATGACAATAATTGAAGAAAAAGTGCAATTAAATATTATAGATGAAAAAATTGATTTAGCTTTTCTGTCCCAACCAATTGTTTTGAATGTTTCCCCCCTACTTGTTGGCGGGAATTATGGCGATATGTGGAAAACCCAATATGACTCAAACCTCGACGGCATCGTAGACAAAAGCGAAATCGTAGCAAGGTATTACACGTGCGGAGAGCAAATCAATAGCCTCAAAGTCGTTTTCGTGAGAAACGGAAAGATATATAAAGCGGATAGTTCAGACTGGGCAAGTATTGAAAAACTTGTAGGGATTACATTGCAGGCGGGCAACCCAAACGAAAGCGTGTTAGTATGCGTTCGTGGTGAAGTTCGAAATGCAGGCTGGGGGCTAACAGAAGATGCAAGGTATTTTCTCGGAGCGGACGGCGATATTTCTACTAATCCAGTAGGGAACATTTGTGAAATAGGTTTTGCAAGTGATACAAATACTTTGATTTTCGAAAAAGGTTTAACTATCAGGAGGTAAGAAATGGCTGACAAGTATTTGAAATTCGACGATACTTCGAAGGCAATGAAAGAGCAAGAGGCAACTACAACAAGTTCAGGTTCGGGTGATGCAGGGAAAATCGTTGCGTTGCATACAGATGGAAAGTTGCATAGTTCTTTGTTACCAACGGGCGTTGGGGCGGATACAATAGTCTTACCCGCTTACGAAAACCTTACTGCGGGGAATTTTGTCAACATTTTTTCTGATGCAGGAACTACGAAGGTTAGAAAGGCGGACGCAACAAGTATTTCGAAGATGGCTCACGGGTTCGTTTTGGAAAACGTAACGGCGGGGAACAATGCAACCGTGTATTTTGAAGGTTCAAATACACAATTAAGTGGTTTAACGGCAGGTGCAACATACTTTCTCTCGGCTACGGCGGGAGGGGTTACAACTACACCGCCTACAACTTCTGGATACATCGTGCAAGCAGTTGGCGTCGCTGTAAACACCACAACAATCAATGTTGAGATTGAACAACCAATTGTGCGGGCGTAAGTATGGCAAAAGTTCTGACTTGGAGTGATACGAACAAAACAATTACTGAACAAGACATCGCAACAGGTGGTGAGGCGGTGAACATTGAAAACTTAACGGCAGATAAGTATCTCACCGCCAACGATGCACCGATACAGATGTATACTTGTTCTGAGAACCGAAATGTGTATCTTCCTACAACAGGACTATCGGCGGGGCAAAAGTTTGTGATTTGGAATAAGAATAATGCCGCATCGAATTATTATTTAAGTATCAGAACAACAAGCACAGTTTTTTATTATTTAAATTCGCAATGCAAAATAGAACTGCGATGGGATGGAACGAATTGGGTTGTTGAATGGGGAGAAAATATTTCGATTGGAAAAGAGGCTTATAACAACTATACCCAAGGTGTTGGTGTTGGGGTTTACGCCAAAAACAACTATTTGTCCGGTGTTGGTATTGGGGCGGGTAGCCAGGACAACTATGGCTATGGAATTGGTATTGGATGGTATGCTACCTACTGCCAATGGTATGCTGTCGGTATTGGGGCTTCGTCAACAGCAAATTCAAAACAACACAACACCGTTGCTATCGGGGCTCGGTCAATAGCTCAACGAAATCGAGAAATTGTAAGCACTGCAACGACAAGCATATCCAACAAAGCCCAACTCACCATCCAAAAGTTTGTTGAAAAAGAT
>Ga0308420_1001557_pt1 | contig 12000 bp, 7 predicted proteins | sample HotsprSampleMS55_FD_203802 | JGI IMG/M metagenome (GOLD analysis project Ga0308420, IMG submission 203802) | Hot spring phototrophic mat microbial communities from Mushroom Spring, Yellowstone National Park, Wyoming, United States - 20090730_MS55 ... | reverse complement strand
GCTCTTCCCTTTCCCGTGGACAGAGGTTCGGTATTTGCAGCGAGTGTTCAGTTTGTGCTTGAAGGAGTACTGGAAAACCCCAGCGGCACAGCCTCCGTTGTCCTCGCAGATGCACGGACGTTGAAGGACAAGATTTCAGGAACGTTCGACCTGGTGATTACCTCACCGCCTTATGTCAACCGCATGTCCTACATTCGTGAGCTGCGCCCATATATGTACTGGCTGGGCTTTCTCCAGAACGGCAGGGATGCCGGTGAACTCGATTGGAAGGCCATCGGTGGAACCTGGGGAATTGCAACGAGCCGGCTCACAGACTGGAAGCGCCCGGAGGGACACTTCAGAAGTACACGTCTGACGAATGTGCTGCAAGCCATTGCATGCGCCGAGAACAAGCATGGCAGGTTGCTGGCAAAATACGTCGCCAAATACTTCGATGACATGTGGACGCATTTCTGTGAACTGCCGAAACTCTTGGCTGCTGGCGCAGAGGTGCATTACATCGTTGGCAACTCGACATTCTATGGAACGCTGGTTCCCACCGAGCAATTGTATGCGGAAATGCTCTCTGCGCTTGGCTTCTCACACATCGAATGCCGGCCCCTTCGCAAGCGAAACTCCAACAAGGCACTCGTTGAGTTTGACGTTGTAGCCCAGTGGAAGTAACGGCTTACGACCGCAGCCCGGCAACGCACCAGGCCTTGCTTCCGGGGGTAGGTTAGCCTGAAACCTGTGGTACCCCGACGCACGTAAGCAGCCCGTCTATGCGCCCAGTGCCAGCCGTTGGCGCAGGCTCGGTACCGGCTCCTGCTCGGCGTAGGCTTCCAGCGCCGCCCGTACCGCCGGTTGCCCCAGAAACGGACGAAGCGCCTGAACTGACAACCGGCGGATGTACCCACGGCGGCAGGTCAACCCGCGCAGCACCAGCGGCTCGATAGCCCGTTCATCACCCAATGCCGCCAAAGCCCGCGCCGCGTGCAACGCCAGGTCTTCATCCTCCGCCGCCAGCAGGGGATGCACCAGCTCGCGCGTGTCCCGGCCAAGCCGGCCCAGGGCAATCGCCGTGTAGTGGCGCAATCCCTCGCCAATCTCACTCGCATAAAGGGCTTCGAGCGCCGGCACACTCGCCGTGTCCCCCAGCTCGCCCAGAGCAAAGACGATTTCAGCGCGTGACAGCGCCACCCGCCGTTCCGCCGTCAGAAGCTGCTCCAACGGTTCGCGCACCTCGGCCTCGCCCAGGAGTGCCAGGGCATGCAGGCACATCTCATGCACCTGCTCGTTGAGCTGCCCGAAATCATCACCAATGCGAATATCCCGCAGGGACTTCAACGCCGGAACCGCCTCCGGCAGACCGAGCCGCCCCAGCGCAACAGCGCAGGCAAAACGTACCCCCGGCCGCCAGTCCGTCAGCCAGTGGGTCAAAGGTTCGCAGGCGCGCGCGTCATTCATATCGCCCAGCGTCAAAGCCGCATCCTCACGCAGGAAAGACTGCTGCTCACCAAGCCGCAGATCGCCCAGCGTGGCCACCAGCGGCTCGAAGGCGCGTACGTCGCCGTAGTCCCCCAAGGCAATGGCCAGCGCCCCCCGGATGTGGGGCAACAGCCCGGTGTCCGCCTCCAGCCAGGCCGCCGCTTCATCGGCCGCCTGCTGCCGCTGGGCATCCGGCGCACCTTCGTTACACAGCACCGTCATGAGCCGTTGCGCCCGGTCACGCGCCTCATTTTCCTGAGCCGCCGCCTCCACACCAAAATCGCCCAGCCGGGTTTTGTAGGGACAGGCCGCCACAAACGGACAGTTGACACAGGACAAATACATCGCCAGCGCCGGGCACAACCCACGGGTCTGCTCACTGGGACGCGCCGCCATGGACACAAAGGGATTGCCGGGAGCCGCCATGGGAAGACCTCCTGAAACTCGCGATCACCAACACAACATCTGAAAAACTCAAAAACCTGAACCCGGACCCGCCAGCCACCGGGGCGGAAGCATTAAATCCTTGCAGGCCCCTTGCCCGTACCACCGGACGAGGGACAGACTTACAGCCTGCTCTTTTCAATCTAGTGCCGGGCAGGTAAGGTTCAAAGTCCATTTCTGGTTTTTCCTTCCAAACCTTCCCGACTTTCCTTCTGCAAAGCGAGAGCCACCCATGACGGACACACGACAGGAACGCAACAAAGCCATTGATGCCGCCATCGCCAGCCTCGAAAAGCAGTTTGGCAAGGGTGTCGTGATGCGCCTGGGCGAGCGGCAGGCCATTGAGGTGCCGGCCATTTCCACGACCTGCCTCAGCCTTGATGCGGCCATCGGCATTGGTGGTGTGCCCCGGGGGCGGATCGTTGAAATCTACGGGCCGGAATCCGGCGGCAAAACGACGCTGGCCCTGCACGTTGCCGCCGAAGCCCAGCGCACCGGCGGACAGGTGGCCTTCATTGATGCCGAACATGCGCTCGATCCGGGCTATGCCGCCAAACTCGGCGTGGATATTGAAAACCTCTTTGTCTCGCAACCGGATAATGGTGAGCAGGCGCTGGAAATTGCAGAAGCTCTTGTCCGCTCGGCAGCGTTCGACCTCGTGGTTGTGGACTCTGTGGCAGCACTCGTTCCCAAAGCCGAACTCGATGGCGACATGGGCGATGCCCTGCCGGGCCTTCAGGCACGGCTGATGTCCCAGGCCCTGCGCAAGCTGACCGCCGTCGCCAACCGTACAAACACCTGCCTGATTTTCATCAACCAGATTCGGGAAAAAATCGGCGTGATGTGGGGATCACCGGAAACGACCACCGGCGGCCGGGCGCTCAAGTTCTACGCCTCGGTACGGATTGACATCCGCCGCACGGCCTCGATCAAGGACGGCGAGGAAATCATCGGCAGCCGTACCAAAGCCAAAATTGCCAAAAACAAGCTGGCGCCACCGTTCAAGGAAGTTGAATTCGACATCATCTACGGCAAGGGCATTTGCCGCGAAGGCGACCTGCTGGACCTCGGCGTGGAACACAAACTCATCGAGAAAAGCGGCGCCTGGTTTTCCATCAAAGGCGGCGAACGCCTGGGACAGGGACGCGAAAATGCCAAGCAGGCGCTGGCCGCCAATCCGGCATTGCGCGAACAGCTCGAACGGGAACTGCGCGCCATCCTCATGCCCCACCGCGTTGCGGCAACCGCGCCGGAAGCCACAGCCAAAGCCAAGGGGGCTTCTGAGTAACGTTTACAGCAGCGTTCACGCCGCCGCCTGCCGGCAAGTCTGCACATAGGCCAGCATGGCTTTGGCGGCCAGCCGCCCGCTGGCCACGGCCCCTTCCATGCTGTCAAAGAAGCGGTGCCCTTGGGTAAAACCGCCAGCCAAAAAGAAGTTGGGCACCGGCGAAGCCTGCGTGGGACGGTATCGCTCCAGTCCGGGCTTGGGGTGATAGACCGACTGGGGAATCCGCACCACAGAGGACTTCACGATGTTGAGGTGCGGCGCGACCGCCGGGTAATACGACTTCATCCGCTCCCACACAGCCGCCACGACTTCGGCATCACTCAGCGCCATCAGTTCGCGCGCTGGCGCCACCACGGCTTCAAGCAGGGTGTTGCCGCTGGCCGGGGCATAGCGCGGCGTCGTCAGACGCATGTCGGCATAAACCGGCGTCAGTCCCGCGCCGCCAAAGAGCAGGTTGTCCCGTTCGGTCAGGCGTCCATCGAGCCAAAGCTGGACGTTCATCACCGGCACGCCGACGAAATGCCGCAGGTGATCGAAGTACGGATACTGCGCCCGCCAGGCGGCCGGAATGAGCCGGTTCATCTGATGTACCGGCAGGGCGCACAGATACGCATCACCCGTGTGCAGCGTCTCATCCACCACGAAACCACGGACGTGCCCGACGGCATCCAGCTCAATCCGCGTGACCTTGCGCCCGGTGTGAATGCGCCCGCCGGCGCGTGTAATCGCCTGAACCAGCGGCTGCACAAGGCACTCTTCCGGCGAACCTTCGAGAAAGGCAACCTGAAAGCCGTCGTCGCGGCGGAGAAACAGGCGAAACACGTTCAGGACGACCTGTGCCGAAAGCTCTTCCGGCGGCAGGAACTTCAGCGCCAGCGTCTGGGGCAGAAGCATCCCACCCAGCAGGTTGTTCCCCAATCCCTGCTGCCGATGCCAGTCGGCATAACTGATTTCATCCTGGGCGTCGGCGTAGCGGCTGTCTCCGAAAAGAACTGGCAGCAGGGCGCGTCCGTAGGCGAGTTTTTCGCCCAGCGAAAACTGACTGGCCGTGACGAGATTCGGCAGCAGGTGGAGCGGAAAGGGCAAACCACGCCAGGAAACGATGTCGTAGGTGACGCCTCCCGGCAGGGTGAAATGGCACACCGGCGCTTTCCACCGGAGATAGCTATCGGCTCCGACGGCGCGCATGAGCTTGAACAACTCTTCGTAGCAGCCGAAAAAGACGTGCAGCCCGGACTCAATCCAGTCGCCGTCCGCATCTTTCCAGGATGAAACCTTCCCGCCCAGCACCGGGCGCGACTCAAAGACTTCAACCTGGCAGCCGGCCTGGGCCATATCGTAGGCGGCCGCGAGACCGGCCAGCCCGCCGCCCGCAATGAGGATTTTTTTCATGTTTCCAGCAGGTGGGGAAATGAGGTGTCCGCGACCGGCGCGGAAACGCGAACCGGCAGGGGGAGCCGGCCGGCCTGTTTTCCCTGCGGGGGGCAGGGCATCCGGGGCGTGAACTTATGGGGCATCCGAGGTGTCGCCTGTACGAAAGGCCCCACTTTCACGGAACATACTCGCCGTATGGCGAATTTTGTGCTTGTCGAGCAGGTGGCGCAGGCTGCGCACCGACATGTGAAGCAGCTCCGCCGCCTTGGTCTGATTGCCCCGCGTCCGCCGCAAAGACTGCAAAATATAGGATTTCTCGATTTCCATCAGGAAGTTTTCGAGGTGGATGCCCTGCTCCGGCAGATCGAAGACGGAAGCCGTCCGCGCCGGGTCATAGCGCAGTACGGTTTCCGGCAGGCGCTCCGGCTGGATTTCGTGGGTTGGCTCCAGGGCCACGGCCCGCTCGATGAGGTTTTCCAGCTCCCGGACGTTCCCCGGAAATGAGTAATTTTCAAGGTACTTGAGTGTCGTTTCGGCAATGGCTGTCACCGGCGGGGTGCGGTTTTGTCCGTACTTTTTGAGGAAGTGCAGCGCCAGCTCGCGGATGTCCTCCCGCCGTTCGCGCAGCGGTGGAACGTTGATGGGAATGACGTTGACCCGGAAGTACAGGTCTTTGCGGAAAGTTCCGGCTTCGACCATCTGGGAAAGATCACGGTTGGTGGCGGCAACGACCCGCACATCCACCGGGATTTCTTCCGTACCGCCCACCCGCCGTATCGAGCGTTCCTGCAGGGCGCGCAACAGCTTGACCTGCATCCCCAGGCTCATTTCGCCGATCTCATCGAGAAACAGCGTGCCGCCGTCAGCGGCCTCGAACAGTCCTTTTTTGTTCGTGGTGGCACCGGTGAAGGCACCCTTCATGTAGCCAAAGAGTTCCGATTCGAGGAGGGTTTCCGTGAACGCGCCGCAGTTGATGGAAACAAAGGGGCGTTCGCTGCGCGGGCTGCAGGCATGGATGCCACGGGCAACGAGTTCCTTGCCGGTGCCGGATTCACCCGTGATGAGTACCGTGCTGTTCGTACCGGCGATGGTCTGGATGAGTCGCAACACTTCCTGCATGGGGCGGCTGCGCCCGATGATGTTCTCCAGCCGCGTGCGATCGCCCAGTTCGCGTTTGAGCAGGGCGACTTCCCGGCGCAGAAGACTTTTTTCCAGCGCGTTTTTGACGATGAGCTTGAGTTCGTCAATGTCGAACGGCTTCTGGATGAAGTCGTCCGCGCCGAGTTTGAAGGCTTCGCGCGCCTGCTCGACCGTGCCATGGGCCGTCATGAGGATAACCACCGTATCGGGTGAGATTTGGCGGCATTCGTGCAGCAGTTCGGTGCCGGACAGACGCGGCATCCTGACATCCGACAGGACAACGTCAAACACCGTCCCCCGCAGAGCTTCCAGGGCCTGTGCCCCATTGGCCGCGACGAAGGTGCGGTAGCCTGCCCGCCGAAACACATGGTCGAGCAGTTCACGCATACTCAACTCATCATCCACGATAAGGATGGACGGCACACGATCAGCCATGACAGTCCCAGCTCATCCCCCTTACTGCATCGGCTCTTGTCCGGCGCGCGCGCCACAGGGTTCACAACTGCCTGGTAAAACCAGCACAGCCCACCCAGGGTTTTCAAAGCAGATGTCGCATGGTAGTGTGTTTGCCAACAGTCGTCCAAGAAAATCTCCGGTTTGTGCATACATACAGGACGACTCGCACTTTTGCGCTCCTTGTCAAGCGCGCCGGTTTACCAACCCAACATCATCGTTCAATGGCACGGCGTGCAGTTGGGAGGCCTAGGGAGGAACCAAGCACAGAAATGATGGATACCAAGCAAGTTCGTCAGTCGTTGCTTCAGGACAGCGCGGTCGTGGACGCCATTCGCCGGCGGGCGCACCAGCTTTCCCTCGAGCGTGGATACAGCACGCCACAGCACATGGCTGAAGACTGGTTTCGCGCCGAAAATGAAGTGCTTGACAGGCTGGTTGAAGAAGAGATCAGACGCCGCCAGAAGATGAACGCCGCCATCAGTGAGGGCGCGATGGCCGAGGAAGCCATACCGGCGGTCGTGCTTCCCCCGTCCCTTGCCAAGGCGTTGAATCCCCCCCGAAGTGAGGTGAAAAAGTCAAGTGCCCGTCGCAAGAAGGCGGCAACGACGGAAGCGGCTGCGCCGGAAACACCAGCACCGGACGCTTCTGCAACGGTAGGGCCTTCCACGGCGGCAAGTCCGGCAGCCGAAGTTGTTCCCCCTGGCTCACCCAAGCGGAAACGCAAATCATCGGCGGGCGTAACTGCCGCAGACCAAGCTCTCCCTCCAGTCACGCTTGACCCGGCACCAGCCGCACCGCCCTCAAAGCCCAAAGCTGCCACGTCTGCCAAGAGCAAGGCCAGCAAGAAGAAGTCCGCCTGAGTGGATACCTCTGGCGACGAATCTGAAGGGTGCGGCCGCCGCTCGGCTGAAAAGGCACGGATGAGTTTCACCGGGGCACACCGGGTCTTGGGGTTGTGCGCATTTGTGAAGTCGCTGCTACATGTCTGCTTCGACCAGCCCGTTGCCCTTTCCACCCATTGCGGCGCTTGCCATAGCGGCGCTGGTTGGTCTCTTTCTGGGTCTCCTGCTAACCAGCCAGGCCATCCCGGAACCGGTGCTGCTCAATGGGCTGGACCGTGAGGCCAACACCCGCCTGGCCTATGACTTCTTCAACCGGCAGACGGGACAATCTCTGCCGCGCAGCCTGACGCTCCGCGTGCTCCAGCTTGATCAGGTCACGCTCGCAACCCTTCGCCAGCACCGGCCGGAAGCCAATCTCCAACGCCTGGTCGCCCAGTACCACCTTCCAGTGGTGATTGACTATGTGGTGTGGCTGCGTCCTAATGGAAGCCTGGCAGCCCAGGTGGGGCTTTCCAACAGCGGGGAACTCATCAGCTATCTCAACGGCGACATACCGGTTTCCACGGCCGAACTGCCGGCAGCGGATGTCGCCATTGCACGGGCGCGGGCTTTTCTCGACAGCAGCACCAGCCTCGGACTGTTCTGGCTGGGCCCGCCCCAGGTCGAACATGTTCCCGGCCAGCCGGAGACGGAAGTGCGGTGGCAGCAGCCGCTCCCGGAGTTGCCCGAACTGACGCGCGTGGTGCTCGTCCGGCTGCGCGGTGAAACCGTGTGGTATTTTCAACACCGGCTTCAGCCCACCACAAGCGGCTGGGCCCGCCCCTTCGATTCAAAAATCATCTATCTCCTCCTTGGGCTGCCGATTCAGACGATTCTGCTCATCACTGCTGCCGTCTATCTGCTGAAAACCTCCCGCCGCCACGTCATTCTCTGGCGTGTCCCGACCGTGGCAGCAGTGGTAGTGGGAATTGCCTGGTTCTTTGTTCTCGCTCCGTCACTGCCGTATTCCATCGGCCCGGCCCTGTTTGAAAACCCGGTCGCCGATAGTGCCCCGGACCGGCTGGCCAGGGTGCAAAGCACGCAGTTTGTCCTTGGGACGTTAGGCGGTTATGTCATCTCCAGCCTGGCGACACTTCTCTTGGGCATGGCTGTGGTCTGGGTAGTGTGCGCTGCACTGCTGCACATTGAGTACGACACCCAGCGCCCGCGTACGGAAGTCTTCCGGGCCATCCTGCTCCTGCGCCGCGTGCCATACACGACGAGTCTCCAGCGCGGACTTATCGGCGGCGGGGTAGGCTGGTTTTTGTTGGGACTGACGGGTCTCGTGCACTGGTTGTTGGCTGACCTGTTTCCGGTTGCCGGAAACGTCAACGACAATCTTCGGCTGCTGCTCGATGCCTGGTCGCCAGGCCTGCTGATGGTGGGGACGCTGGTGGGCAATACCTTTGATCTGGGGCTGGTCATGGTGGCTTTTGCCTGGGTCGTACTTGTGGACTGGCTGCGCCGGCCACGTTGGTTGTCCCTGGGCATTATCGCCCTTCTGGGCAGCGTAGGGTGGCGCGACTCGCTGACCCCCGTCCTGCCATCGGCGCTGGAGCAGCCCTGGCTTTTCCTGCACCAGGCCGTATTGGCGCTCATCCTGGTTGCGACGTTCGAGCGGTTTGGCCTGTGGGCGACACTCTGCGCCGTGTGGGTGTATCAGGCAACGAGCCTGGCGATTGTTGCGGCCACACTGCCCATGCTTGGCCTCTCGCCCTGGGTTCCCACGCTGTTGGTGGGACTGCCCTTCATGACCACAGCCCTTGCCTGGCGTCCACCTGAAAGTGAGCGCGACCGACAACCCATCCCACTTGACCACTTCCTTGAGGAGCAGCGGCACGCGCGGCAGCTTGCCCTGGCGACCCAGATTCAAATGTCATTTCTTCCACCCGAACCCCCTCGGCTCGACGGCTGGGACATTGCCGCCCTGAGCGTGCCGGCACGGGAAGTCGGTGGTGACTTCTATGATTTCTTCCTCGGGCCGGATGGCAAGCTGGGTATCTTTGTCGGCGATGTATCCGGCAAAAGTGTCTCCGGTGCCGTGTTTACCGCCGTGGCGCTTACCGCCTTTCGGAGCGAGGCGGAAGAAAACGAACTGGGCTGCGCCGCCATGCTCACCCGGCTCAACGAGCTGCTCTACCCGGACATGAAGCGCGTCCGCATGTTTGTAGCGGCAGTTTATGCGCAGCTCGATCTGGCCACCGGCAGCTTCACGGTCGCCAACGCCGGCTTTCCCGTAGTGGGGCGCTGGCACTATGCCAGCCGCGAGCGTCCTTACGTCGAATTACTTGACGTTCGTGGACTCCCCTTGGGGAGCCTGCGCCGGGCAACCTACGATGAATACCAGGGTGGGCAGCTCTACATCGAAGGGCAGGAGTTTCTTGTGCTCGCCAGCGATGGGATCATCGAAGCCCTGAACGAATACGGGTCTCCCTATGGCTACGAGGCGCTGCGGGATTTGATTGACGACTTCATGGAGCAGAAGGCTGACCAGCAGAGCGCCCACGACCTGTGCACAGCTATCATCTCGGATGTCCGGCGGCACATGGGCGAAGCCGAACAGGCAGACGACATGACAGTGGTCGTCGTCCGTCGGGGCAATCCCCACGCACAGCAGTCACGGCCGGCGACCACCCAGCGGACTGCCGCACAACGGACAGCACGAGAAACAGCCAAAACCCGCTTGACCGGGTAGTAGTCGGCCAAATCCAGTCAGGTCGTCAGGTCACGCAGGGCGGCTTCCAGCTCTGGAAAACGAAAGGTGTAGCCCTGTTGCAGGGCAGCTTTGGGCAGAACACGCTGCCCATCGAGTATCACCTGAGCCGATTCGCCAAGGACGAGATTGAGTGCAAAGGACGGCGCTGGCAGAAAGGCCGGACGGTTCAAAACCTTTCCAAGCGTTGAAGCAAAGTCCTTCATCCGCACCGGATTCGGCGCCACAGCATTGACGGGACCCCGCACCTGCCCGGACGCCAGCGCCCACAGGATGAGGCCGACCACATCGGCAATGTGAATCCAGGAAAACCACTGGTTGCCGCTACCCAACGGCCCACCCAACCCCCATTTGAAGACGGGCAACATCCGCTCCAGCGCGCCGCCGTTGCGCCCCAGAACGACCCCGATCCGCAGCAGCACCGTACGGACACCGTGAACCTCGGCGACCTTGGCTGCATCTTCCCACTCCTGGCAGAGCTTCCCCAGAAAGTCGTCGGCCGGGCGGCTGGTTTCATCGAGTTCGGTTTCCTCATTTTTGGGATACAGCCCGATGGCCGAAGCTGACACAAGAACCGACGGCTTTTGCCTGGCCTGGGCAATGGCTGTAACCAGATTCTGGGTTGTTACCACGCGGCTGTCGCGCAGCGCTTGTTTCTGCTCCGGCGTCCACCGCTTCCCGATGATGGGTTCTCCGGCCAGATTGATGAGGCCAAAAGCGCCATCCACTTCCCGTTGCCAGTCATCCACCGTCACCGGGTCCCCGAGCACCCAGCGGACGCCACTCGATGTATCACGCACCTTTCGTGACAAAGCCGCAATGTCATACCCTTCCAGCTTGAGCGCCGGCAACAGCGCCTGTCCGACAAAACCACTTGCTCCGGTAATGAAAAGCTTTCTCATGGCTGCTTTCTGTCAGGCAAAGTCCACAGGATGTTTGATTTAGCAAACCACATCCGCCCGCCGACCGAAAGCCGATCTGCCCTGTGTCCGGTCAGGCATCATTTTCGTGCAGAGCTTCCAGGGTGACGATGGCCACACAGCCTCCCGTGGGCGGCGACTGAAGCTCGACGGTTCCCCGCATTTTGGAAAGCAACTTCCGGGCAATGACCAACCCAAGTCCCGTTCCCTGGGGCTTGGTGGTGTAAAACGGTTTGAAGATGTGGTCGCGGTGTTTTGGCGCGATGCCCGGCCCGTTGTCGCGTACTTCAATGACGATCAGCCGACGATGGCACCGGGCCGTCAGGATAACCTGCGGCTCCGGCACTGATGACAAGGCATCCACAGCGTTCGAGATGAGGTTCATCAGGGCTTGATGCAGCGCCCGCGCATCGAAGTTGACCCATCCCAGGTCGGAGGCGAGGCAGGGTTGAAAATCCACTCCCTGCGCGGCCAGGTCATCCTTGACAAGGGCGCAGAAGCGCTCCAGAAAAGGCAGCAGCGGCTGGGCTTGGAGTTCGGGCGTTTCGTACAGGCTGAAAGAGCGCAGGGCGCGCAGCAGATATTCCACGCGCCCGATTTCTGACAGGCATCGCTCGACATAGGTAGTGACAGCCTCGGAAGACAGCGGTTGTGCCTGCCGCAGAACGGTGAGTGCCGTTTTGATGGAGTTGATGGGATTACCCATCTCGTGGCGGATGGCAGAAAAAATGTGGCTCGCGTTCTCCATTACGTTCACGGCTTCAGCGATGGCTTCGTAGCGGAGTTGCTCGGTGACGTCCCGACACACCACGACCACGTTCTGCAACTGCCCTTGGGCATCGCGCACCGGTGAAATGGTCGCCTGCTGCGGATAGGTACTCCCGTCGCGGCGGCGTGCCAGGTAGCGCCCGCACCAGCCCTTTCCACGGACAAGCTGGCGCAGGATGTCCCGGCGAACGGCCCGGTCAACCGGCCCGAAGCCCAACCGGTGCAATGAATGGCCAACTGCCTCCCAGCTCCGCATTCCGGTGAGCTGCTCGAAAGCCGGATTGCAGAACTGGACCCGGCTGTGCCGGTCGAAGGTCACGACCGCCTCTCCGACCTGCTCGATGGCCCGGATCAGCTTGCCCCGTTCCAGTTCGCTGCGGCGCTGGGAAGTGATGTCCGTGATGATATGCACCCAACCGGTTCCAATCCCGCGCTCCTGGTCAATCCAGTAGCTGTTCATCCGAAACCAGCGGTCGCTGGTGGGAAACTGGAACGCTGCCGGATGTTGGACGCAGGTCGCCAATGACCCTTCCGTTGCCCCCCAGAACA
>Ga0308420_1001551_pt1 | contig 12044 bp, 12 predicted proteins | sample HotsprSampleMS55_FD_203802 | JGI IMG/M metagenome (GOLD analysis project Ga0308420, IMG submission 203802) | Hot spring phototrophic mat microbial communities from Mushroom Spring, Yellowstone National Park, Wyoming, United States - 20090730_MS55 ... | reverse complement strand
CTGCAACAGAGTATCTGTCAGATACTCCATATCCGAGGGCTGCACGAGCGTGATCTGACGCTTGGGGCCGCTTTTTACGATATCTTCGACGGAGCGATAGCTGCTGAACTTATGGGTGAGCATGGCCACGGTGCGCACGACCGTGTTGCCGTTACGCGGGTCTGGGGTCGGCTCAAAGACCGTCCCGACGATGGCCGCTGGGGCTTGGCGGCCCAGTAACAACACGGCGCTGGTCAAGTCCACAGCGAGCGCATCGAGCTGCCCGCTGAGAAATGCCGTGTTGCGCTCAAGCGCGTTGCCGCCGCAGACCAGCTCGATATTCACCCCGTGCTTGCTGAAAATCCCCTGCTCGAGAGCGAAAGCCAGGGGGACGACGTCTTGGGCGGGCATCATGCTGAAGCGGATGGGCTTGGCCTGCTGCGCCGGCACCCTCCCTACGAAGAGACCAGCGAGGGCCACGCCGCTCGCCGCTAAGAACGCCCTACGGGTCATCGTACTGTTCATATTCTATCACCGTATCTGAGTTCTAGATTTTATAGTTTAAGCTGCCAACGGAGAACTGTCAACTGCTGACCTCTCCCCCAGCCCGGACCTAACCCCCCAACCCCCTTCCCGGAACGGGAAGGGGGGCTCCCCTCCCCGTACCGGGGAGGGGCTGGGGGAGAGGTTCTCCCGGTCAACGCCCTTTGAACTCCGGCTTCTTCTTGCTCAAGAATGCATTGACCCCTTCAGCCATATCTTCGGTTGTGAACAGCAGAGCGAACGCCTCGCGCTCAAGCAAGAGCGCTGCATCAAGAGAGCAGTCTGCCCCAGCATTGATGATCTGTTTTGTAAATCGCACGGCGATGGGCGCGCGCGCCGCGAGCTTCTCCGCAAATGTTTTAACTTCTGGCTCAAACGTCTCGTTCTCGTAGACGTGATCTATTAAGCCCCACTGAGCGGCTTGCTCAGCGCTGATGCGTTCCCCCAGCATACAGAGCTCTTTAGCGCGCGAGGGGCCGACGATCCGCAGCAACCGCTGGGTGCCGCCGCCGCCGGGGATGAGCCCCAAGTGAATCTCAGGCTGGCCCAGCTCGCTGCGCTTGCTCGCCAGACGAAAATCGCACGCGAGCGCCAGCTCTAATCCCCCTCCTAACGCGAACCCATCAATGGCGGCGATGACCGGCTTGGGGCAGAGTTCAGGGGCTCGGAAAAATTCTCCAAGCTCGAGAAACTGATAGGGCTTGCCCTGGGTGAACTCCGTAATATCCGCTCCAGCGCTGAATGCTTTCCCGCCCGCGCCCCGCAGCACGATCACCCGCACGTCGGGATCTTGGCCAAGCTCCGTGAGCGCTTTGGGAAGCTCTTCGCGCATCTCGGCGTTGATCGCGTTGAGCCGCTGCGGGCGATTGAGCGTCACGTAGGCGACGTGTGTCGCTCTGTCAATCTCGACGGTGATGGTCTTGTACACGGGGTTTTCCGTCTTGTAGCGATAGAAGCCCTCGCCGGCGGCGGCTCCGGTCTTGCCCTCTTGGACAAGACGCCGCAATAAAGCTGTCGCTTTATAGCGATCTGACTTGTGCTTATCGTAGAGCGCCTCGAGCGTCTGAAGGATCTTATCGAGCCCGATTCTGTCGGCGCGGCGCAAGATCCCCTCGGGGAAGTTCAGCCCTAACTGACACGCGAGATCTATGTGATCGGCCGTAGAGACCCCCTTCTCAATGAGCCATGCCGCCTCGTTGGCCATGAGGGCGTAGAGGGGGAGGGGATCGAAGCGCTCTCCGGCTTCTTTGGGGTATTGGGCGCCGCCGTCTTTGTAATTATAAAACCCCCGGCCGGTCTTGCGCCCCAGCCGACCTTCTTTGATAGCCTGCTCGATGATTGGCGGGATGGCAAGGCCTGCTTCTTTCATAATATTATAACCCACGTCAACCCCGGTGAGATCTTGAAGCTCGAATGGGCCCATAGGGAAGTTCTCGTAAAACTTCATTCGGCTATCAATCTCTTCGATCGTCGCTTCCCCGCGCGAGACCATCCACGCCGCTTCAAAGATATATGGCCCGATCAAGATTCTGTTGACGATGAACCCTCGCACGTCCTTCTCCACACGGATGGGGGTTTTGCCGAGCTTCTCGGCCAGCTCCACGATGAGTTGCATCGTCTCTTCAGAGGTCTTTTCGCCTCTTACGACTTCGATGAGGGCCATGCGCACCACAGGATTGAAGAAGTGCATCCCAACGACTTTGTCAGGGCGGCCTGTCACTCTTCCAAGCTCGGAGATGCTGAGCGAACTCGTATTGCTCGCCAAGATCGCATGGGGGGGCGAGAGCGTGTCTATCTCTTTGAAGAGGGCTTGCTTGAGGCTCATGATCTCTGGGGCGGCCTCGATGACGATATCGGCATCGGCGACGGCCTCTTTCAGATCAACCAACGGCGTGATGAGCTTGAGGGTTGTGTCGGCTTTGTGAGGGGAGATAGCGCCTTTTTCGGCGAGTTTTTTCAAGCTCCAGGCAATCTGGTCGTAGCCCTTCCTTACAAATTCTTCGCTGATATCGCGCATTTTGACTCTATAGCCGGCCAGAGCGGCGATCTCGGCGATGCCGTGGCCCATCGTGCCCGCGCCCAGCACGGTGATCGTTTTAACATCTTCGAGTTTCACAGGGATCACCTCAAAGAATTGTGCTCGGTGCTATGATAACCGAAAGGGTGGGCGGGATGCAAAGCAGCGCGATGTATTTCGCTACGCACGTATCACTGTCGCTATAGAATACCGGCGGTTTTGACACCGGATTTTTGGCATACTAAAATAAAGGCGTAGTAGTAGCTGAGGTGGTAGGAGCATGATGCGGATAAAGCTGTACTATCGAGCAGGTAACAAGCTTGATGCGCGAGCTAGCAAAGATTTTCAGTTAGAGGAGATTCGCGCCATGCTGGAACAACTCGCAACCAGAGGGGTCCGGTTTGAGATAGTGGAGACGAGCACCCTGCCTGATGAGGCTTTGATCAAAACCTACTTGGAGGCTGTGACACCCGCAGTCTGGCGGAAGTACCGGGTTCGGCAGGTCTTCGGGAGTCAAAGGCATCCGGGGCGTCTCTTCGGGAAGGAAGTGCCTGCCTTGGTCGTTTATGAGAACCATGTGCCTACCGATGTATATCCTCATGAGGAGGGCGGTCGGATCGTCACCATTCGGGAGTTCTTAGAGAGCATGTTGCAGACCGAGAGAGCGACAGCGCTGCAAGCTGCGGTTCGTATGGACGAGCGTCGAGCTCGCCTCGGCCCCATCGGCGTGAAGGTCTCTGAACTGATCCGCGAGGGACGCTCCCGATGAGCCCCAAGCGCCAGGCAAAGTTTGTACTTGACGCTTCAGTAGCCCTCAAGTGGCAATTAAACGACGAGGAATGCGTCTCCCAAGCAGTCGCCCTGCGCGATGATGCCCTGAAGCATTCAGCAAAAATATGCGTTCCCACGCTATGGCTCTATGAGATCATCAATGGCTTAGTGATGGCTTCGCGAAAGGGGAGGCTCCCGTCAGCGGAAGTCTCCCAAGCAATTGGCGATCTATTAGCAGTTGGGATCAGTATGAGAACGCCTGATCCACAGCGAGTCTCGGCTTTGGCGCTGGCTCATGCAATAACGGCCTACGACAGCGCTTATCTCGCTCTGGCGGAGCAAGAAGGTTGTGATCTGTGGACGGGCGATCTCTCACTCTATCGCGCCGTCAACAAGAAGCTACATTGGGTGCGGTGGATCGGTGACTACACTTCCATCTCGTAATTTCCCAGGTGGCTCGCGCAGCCTGCCTAATCATCCACGCTCAGGATACTTCGGGCCAACTCATCAATATCTGCTTTGCTTGGGTCGAGGATCTCCGCTCCCTCGGCAATGAGCTTCTCAGTCCCTGGACTGCCCGGCACTGCCAAGACTCGGCGTTTCAGCTTGAGCGCGTGCCGGGCTGTGTCGAGACTTCCGCTGGGGTCGCCCGCTTCGATCACGATGACAGCGTGCGCAAGCGCCGCGATCAGTCGGTCGCGCATCATCAAGAACGCCCCGCAAGGGCCAGCGTTGGGCTCTAGCTCCGAGAGCAATGCGCCGTGAGCTACAATGCGATCTGCCAACGCTCGGTTTCTCTTGGGATAGACGCGCCGCAGCCCACACCCAAGCACAGCAATCGTCCTGCCGTCACGGGCGTCGAGCGCTCCGCCGTGGGCCCACGAATCTACCCCATGCGCCAAGCCGCTCACGATAGTGATCCCCCACTCAGCTAAAGCTTTCGCAAGCTCGTGCGTCCAGGCCACCTTCGCATCGCCGGAGCCAGGATCAGCGAGGCGACTGCCCACGATCGCTACAGCCCACTGATCGCGAGTCTCCAACGAGCCGCGCACATAGAGCACCGGCGGAGCATCGCGAAGATCTCTCAGCAATATGGGATACTCAGCGTCGTCCGGCGTGAAGACCGCGATCCCCTCGCGGCGAAGACTCTCTAACTCTTGGGCAATCTCTTCCGGAGAAATCTTGCGAAGGGCAACGAATCTCTCTTTGGGAAGCCCGCTGAGCGATGCCAACAGATCAACGTCAGCTTTCCAGATGGCTTCGGCGCTACCGAGCTGCTCGGCAAGCTGACGAACCCGAGCCCGGCTGAGCCCATGCGCTCTACTGAGTGCTACCCAATGCAGTGCGCTCATAATATCGCGTGCGTGTCAGCGCTAGGACTTTCACGGAACGCGCCTGCGACGTTGGCGCGCTTCTGCGCGCGGGTGTGCATGTCTTTTTGACGAGCTGTCGTGCGCGTCTTGCGCAAAGCCCTCTTGAGCAATGGAATTCCTAAGCGTCGCGCCAGCACTTGCCCCACTAAGCTCAGGGGATCATACAAACGCACTGTTGAAGGCGGCACCGGCACAATGGCGTCTATTGTTTTCAAACTGCTTCAGTTTACCGAGGTGTGTATGGCCTTAGCAACTCGACAGGTGCCGCTCTACAGCTCGAAGTTCTCCAAGCGCACCTTCACCCAACCGCAACTGGTGGTGCTCTACTGCCTCAAGCTGGGCGTCACCTTACCGCGAGCTAGTGGATTGGCTGGAGGAGAGACCTCGCCTCCGGGAGGCCGTGGGCCTCAAGCGGCTGCCGCACTTCACCAGAAGGCCTTCCAGCGCTTGGGCGCGGCGGTGTGGCACGTGCTGCACCGGCTCAGTGTTTCCCTGCTCCTAGGAGATGGGATCGCCGCGGTGAGCGGCTGGGATCGCAGCTATGCCAGCCGTTCCTACACCCAACGGATGAAGCTCAAGCTCCGCTCGCTCAACTTGCCTGGCTCCTGTCTCGTCTGCTATCTTCCTTCAGCGAAGGATTTCTACAGAGCCCAGAAGAATTACTCAACCGTTGGACAAAACGCCACAGGGCTTGCAGCTGGCAGCCGTCAAGATGCTGTATGGTGTCCTGTATCCTCTCCCGTAGAGCCCTGGCACGCCTTGATCGTCACCCGTTCTAGTCTAGTGTACCCTCGCGGGCACAGCCGTGCAAGCCGTCAAAAGCGTTGCTCGAAGAGCATGACCTTGTACGTTGAAGCGAATTCTGAGGGAACCGTCGCGCCGATGTTGTAGCCGATCGTCGCGCCCAGCGCGGCCATCGTCACCGGGTTCACTACCAGCGAAAAATCTGTGGGCTCGATCACCCAGTTGCCCGCCACCGCCGCTCCCACTATAGTCCCTACGATACTCCCGGCAAACGCTAAGAGTATATTCCCCTGCACCCCAACGATCGCCCCAGCGAGCGCCACTCCCAGAAACGTTGCCCCCGGCGGAATCCCCAACGTGGGCCCGACGATCAGCGAGATGAGCGAAGTCCCCAGCTCACAGGCGCGGCGCTCCGGCTGAGCGGTCGGGCACGGCTGCACTAGAGAGAGCGTCCAGTACGTCGCGTAGAAGCCCAGCCCGCCCCCGACAATTGCCCCTTGCACCCCGAAGAGAAATTCGAGCAAGAGATAATCGGTCGGCTGCACGGGGCGCTCGGCGCGGAGCTCCTCGGAGACCGAGAGTATGGCGAGAGCACAAAAAACGATGTATACAAGACCTCTCCCCCACCCCCTCCCCGACACGGGGAGGGGAGCTTCCCGCTCCTTAAAAAAGATCATAGTTCGCTGTGACCGTCAGCCCTTGAGTCCACTCTTCAAAGTCGCTGGCAAGCGTGAACTCGAGCTGCACCGCAAGATTGAGATTAGCTTGCACCTGAAACGTCAACCGCAGATCAATGCTCTGGATGTCCAAGGGGGTGCGCTCTTTGATCTGGGTGCGCACGAAATTATACGACGCTTGAGCGTCTATGCTCTCGCTGATGCGGAACGCATAGTTCGCCTGGGCGATCAACACATAATCTTCCAGAAGGGCGAGCGAAGAGCTGAAGCGCAGGCTGCTCTTGAACTGCGAGCGCGGCGCGGGGGCGAGCGCATATTCGAACGAGGCTAACGTGAGCCAGTCGCGAGGCCCCCCTTGAGAATCGAGCAGCTCGTAGCCCATCCCAAACCGCAATTCCCAGCCGCAGAGCTTCTCATCGGCTGTTTCGTTGAGGATCTCCTCGATGCGTAGGAGCGCGACGGCTCCGAGCTGCCCGTGGGGGACGAACCCGCTCGCTTCGATAATCTCTTCTAGCCGTTGCACGAGGCTTGCCAGATCGGAGAACTCGACGCGACGCCCAATCGTATCTGCCAGTTCAAAGAGCACCGCGGCGGGCAGGGGCACCGCGAGCACCTTGAGAGTGAGCAAGCGCTCTTGAATCTTGAGGGCTTTGGAGAGCGCCGTGACATCTTTAAAGCGCCCATACCCCAAGCCCGCGAGAGCGCGCACCCCGGGGCTGACAAACGCCGTCGCCCCTTGAGCTTCGAGGCCGACAAACCCAAAGAGATTTGTCTTCTCAAGATACGCGCGGAGATTCATGGCGCCGTCGGCTTGGGAGCTGAGCGTGTCTTTGGCGAGATCGAGCTTGAGATTGGCTTGCTGGGAAAGACCGAACGCGGGCGCATCGAGCAGGCGCGAAAAAGACGCGCGCAAGCTCCCCGAGTTCACATTGTCGCGATTGTCTGCGAACTGGTCGTTATAGTAGCGATAGTTCGCAGAGAGTTTTAAGTCGCGAAACTCGCTGCGCGGCGGCGTGTACCCGCAGAGCGGCCCGAGGCGCGGTTGCGCCCAGACAATCCCGCTACCGAAGGCGACGAAAACTGTCAGAACCCATACGAGTTTTTTCATACTCACCCTCACCCCCCGTCCCCTCTCCCCTCCGAGGGAGAGGGGAGCATAGGGGTGAGGGGGCTTTAGTATTGTGCGAAGATTTTACTCTATCGGGTGCGGGTGGCGTCAAATCCCTGGCCAGAAGGCGGCGAGTTTGGTAGAATTGAAGGCAAGATGCGCAAGCGATATTTTATTAGTATCGGGTTGATTTTTTCCGTCATAGCTGGCGGCTTGGTGGGCTGGCTGTGGTGGGCATTGGGGCCGGGAGCGCCCTCGAGCACCGTCCCATCGAGCACGACAGTGTTGCCGCCGGTGCCGCCCTTGCCCGACACCGTGACCTCTCCGTTAGCTTCGCCATCGGAGCCGCCTTCCGAAGCATCAGACGAGCTTCCGAAATTCTTGAGCGGGATCATTGACAGCGGAACGCTCGTCATCGAAGCTCGTGGGCAACGCCTGGGCACGGAAGAATATACACTAGAGCGTCGCGAAGACGGCGCGCTTTGGCTTCGCTCGCAGGGAACGCTGAATTTCAAGATCGCTTTCTTCAGCGCCCAAGCGACGTTCGTCCAAGCCATAGAGTTCACGGCGCAGCGGCGCCCGATCAGCTATCAGCTCGCCCTAGACGGGCCCATGGGGATCGGCAACCGGCGCGTGAGCGCGCGCTTCGGCGCGACTGCCGCGATCATTGACGACGGCCAGAAAAAGACCGAGATCACCCTCCCAGACGAATCGTTTTTATTATTGGGGATGTTCAGTTCTTACGCGATCTTGCCCCTGTGGGCCAAGCGCGATGCTGCTCAAAAACTCAAAGTGATCAGCTTACGAGGCGACCGTCGCGATCGGGAGATTTGGGTGCTCTTGGAATACACTGGCCCCGTCCAACTCAGCGATGGCAGCTCTACGCTAGAAGCTGACGAGTATCTTCTCAAAGACGAACAATTCACGCTCAAGCTCTATCTTGCTGGGGATCGTCTTGTAGCCCTCAAAAACGACACGACCGAGCGCGACCGAAGCTTTCGGCTCTATCGCGGCGATCTCTTCCCTCAAGGGTTGAAGCCCTAGACGCGCAGACAGCACGCAGGGGACAGCTGCCCTTGTCGGGGGAAAGTCACGGTGCTATAGATAAAACCGTGAAGGGAGGAGGTTCACGTGAAGGGCCTGGTTCGTCTCGTGCGGCTGAGCGCTGCACTCGGTGTTGGAGCTTGTCTCTTGGTCTTGTGGGCGTATGCGCAGCTTCAAGGGGGCGGGGGCAGCCCGCTCTCTCCGGAAGTCTTAGGAGTGGACCTGCGGCCGACCATCCCCGCTGACGGCAGTAGAACGTTTGGGGCGGTGCGTTTCCGCGATGCCGACGGCGATATCGTGCAAGCGCGGTTTGATGTTCTCGAAGCTGTAGATTTCGCGCCGTTCAGCTTCAATCCCAAAGTCAAGGGCCAGACGAGCGGGAGTTTTCCGTTCTTCGTCTTCTCGAAGATCGCACAAAAAGTTCGGTTGCGCCTCACGCTGATAGACGAGGCGGGCAACCAGAGCCTTCCGGTGGAGTTCAGCTTCGAGGCGGTTACGCTCATTTCCGTCTTGGGGAAGTGGGGGACGCGCGGGACGGGAGAGGCCCAATTCAACGGGATTTCGCATCTGGCGCTCGACGACCGTAGGCGGGTCTACGTGACCGACTTTGGCTTAGACAAGGTGCAGAAATTCACCAGTGACGGGCAATTTCTCGTGCAGTGGGGCGGGCGCGGCACCGGTAATGGGCAGCTCACCGGGCCGCTGGGGATCGTTGTAGATTATCAGGGCAACGTCTACGTCGCCGACGCGGGCAATCAGAGAGTTCAGAAATTCACGGAGAGCGGGGCTTTTATAACAAAGTGGGGCAGCTTAGGGACGGGTGAAGGACAGTTTAGTTTCCCCACAGGGGTCGCGACCGATCCGGCGGGCAACGTCTACGTCGCCGATAAAGTCAATAACAGAATTCAGAAATTCAGCCCGACGGGCGTCTTGATCGCGCGCTGGGGGATGTTTGGCCAAGCCGAGTCGCAGTTTAACTCCCCCAACGATATTGCCGTGAGCAACCAAGGGATCGTCTATGTGCTCGACACCGGCAACGGGAGGGTCCAAAAATTTATGTCTGATGGTTCATATCTAGGGCAATGGGGATCTCTTGGGGATCGCGAGGGGCAGTTTCAAGCACCCTTGGGGATCGCTGTAGACACGCACGGCTTCGTCTACGTCGCCGACACGGGCAACGACAGAATTCAGAAGTTTTCTGCTGATGGCGCATTTATCGTCAAGTGGGGCAGCTTAGGGGCGGGCGATGGGCAGTTTGACCACCCTGTAGATCTCGTTGTTGACCCTGACGGGGTCATCTACGTCGCTGAAGAGGGGAACCATCGCATTCAGAAGATTAAATTTAAGTAAGCCGGCGGATCAATCCGCCGGCTCAGCACGTGTAAGCGTGCTGAAGCACGCTCCCAAAGCCCGCTTTTAGCGGGCTTTCACCTGCTAAGTCGGATGCTTCAGCATCCGGCTTACTGGTGCAGATACCCCTGTAAGATCAAGACGGCGGCGAGGGCGTCGCGTCTGGCTTTGCGCTTGCGGCGGCTCATATTCGCTTCAAGCAGAGCGCGCTCGGCCTCGGCTGTCGTGAGCCGCTCATCGAAGGTGTGCACAGGGAGCTTGAGCGATTCTTCAAGGGCTCTTTTGAACTCTAAAGCTTGCTGGGCTTTTGGCCCTAGCGAGCCGTCCATATTGAGAGGCAGCCCCAGCACGATCTCCGCGATCTGATAGCGAGCGATGAGATCACCGAGAAAGCGCAGATCGCTCTGGATATCTTTGCGCTCGTAGACTGCGAGAGGGCTGGCGAGCGTGCGGCTCTCGTCGCTGAGAGCTAAGCCCAAACGCTTCTCGCCGAAATCTATGCCGAGCACGCGGGCCATACGCGAAGCTTAGAAAATTTCTCAGCACCGTGCAACGTGCGCTATACTCTTTTGGGAGTGTGAGAACGTATGACTATTGAGACGTTAGCAGAGGCCGTCGCCCCAAGCGAGACATGGATCAGCGTCTGGCACGACGACGCCGAGCACGAGATCTATATTCAGTACGGCTATGTAGACATCAGCATGCCCATAGAGGACTTTGCAGAGTTCGTTGAGACGCTCGTCGAGGCGCGAGAGAAGCTCACAAGCTCCAGATCGCGCCGGGCAGGCTCGCGAAAAACCCGCTAAGAAAGATCAAAGCTTGTAAGAGCAGCCCTTCGAGATGCCCGATCATACTCACAAGAGGAGGCAGCGGAAGAGCGCTCGCGATCAACAAAAATATGCCGCCCCACAGCGCAAGGGTGACGAGCGGGACTATTATTAGATTCCCCAAGATCGCGCCCCACAGATAGACCCGATGGAACTGATAAGCAATCACCGGCGCGACAGCAAGTTGTGCTGCTAACGAGACGAGCACGAAGAGCACACCCCAGCGGAGCCCGCGACGCCAGTGGGGCTCTTCGAACTGTAGAGTAAGTCGCAAACGCTCTTCTATGCGTGGCCAAAGATACATTACTGCAAGAAGAATCCCCAATGTCCCGGCAAAGCTCAACTGAAAGCTCGCCTCAAAGAGCGCCTCCGGATCGAAGAGCAAGATAGCAAGTGCCGCCGTCGCTAGACTCTGTAAGGGATCAGCCCAGCGCTTGAGCATCCAGCCGCGCTCAGCCAGAAAAAATCCAATAGTGAGAAAGAAGAACATCACCGTCGCGCGCACGAGGCTCACCTCAAAGCCGACAACGAAGAGATAGAGCAGCACGACGGGCGCAGCGAGAAAATAGAGCTTTGTAAAGTTGAAGCCCCACCATCTCAGCATGAGCGCCAGCAGCGCCAAGATCATGCCCAAGTTCGCCCCGGAGACCGCCAGCACGTGCATCACGCCAGCGTCGCGAAAGCTCTCTTCGATCTCCTTGGGAAGGCTCTCGCGCTCCCCGAAGAGCAAGCCTTTCAACAGCGCGCTCTGCTCAAAAGAGAGATTTTTCTCTATCCGCGCAAAGAGCTCGCGGCGCAGGTCATAGCCCCATTGCAGAAGCAAGAAGCCCTGCCGGCGAGCGACGAGCCGCACCTGGCTCTCACGGTAGACCCAAACGATTCCCCAGATGTCGCGCCGTCTCAGATATTCTGGGTAGTCGAAGAGATCTTGCTCGCGCCGCGTGGGTGCGCGCACCGGCGCGCGGATGACCAGTTCGTCGCCGTAGTCAATCTGAAAGTATTCGGGGTCGCGGGTGTGGTCGTAGATAATTTGCAGATACCCTGGGGCATTGAGGGGCTTGAGCACAAAGCGTGAGCGCTCCGGCCCATGATCGGGGTAGCTGACGACGATGCCTCGGACGTGTTGGATCTTGTCGATCTGTTCAGAGAGACTTTCCGTAGGAAAGCGCGCGTTGGTGTAGAGCAGGGCGCCGAGGGCGATGCACGTGCTCAACGTGAGAGGAGTGCTGACGGCGCGCCGTCGGGCGAGGCTGATAGCCGTCAAGAGCACCAGAAAGAGCGTCAGTCCGGCAAGCCAAGCGAACGAGAGCTTAGAGAGATCTCCTAAGAGAATTCCTAAAGCGAAGAAGATAAAGATGAGAAACAGTGGTCGGCGATGGTAGGTGTGAGGAAGTTGCATAGCAAATTATTATACTCCATCTTGCGACAGATGAAGAGAAGTGTGGGGCGGGGTGCCGAGTCCGGGGGATGGCCCTAGGGGAGCCCCTGCATCCCGCCCAAGACTCACGCCGAAGGGAGGTGAGCGCTGAAACAGAAGAGACCCCACGGGCCCGGGCGAGCCCACCTTCGCCCAACACACGAAATCTATCTCACACAAAAGGAGGAGATGTA
>Ga0308420_1001549_pt1 | contig 12051 bp, 13 predicted proteins | sample HotsprSampleMS55_FD_203802 | JGI IMG/M metagenome (GOLD analysis project Ga0308420, IMG submission 203802) | Hot spring phototrophic mat microbial communities from Mushroom Spring, Yellowstone National Park, Wyoming, United States - 20090730_MS55 ... | reverse complement strand
ACGGGATTCTCGACGGTGGGGAGGTTCCAGCACGCGCTGATCACTTTGCCTTGTTTGGCTTCTTCGACCGCTTGGCGAAGTTCTTTAAACCCGCGCTCGCGCTCGATCTTCTGGATGAGCGGGTCTAACTCCGAAAGTGGGCGCCCAATGAAGAGATAGGCAGCGACTAGCGTGCGTGCCGCCGCCAGGCGAAACTCCGGGATCGCGTCTGTGGAGACCATCTCGATCAATCTAGGGATGGGTTTTGTGTCAGCGAACGCCGTCACCACTGCGAGGAAGACTAAACCTAGCGTCAGCAGAAGCCGTCGCGTCACAATCTATCACCCCAAAGTCGCGTTTTGCAAAACCATTCTAGCTGAAAACGCGGCGAGCGACAAGTCATGGTTCGTAGATCAGTTCATGCTCGCCGAGTTTAATGATGTCCCCAGGGCGCAGCCCCTGGCGCCGCAGCTCCGCCATGACCCCCAGAGCCTCTAAACGCTCATAGAGATACTCTTGGGCGTCGCGCTCTTCTAAAGAAAGCCGCGCTAACCGCGCCATAGCTCTCCCTGTCAAAATAAACGCCCTCTCGTCCCGCTGCACGTCGAACTCCGGCTCGTCAGAAAATTTATAGAGGCGCCGGTTCACTCTCTGCTCTTCTATCCCCTCTCCGATCCTGTTGGGAAAGTCATGAGCACCCCTCAATCGCTGGAGCTGCTCATAGCACTCGTAGACCAAGGCCCGCGTCCCCTCTCCCGTAAGCGCCGAGATCAAGTGCAGCTTGATCCCCTCAGCAGCAAAGCGTTGTTGGATCGCGTGGCGCTCTTCGGCCGTGAGCAGATCAATTTTGTTGCCCACGACGATCTGCGGCTTCTGGGCCAGCGCTGGGGAGAATGACGCCAGCTCTCGATTGATCACGGAGAGATCGTGCAGCGGATCGCGGCCCTCCTCCATGGGGGCCAGGTCAATCAAGTGAATCAGCAGCCGCGTGCGCTCGACGTGCTTAAGAAATCTATCCCCCAGCCCCTTGCCCTCATGCGCCCCTTCGATCAATCCGGGGATGTCTACAATCACAAAGTCGTGAAACTCCTCGACTTGCACGACCCCCAGCGTCGGGATCAGCGTCGTGAACGGATAGGGTGCGACCTTGGGGCGTGCCGCCGAGATCTTGGCGATCAAGCTCGACTTGCCCGCGTTGGGAAACCCAATAATACCGACGTCGGCAAGGAGTTTTAATTCGAGCTTGAGCCAGCGTTCCTCGCCGGGGGCGCCTTTTTCACGGATGCGCGGGGCCTGGCGTGTTGATGTCTTAAAGCGCGCGTTACCCCGCCCGCCCTCGCCCCCACGCGCTACAAGAATCTCCTTCCCCGGCTCGTCCAAGTCCGCCAGGATCTCTTCGGTCTGGAGGAGCTTGACGACCGTTCCCACCGGCACGCTAAGAATTAAATCTTCGCCGTCGGCACCGTGGCGTTCGTTCTTGCCTCCTGGCTGGCCGGGCTGGGCTTTGAAGTGCACCTTGTGCCGGAAGGCTAGGAGCGTATTAACGTGAGGGTCAGCACGGAGGATGACCGAGCCGCCGCGCCCGCCGTCGCCACCGTCGGGGCCGCCCTTGGGCACGTACTTTTCGCGACGAAACCCGATCACACCGTCGCCGCCGCGCCCGCCCACCACGCAGATCTTCGCTTCATCGAGAAACATAAATGAACCACAGAGATCACTGGGAACCCAGATGCGCTCTGTGGTGAATGGCTCGCGGAACTACTCCGCGCGGACGTGCACGAGATGCCCCTGAAAGATGACGCGCCCATCGCGGAGCGCAAAGAGCGTGTGATCACGCCCCACGCCCACGCCGTCCCCAGGACGAAACCGCGTCCCGCGCTGGCGCACAATGACGCTCCCCGTGCGCACAAACTCCCCACCATAGGCCTTGACGCCTAAACGCTTCGCGTTGGAGTCGCGCCCGTTGCGCGAACTGCCGCTGCTCGTCTTGTGCGCAAAAAGCTGCAGATCAAATCTTCGAGATGTTGGCATGGCCCACGACCTCCTCGACCTTCAGATGTCCCGGGTACTCGCGCTCGATGGCACGCAGCCCCAGCACCATCGTCTCTAAGATCGCGTCAATCTCGCGATTGAGAAAGATATCGCGCTCCACTTGACACGAGAGATGGCCCTTCTCTTGTTCCACTTTGCACGATAACTTCAAATACTCTTCCAACCCCAAGACCGCCGTCTGCAAGATGGACGAGACGCCCGCGCAGACGAGGTCCCGCCCGGCCTCGGCGTAGCCGGTGTGGCCGTGACTGCGAAACTCGCAAATCTTGCCATCGGCATCTCGCAAGATCTCCACGGACGTCATAGCCGGATCTCCTTAATGACAGCTTCCATATAGGGCTGGCGGTGGCCGATCTTGCGGCGGCGGCGCGTCTTGCGCTTGTACTTGAAGACATCGAGCTTGGGGCCGCGAAAGCTCTTGGAGATCTCCGCGACGACCCGCGCCCCTGCGACATAGGGGGCTCCCAGCCGAGGCGTGTCGCCGCCGAGGAGCAAGACGTCCTTGAATTCAATCTGGTGACCGACCTCCACGCCCTGGAGCTTCTCGATCACGATGGCGTCCCCTGGGGAGACGCGATATTGCTTGCTACCTGTCTCAATCACTGCATAGGCTGCCATATATTTCTTACCACCCTTCTGCCTTGTGCGCGAAGATAACTCTGAGAGCAATAGACATTGTAGCGAACGGGCGGGCGCGGTGCAAGCCGCCCGCCCCTCTTGCTTCGATTCCCACTTCTGAAGTAACCCGCGTCCTTGATGGCTCTCCCCTCCCAGCTATACGCTGAGGCTGTGTATGAGTAGGTCGTTCGTCTCTCTCTTCGTGCTGGGAGCAATCACCGCGCTGGCTCTGTGGTACGTCTGGCAGGGCTGGCAGATCACCGAGCTGTCCAGCAAAGTCATTGCGAGTCGTCTGGAGCGCGACGAGCTCCTGGCCCAACGAGATCGCTTCAAACTCGAAGTCATGCGCGTCTGGTCCTTGGAGAATATCGAGCGCCTTGCCAGAGAACGCCTGGGAATGAAGAAGGTTCCCCCAAAGCCTCTGAAACTTAGTCCGGGCAAATAATTATGACCCGACGGCTCACAGTCGTATTCGTTTGCTTGATGGGGTTCTTCGCGCTCATCGCCGCTCGGTTGGTGCAGCTCCAGGTCGTCGAGGCCGACCAGTGGCGAGAGCTCGCCAAGCGCTTCCAAGAGGGCACGGTCACGGTCCCCGCCTTGCGCGGGCGCATCTATGACAGAAACGGCGTGCTTTTGGCCGAAGACGTGCGCGCCGTCTCCGTCGCCGTAGATAATTATAATATGACGCGCCCCGACCTGCTCGAAGGGCTGCTCGTCACTCATCTGAAAATCCCCAGGGCCACCGCGCAGGAAAAGCTCTACCGGCCAAGCTACTTCACCTGGATCGCCCGCGCCATCCCTCCAGACCAGGCCGAAGCGTTAGAGAGAGCCGCGCGCCAAGCCGGTGCCCGCGGCCTGATCTTTTTGGAAGACCGCGCGCGCCAGTACCCCCACAGGGATTTGGCCTCGAACGTCATCGGCTTTGCTGGGATTGACGGCCACGGCTTGGAGGGGATCGAGCTCTTCTTCGATCAAGAGCTGCAGGGCACAGAGTCCGTCTGGAGCTTCGTGCGCATGGCCGACGGCACCCAGATCGAGCGGCGCCAAGTGCAAGCGGGCCAACCCGGCCGCGATCTCACGCTCACCCTAGATAGCCGTATCCAGCACATTGCAGAGCAAGCCATCACCCACGGGGTGCGCCGCTACAAAGCCAAAGCCGGCATCGCCCTGGTGCTCAACCCTTGGACGGGCGAGGTGTTGGCTATGGCCCAAGATAAACGATACGATCTGAACAATTTCCAAGCGTCGCGCCCGGAACACAGACAAAACCTCGCGGTCGTCTATCCCTTCGAGCCGGGTTCGTCTTTTAAAATCTTTCCGATGCTCGCGGCGCTGGAACATAGCGTGATCGCGCTCGATGAGCGTCTCTCGGGGAGCGCGACGTATAGAATCGCGCACCACACCTTTCGCAACGCCGACGGCAAAGAGTACGGCATGGTCACGCCGAAAGACGTCATCAAAAATTCTATTAACACTGCGATGATCCGCATTGCCCAGCGCCTCGGTGAAGAGCGCCTCTACGCGGCCCTGAAGAGATACGGGTTCGGCCAGAAGACGGGTATCGAGCTCCCCGGCGAGGTGTCGGGATATCTCCCCTCGGTGCAGGCGTGGTCGGCGCTGGAGATCGGCTCGATTGCCATCGGGCAGTCCGTCTCCGTAACGGCCATCCAGCTCGCCTCGCGAGCAGCCATGATCGCCAATGGCGGGAGGGCTGTGCGTCCACGGATCGTGGCTTCTCGCCCGGCAGACCTACCCCCTTGGCCCCCTTCCCGCGTCGGGAAGGGGGAAGGCTCCCCTGCCCCTTTAGGGGAGGGGCCGGGGGAGAGGTTAGCCTCCCAAGCGAGCTGCCACCAGCTCACCGAGATGATGATCGAGACAGTACGCTCTGGCACAGGGGTGCTCGCGCAGATCGAGGGCTACGCCATCGCGGCCAAGACCGGCACAGCCCAAAAAGCCGTGCCCGGCCAGGGCTACGTCAAGGGCAAGTACGTCGCGTCGTTCGAAGGGTTTTTCCCCGCAGAAGCGCCGAAGTATCTGATCCTCATCGTTCTGGACGAACCCGGCGGACGGGAGTACTACGGCAGTGAGACTGCCGCGCCAATCTTTAAAGAGATCGCGCAGCAGCTCATCGCGCTGGATCGCATTCCTCCTAAACCGTAAAGACCGCGCTCATGCGGTCGCGCGGGGCCACTGCGACAGTGACTTCCGTGCCGTTTAAGTGCCCCTGCACTGTCTCCAGCGCCAGCTTCGGACGGTTGTTATTTTTACTTAAATGCATCAAGACTGCCGTGCGCAGGCGCCCCCGCCCGGCCAAATACTGCAAAGTCTGTCCGGCCGCTTCATTGGAGAGATGCCCCACGTCGCTCAAGATGCGCTCTTTCAGATCTTCGGGATACCAGCCGTTGAGCAGCATCTCGACATCGTGATTGGCCTCGAGCATCACTAGATCGCATCCTAAGAGATATCTCCGGATCTCTTCGGTGACCGTCCCCAGATCGGTCGCCACGGCGATACGCTTGTTGATGCCCTGAAAGAGCGATTCTTCTTCGATCACGAAGCCGCAGGGCTCAACGGCGTCGTGCGGGATGGGAAACGGCGCGATGGAGAGATCGCGGATCTGAAAATTTTTTCCCAGCTTGAACGTAAGAAGTCTCTCTCCGCCCGTGAGCAGCGGCTCTACCAACGGCGCGGTGCCCTCGCTAGCGTAAATCGGACATTGGAAAGCGCGCGCAACCTTCCCCAAGCCGCTGGTGTGATCGGTGTGCTCATGAGTGATGAGAATCGCGTCAATGCGCGGCAGCAGACCCACTACTCTCTCAATTCTTTGTACGATTTGCCGTCGGGAGATGCCCGCGTCTATGAGCAGGCGCGCCTGCTCAGAGACGATAAGAGTGCAGTTTCCGCTGCTGCCACTAGCTAACGAGACGATGCGCATATCTGTTAGGCATACAGCCCACGGGCGCGCGCCGCCGTAGCCACACGATCCACTGCGACGCAGTACGCTGCTGTGCGCAAGTCCGTGTTCTCGCGCTCGCACGCTGCTTGCACCGTTTGATACGCCCGGCTCATACACTGATAGAGTAATCTCTCTATATGCTCCGCGTCCCAGCTATAGGCCCTATGGCCCTGAACCCACTCCAAGTAGCTGACGGCCATCCCGCCAGCGTTGGCCAAAATATCCGGGACGAGAAGAATCCCGCGCTCGTGAAAGATCCTGTCGGCCTCAAGGGTCGTCGGCCCGTTGGCGATCTCCAAGATAGAACGGGCCTTTACCAAGCCTGCGTTTGCCTCCGTGAGCTGGTTCTCCATCGCTGCGGGAACAAGCAGATCGCAGCGCAGGGTGAGCAGCTCTTCGTTGGAGATCTGGTCAGCGCCGGGGAAGTTGCGCACGCTCCCCGTGCTGCGCTTGTGCTCGATGAGGGCGAGAATATCCAGCCCGCGCTCGGCAAAGACACCCCCCGACGAATCGCTCACGGCGATCACTTTTGCCCCAGCTTCTGTGATAAATCGCGCGAAGCTCGTGCCGGCGGTGCCGAACCCTTGAATGACGATGCTCGCCCCGGCGACGGGAATCTCCAAAGATTTGAGCACTTCCGTGGCGATGAAGAACGCGCCGCGCCCGCTCGCCAGATCGCGCCCTGGCGAGCCTCCCAGCAGCACCGGCTTGCCCGTCACCGCTGGAGCCATGTAGCGCCCATGCGCATGCATACTGAGGGTGTCAAGCATCCAGGCCATCTCGCGCTCGCCGGTGTACAGATCGGGTTCGGGGATGTCTCGCTCCGGGCCGAGCAGCGGAGCGATCTCGGCAGTGTATCGTCGTGTGAGGCGCTCCAGCTCCCCCACGGAGAGCGTTTTGGGGTCGCACTTGACGCCGCCCTTGGCCCCGCTGAGCGGCACCCCTAATAGGGCTGCCTCCCACGTCGCCAAGATCGCCAGCGCCTCGATCTCCTCCAGTGTCACCTCGGGGTGATAGCGCACTCCGCCCTTGCACGGCCCCAAAACAGAGTGATGTTGCACCCGATACCCCTCGATATAACAGACTTCTCCAGAGTCCATCTGTAAGGGGAACCCCACGATCAGTTTTCGCTTGGGGTAGCGCAGCAGCTCGCGCAACGAGGTCTCCAGCCCCAACCGCGCTGCGGCTTCATCGAAGAAGTACCGAGCCGTCTGGAGCAACTGTGCTTCGGAGCGTCGCTGAATCTCGAGCATATTTTTTATTTAGAGCACATACACCCACCACAACAGTCCCACCAACGTCTTGGCATCGTGAAACTGCCCAGAGCGCAGCATTGCTTTCACTTGGGCGCGCGAGTAAAAACAGACCTCGATCTGTTCGTCGTCGGCAGCATGGCTCTCTGGGGCGGGCTGCACGTCTTGGGCGAGGTAGAGCCACATCTTCTCTGTGCAAAAGCCGGGTGCGGTGTAGAACGTCTGCAGGTGCGCCCAGCGCCGCGCGACCAGCCCCGTCTCTTCTCTAAGCTCGCGCTGCGCGCACGCCAGAGGTTCTTCGTCCTGTTCGAGCGTCCCCGCCGGAATCTCTAGCAAAAATTGCTCTGCGGCTTTGCGAAATTGGCGCACGAGCGCGACTCGTTGTGCGTCGCCCTCCCCTTGGACAGCAACGATAGCGACCGCGCCAGGGTGCTCCACGATCTCGCGGGTCGTGTGCCGCCCATCTTCGAGTGTTACGTCGTCCACGCGCACGGTCAAGAGCCGTCCGGCAAAGACCTGCTGCGATGTCACGGTCTTCTCACTCACGGTTTCCACTCTCTTCTGTTCTTTCGCTGTCGTCGTTCTCTTCTGGGGGAGATGGAGCGGGGCCGTTCTCGGCGAGCTGGTGCCAGTCGGGGGCGTAGAAGCGCATCCGTTTCTGTTGATGGCGCTCCAGCTCCTGCTTCTCGCGCCTCATGCTGGCGATCCACGTCGTGAGCGACTCCCGCGCGGGGCGGCGCTCCCGCCGCACGATGAGCCCTTTCACAGATTCATCGAGCGTAGCCAAGCGCTCGTCGAGGGCCTTCTTGACTTGGGCCACCTCATTATGAAAGAGCGCCGCGTCGTGGTCTTGCCGCGAGACCCGCTTCAGGGATAAATTATACTTGCCCTCTTCGTTGCGTCCGATGACTTTGACGACGACCTGTTGTCCCACCGTGAGATACTGGGAGATGTCGCGCACGTACTCCGTGGCGACCTCCGAGATGTGGATCATTCCTTGATCGCCGGTGACCAATCTCACGAACGCCCCATAGGGCTTGATCGCTGTGATCTCGCCGACGACCGATTCTTCCGGGTGCAGCTCCATAGAGACCCTCCTTCTGTCTGTTCCCTTAATCTTTTTACAGTACCGATTTCTCTGCGGGCGCGCAACCCCGCAGAAGCTCGCGCAGCGTCTGCGGGCGGAAGCCGAACTCGTCGGCGATGACCGTTGGGCTTTGCGCAATGTGATCGCGTGAGAGAAAGTGCCCCGGGGCGAAGGGCGTCTCCATCCCAAGCCGTTCCAGCCAGCGCACACAGGAGCGCGTCGCCCGCCGCGGCAGAGAGATCGTGCGCTTGTGTATGCCCAAAACTTCTAAGACCGCACAGACAATCTGCTCATACGAGAGTATCTCTGGGCCGCCGATGCTCAGCGTTCTGTTATTGTATCTATCACTGGAGATCGCTATGAGGATACAGCGCACCAGGTCGTGCACCGAGATCGGTTGAAACAGGGTCTTCCCAGAGCCGACAATGGGCACGACCGGCCATCGCTGCGCCATGCGCACGATACCCCCTAAGAACGGGTCGTCTTTCCCCACGATCACTGAGCAGCGCAAGATTGTGTAGTTCAGAGCACTCTGGCGGATCGCTCGCTCGGCCAGCCACACAGAATGCGCATAGGGCCAAGCCGGTTTGTCAGCAGCCGTCACCGTGCTGAGATAGAGAATTTTTTTCGCTCCCTGAGATTGGGCCGCTTCAAGGAGCCGCGCTGTCCCCTCGGCATTGGTCCGATAGATCACGTCTCGTGGCCCACGGTGCACCGCAGCTAAGTGAATGACGATCTCCGCACTTACTTTCGACCTCTCCCCCAGCCCCTCTACCTCTCCCGTTCCCTCTCCGTGTCGGGGAGGGGCCGGGGGAGGGGGCAAGACGACCTCACAGCCAAGCGCCCGCAGGGACTGGGCTTTCTCAGCCGAGCGCACCAGGCATCGCACATGATGGCCGTCGCGGAGCAACGCGGGCACAAGATACTTCCCGACAAACCCCGTCGCCCCCGTGAGAAAGATCTCAGCCATAGCGCTTTATTATACCCTCACTTGAATCAGATAACCCCGAAAGACTATAATGCTTTGGTGATCTCTCTATGGTGGACAAACATATTGCTGAGCTCAAAGCGCGGATGGACAAGACCGTCCAAGTCTTCGAGCACGAGTTGGTGAAGTTGCGTACTGGGCGAGCGACCCCCGCCATGATCGAGGACGTCAAGGTAGACTACTATGGCACGCACACGCCGTTGAAACACGTAGCGCGGATCGCGGCCCCAGAGCCGGATTTGCTCGTCATTCACCCCTTCGACAAGACCCAAGTGCACGCCATAGAAAAAGCGATCCAGGCGGCCAATCTTGGGTTCAACCCCACGGTGGAGGGAGAACTCCTGCGCATTAAGATTCCCCGGCTCACCGAGGAGCGCCGAAAAGAACTCTCCAAAGTCATCCACGACAAGGCCGAAGAGTCCAAGGTCGCCCTGCGCAACATCCGCCGCGAGGTCAAAGAACGCTTGGATAAAGAGCAGAAAGACGGCAAGATCTCCGAAGACGACCACGACCGCATCATGAAAGAGATAGACAAAGTCACCCATGAATACACCGCCAAGATAGACCAGATGGCGCAAGCCAAGGAGAAGCAGCTCCTGAGCGTTTGACAGGGGGAACTGGACAGAGTACAATAGACGAAACAGCGTCATACTCTCGAGAGAGGTTTTTCGTTTACCGTGGAAGCGTCAAGCACAAGCGAAGAAGTCGTTGCGCCTCTTGGTACAGGGCGCTCTGCCCTGATCTATTTTGTTCTCTATAGTATACTCATGCTTGTTCATTACTTATTCTTAGGTGGAGGGAAGGACTGTGTATGGTAGACATCTTGGAGCGCATTCGCGAGGCCGAAGCGCAAGCCGAGCGGATCAGATCGGATGCGCGACGCCAAGCCGATGAGATCGTGGCGCACGCCCGCCACGCTGCCAGCGCCCTCATAGAAGAGACGAAACGCGCCGCTCGCGAAGAAGCGACGAAACTGATCGCCGCTGAAGAAGCAAAAGCGAGCAAAGAGGCCGAAGAGATCCGGCACCGGGGCACGCAGCAGGCCGCACACCTCCAGGAGGAAGCCCAAGCCAAACTCCCCTCGGCCGTGGAGCTGCTCTTCAAGCACGTGGTGACGCGCCTATGAGCTTGGCCAGGATGCAGAAGATTCGGCTCGTGGGACACGACACCGAGCGAGAGCGTGTCCTGACCACGCTGCAAGAGCTGGGTGTGGTGCAGATCTCAGACCTCACCAACAAGAACGAGCAGTCCCTCTCGGGCTTCCGCCCCAAGACACCCCAGACAAACGAGCTCGAGGCCAAGCTCGCGGACTTGCGCTACGCGCTCGACTTCCTCGCGCGCTACGACACCGAAAAGAAGGGGTTTATTCAGGGTTTTTTCAATCTCAAAGAGCTCATCCGCCCAGAGGAGATCGAGAGGATCGCGCGTGAGTATGACTATCGCGCCCTCTGCCAGCGCGTCCGCGAGCTCGACCAGAAGGGCATCGCCTTGCATGGGGAGCGTGCTCAGCTGGAAACACGGCGCGCAGAACTCCTCCCCTGGCGCGATCTCCCCATCCCCCTAGAAAAGCTGCGCTCAACACAGACAACAGCCCTGATACTGGGCCGCCTCCCTCAGGAGAATCTCGTAAACCTTCAGCGGGCGATCGAGAGCCAGCTCGCCGATCTCGTCCTGTTCCAGAGGGCCAGCGAAGACGAAACTACGAGCTATTTCTATGCTTTTGTGCTCAAAGATTCAGAAGAAGCGTTTGAGAAGGTGCTCGCTGAGCACGGCGGAGAACGCCTGCCCAATCCCCCCCAAGATGCCCACGGACTTCCCAAGGAGATCCTTGAACAGATCGAGCGGCGCTTGAGCGAGCTAGACGCCCGCCGCCAGCAGCTCTCACACCAAGCCACGGCGCTGCTGGCAGAGAAATCGAAGCTGCAAGCGCTCTATGACTATCTGCATAACGAACATCTCAAAGCCCAAGCCCAGGCGCGGCTCTTGGGCAGCTCTCATACGTTCGTGCTGGAGGGCTGGGTGCGCGAGAGCGATTTTCAACGATTAGCCCAAGCCCTGCGCAGCGAGACTGTCTATCTGGAGCGCATCCCCCCCGACCCGGACGAAGTCCCGCCGGTCGCATTAGAGAACAAAAGGCTCTTCCGGCCCGCAGAGTTTTTGATAAAACTCTTCGGGCTGCCTAATCAAAAGGAGCTCGACCCAACCCCGTTTGTGCTGCCGTTCTTTGCGATCTTCTTTGGGATTGCGCTCACGGATGCGGGGTATGGACTGGCGCTCATCGCGATCTTCGCCTATCTGAAGCGCCGCTATCGTCATAAGCGGGGCTTCCAGCCCTTCGCCAATCTCATTATCTTGGGCGGGATTTCCGCAGTGATCGCTGGGGCGCTGACAGGGGGCTGGTTCGGGCCAGACCTGGCCCAGGCGTTCTCAGCACTGAGATCGCTAGTGCTCTTCGACGTGAGCACCCCTGCAGGGTTGATCGCGTTCTTGCTCTTCTCGTTCGCGTTGGGATTTCTCCAAGTGCTTTTGGGAAATCTGTTGGAGTTCTATGACAAGGCGCGCCACGGGCGCTTGTGGGAGACCCTGTGGCATGAAGGGAGCTGGCTGGTCTTCATGGTGGGCCTGGGGATCGTTGCCGGGGTGGGCGTCCCAGCGATCATGCCCAAAGAACTCAATGCGCCGGGGCTGCCCGCTTCCTGGATGCCAGTGGGAATCTATCTCACTCTGACTGGGGCGTTCCTGGTGCTCTTCTTCAGTCGCGTCGAATCCCCTGACAGAGTGGGCCAGCAAGTGCCGTGGCTGGTGGCGACAGCGGGCGTGGTCTTGTGGCTGAGCAGCCCGTGGACAGAATGGGGCCAGGGGTTAACTGCCCTGGGCTTGCTAGGGGCTCTTGTGACACAGTCGGGGCTGAGTTTTGGGGCGCGCGTGCGCAGCGTCCTGGGGAGAGTTGGGGCGGGGCTCTTCCGGCTCTACGGGGCCACGGGACTCTTGGGAGATGTCTTGTCGTATAGCCGTATTATGGCCCTGGGGATCTCTACAGGGCTGATCGCGGCCTCTATGAATAAGCTCGCCCTGATGATGTTAGGCATCCCGTTCATCGGCGTGGTGCTCTGTGTCG
>Ga0308420_1001547_pt1 | contig 12056 bp, 15 predicted proteins | sample HotsprSampleMS55_FD_203802 | JGI IMG/M metagenome (GOLD analysis project Ga0308420, IMG submission 203802) | Hot spring phototrophic mat microbial communities from Mushroom Spring, Yellowstone National Park, Wyoming, United States - 20090730_MS55 ... | reverse complement strand
CGTCAGCCGCTCTCCCGCGTGAACGGCTACGGGATGACAGTATAATTTTGCATAGCGTGGTAGAAGCAGTAAAACAGCCATCCCAAGAGAAGGAGAGTAACGGTCACCAGGGCAGGTTCAGCAATCCGCTCTTCAGTAAGCGCGCTTCTTGCCCATCCCTTCAGCCGCTGCCAGGCTGAGGGATGAAGAACGACCACCCGCCTGGGGGAGAGGGGGTGCTTCTGCTCCGGTGTGCTCTCAAACTTTTGCATCTCACCCTGGGCCATTTCATAGACCTCCTGATAAGGATTTTTACGAACGGGGATAGTCAGCATGGTCGCGGTGGTTGATTTCCACCAGTCGCCGTCGGCCTTTTTCCGGCGGTGGATGCGGCTCAACCACGTCTGGATTGATGACCAGAGGGCGGCGTGCTTGCACTCCTGTTTTCGTCCCCTTTTCTTCGAGACCCGCCGTGCGTACGGCGGGTGCTGGACCTACCTGGTGTTCATCGGCGAACGGTATGGCGATCGCTGAGGAGGGGGGACCTGGTAGAGGAGGGACCTTGGGGAGAGCGGGTCCCCCCTCTACCAGGCAGGGGGAAGGAATACGGAATGCTTCACCTTGTATCATTCTCCCTGTGACGGGAAGGTGACGTGGGGGTGAAAAGTTGATGAAGGAGAGGGGGCAAAAGCGCTGGGCTGCGCGGAGGGACGTGCCGCCCCCCTCCGCGCATATTCCTTAACTCACCCACACCGGGCTGCCGACCTCTCCCGCCGGCCCGACCGTCTGGGTCCAAATCAGATCGCTACACTCGACCGTCACTTCCCAGCTGCCGTCATCCCGCGCGGTCGCCTCGACCACCTCCGCCATGAAAGGGGAGTGCTCGTGGATCCAGTCTCTGATGCGTTGCATCGCTTCGCGTTTGGTCATGACTCATCCTCCGTGTGTGTGCTCGCAATTTCTCACCCCCCTCTCATCCCACCTCTTGTATCGCGTCGGTGTGACGACAAGGTAAAGCTTTCGTGAACCGCTTGGAGGGGCTCCCCGCAGAGGCCTCTCGCCCGTCACAGAAATTTTTGCTCCCCGTCACACGCGCTCAATATTCGCGCACTACGCTGGTGCGCAACTTATTGACTCAGGAGGGACGTATGAGCTGGAGTATCCGAGGGAAGGGCGAGACGCGTGCCGGTGAAGCCTTTCAGGACATCTTAGCCCGCCGCGTCGCCCGGCGTTCGTTTCTGAAAGGCGCTTTCGTCGGGGGGCCGCTGCTGGTCATTGGTTCTTCGCTATTGCGCCCGCGTGACGGCGAGGCGAACGACTATCGGGATACGCTCCAATTTCGACCCGTCGCCCTGGACGACCAGGACCGGGTGCTGGTCCCGGACGGCTACAGGGCGCAGGTCCTGATCCGCTGGGGCGACCCGCTGTTTGTCGGAGCCCCGGCGTTTGACGTGCATAACCAGAGTCCGGCCGCCCAAGTCCGGCAGTTTGGCTTCAACTGCGATTACGTCGGTTTCTACCCGCTGCCTCACCACCGCTCCCGTAATTCGCGTCGGGGGCTCTTGGTCGTGAACCATGAGTACACGACCCCGGGGGATATGTTCCCCGGTTACGCGCAGGGGAGCCCGACACGGAACCAAGTGGATGTGGAGCTTGCGGCTCACGGTGTCTCCGTTGTCGAGGTAGAACGCCACCCGCAGCGTGGCTGGCAATATAACCAGGAGTCACGCTTCACCCGCCGTATCACCGGCGAAACGGAGATCGAGATCACCGGTCCGGCGGCGGGACATCCGCTCTTACAGGTCTCCTACGATCCGGGCGGGACCCGTGTGCGCGGAACCCTCAACAATTGCGCGGGCGGGAAAACGCTGTGGGGAACGATCCTGACCTGCGAAGAGAACTTCAATCAGTATTTCGCCAATCGGAATCTCGTGGCGGACCCCGTCGCGCAGGCGATCCACACACGTTACGGCCTCCCGGGCGGCGCCAGCGACCGGCGTTGGGAGAATTTCCACGACCGCTTCAACCTGGCCGTAGAACCCAACGAGCCCTTCCGCTTCGGCTGGGTCGTTGAGATCGACCCGTACGACCCGAACTGGGTGCCGAAGAAGCGGACGGCTCTCGGCCGTTTTAAACATGAGGGGGCAACGATGACTCTCGCCAGGGATGGGCGCGTGGCCGTCTATTCCGGCGACGACGAGCGGTTCGAATACATGTACAAGTTCGTCAGCCGCCGGAGGATCCGCCCGCGCCGGGAGGAAAACTTCGATCTCCTCGACGAGGGGACGCTCTACGTCGCCAAGTTCCGCGACGACGGTACGGGGGAGTGGATTCCGCTCATCGGGGGCCACGGGCCGCTTGCCGCCTGGTCCCGGGAGGAGGTGCTGATCAATACGCGCGGCGCGGCGGACCTGGTGGGGGCGACCAAGATGGACCGTCCGGAGGACATCGAGACCAATCCCGCGAACGGCAAGGTCTATTGCGTCTTTACGAACAACACGCGCCGCGGGGTGGGCGCAAATCCTGGACCGGATGCCGCCAACCCGCGCGCCAACAACCGCCACGGCCACATCATCGAGCTGACCGAGGGGCGAAACGACCCCGCGGCGGAAACTTTCACTTGGGAGATCTTTATGCTCTGCGGCGACCCGGGCAATCCCGCCGACGCGCCGGTCTTCTTCGCCGGCTTCGACCCGGCCCAAGTAAGCCCCATCTCATCGCCCGACAACATTGTCTTCGATCGGAGGGGAAACCTCTGGGTCGCCACGGACGGCCAGCCTTCCACGTTCAAGAAGAATGACGGCCTCTACGCCGTCCCCGTAGAGGGGGAGGACCGCGGATTTCTGCGGCAGTTCTTGAGCGTGCCGGTCGGCGCGGAGACCTGCGGGCCGGAGTTCACGCCGGATAACCACACGCTCTTCGTTGCCGTCCAGCACCCCGGAGAAGACGGCGGCCTGACCAACCCCGCCAGTCGGTGGCCCGACGGCGACGTTGCGCGGCCCAGCGTGATCGCCGTGACGAAGAGCGGCCGGGGCTCGCCGGTCATCGGGGGCTGAAAGCAGTACTGTTCGGCACAAATTTGGGCTCTGGACAAAGTGACCTTCGGCATTCCCTCTCCCTCGATGGGAGAGGGCCAGGGAGAGGGTGAACCGTGGCAACCGGAGCCGGATGCCCGCCTTTCCCCCTCATCCTGTCCTTCTCCCACCAGGGGAGAAGGGACCTCTTGCCGCACCTGCATAACGAGTGCCGAACAGTATTGAGCTGAAAGAGAAAGGGGCAATCTTGTGGGAAACTTTCAGAAACCGTTCGGCTCCTTTATTTCCAGAACCCGTGCCGGATCGCCTGCGTCACGTCACAATTGTACCGGTACGGGCCGTAGCCCAGGGTTGTTGTGCCGATGATCGGCACGAGGCTCTCGTGGCGAGAGCCGTGCGAGCGGAGGTGCACTGCCGCCTCTGTGTCCGGTAATTCGCCGAAGAGCGCGTCTTTACGGGCGAGGACCATCAGATCGCCGATGCGTTCCGGACAGAGCTGAAAGCGCGCGGCCGCTTCGTCGCGTGTCCAGACGTCTTCGACCGCCGGATGCCGGCGCAGCAGTGCAGCCGCCGTGGCGACCACGTGCGCGGGCTGACAGTAGACATAGGCTGACCCGGACAGGTTGCGGTGGTGCTCTGTATATCGGTCGCGGATCGTAGAGACCACAGTTGCTCGGACCCCTTGGCGGGCAAGCCACTGCCCGAGGTCAACGGCCCGGCGCTTCTCGTGCATGCCGTGATCAGCCGTCACAAACAGTGCGATCTCCGGGGCTTCGTGTAAGATGTCCCCCAGGAGCGCGTCGAGCCGGTGGAGGTGCTCCTGCGAGCGCGCGTCCGCGGGGGCGTATTTGTGCATGGCATAGTCGGTGGTAAAGACGTAGATGAGGTCCGGCTCCTCGCTGCGCAGGAGCTCCCGCGCGGCCGCGAGCACCCAATAGTTGACTTCCCGCGAGTAAATGGGCGCTGGCGTGCCGACCCGCGCCTGCAGCAGGGGTGGGGGCCGCTCGGCCGACACCCGGATGTCTGCACCTCGGCCCAGCAGGGTGAGCAGCTTCGCCTTGGCCGTGACGAGCGCCGTCCGCCACCCGACGGCCCGCGCTCGTTCGAAAATGGTCGGTACGCGCACGAAACCGGGAGCCTCCATGAGTCCGCTCGTCCCTTCCCCCGGGTCGTAATAGGCGTTCCCCGTCACCCCGTGCTCGCGCGGGGATGTCCCGGTTATCAGAGCGGTCGTGTTGACGTTGGTGACGGAGGGGAGGAAGGCGTTGCCCGTTACGGCAAACCCCTGCGCTTGCACACGGCGCAACGTCGGCATGGCGCTGTGGGCGAAGTACTCGGGGCCAAAACCGTCGAGGCAGAGGGTGACGACGCGGGTCGGCATGTCAGCGGGCAGTTGCTTCTCTGGTGGTGAGGATGAGCTGGTCGAGACGAGTAAAGGCTCGCAGGCAATCGGTTGCTGAAGCGTGGAAACGCCGCATCAAGCGGCGGATATCAATCAAATCGGAAGGGTTCTGGAAAAGATGTTGGGCGATCTGCTCAGCGGGGTCCACGCCCGCTGTGGTCGTGGACCCTGGTTGCTGCCCATCGGCCATAGTGCACCTCCTCGCGGTGAAGATTTCTCCCTTGCTTGTAACTCTTCTCTGTGGTCCATGCGCCATACATGTCACAGTCAACGTCTACCCGTACTTTACCCGAAACCCAGGACACTCCGCAATGTCGAGGGTACGCCAGAATATGCTCGCTCGATGAACCATGCGGCTGCCTACATTCATACAGCAAGAATGGATACAGGGGCAATGAACACCCGTTTAAATTTCTCTATTGTTAAATGTTAGTTAATTTCATGCTGATGTTATTGCTAACAGGGGTCCACTCCGGTAAGGTATTCACAACGCGTAACAGCAGTTGCTTCCCCTCACCGCTGGGCTCTCCCCGGCTTGGCGGTGTATAGGGCCCGCAGGTTTCCCCTCCTTTATCCTGCGGGCCCTTTTTCTTATGTGCTGGCGAACTGCTGGACCGGTGTCAAGAAACGGTCCATAATTGGCTGTATGGTGCAGTGTGCAGCAACTCCGCTGGAGGTGGAGGCGAAACTGTTGATACCGCACGCGCGGACTCTCTCAGCGATGGCGCGACTCAAGCGTATCGGGCCGTACCAGCTCCGCCCACGACGGCCAGCCCACCTGTACTCGGTCTACCTCGATACGAGCGATTTCACTCTTGCACGGCGAGAGATCGCATTGCGGCTGCGGAGAGATGGTACGCGGTGGGAGGCCACGCTCAAATGGGGCGGCACGGAAGAAGGCAGCCTCCACGCACGTCCGGAACGCACCGTGCGACTTTCCCGCCAGCCGGTGTTTCCCTATATACTCCCGGCCTCGCTGCGGAGTCCGGACCTGCTTGAACTTGTCAAGGATGCGCCCCTCCAACCCATTCTGGTCTCCGACGTCTATAGGCGACGGTTCGCTGTCTCGCTGCCGAAACAGCACACATCTCGCACATGCGCAGAGCTGGCACTCGATTGGGTGCGGCTGTGTCGTCCCCACGCACGACGCCAAACCCTGGCGACCTATGGTGAAGTGGAAATCGAGCTCGAACCAGGGGGGACGGTGCAAGAAGTGCAGCATGTCGCTACTCTGTTGCAGGAGCGCTTTGCCCTCACGCCCGCCACGGGCAGCAAGTTCAGCCGTGGGCTCGAGGTGTTGTACGGCTGGCGGCAAGGGAGAAGGGACGTAGAGGGGAGCGCGATAGATTCACTGGTGAACGGTGAGCACTAGTGCAAGACCGCCAACCACCCAGCAATAGTAGGCGAACACCGACAGGCGCCGTGAGCGGGTCATATTGAGGAGTACGGCAATGCTCCAGTAGCCGACGATAGCTGACACAAGGGTTCCGACGCTGTAGGCTAAGAGGTCGACAGTGTGGAAGAGGGCATGGTGGTGTATGCCAAGCTCGAGCACGAACGCCCCTGCAACTGCCGGAATCGACAATAAAAAAGAATAGCGGACTAAAAACCCTCGTTCCAAGCCGAGAAACACGCCAGCTGCGATAGTGGCGCCGGAGCGCGAGAGCGCAGGAATGATAGATAACCCTTGGGCGGTACCGATCACCAGGGCATCGGTAATGCGCATGGCAGAGAGGCCACGCTCTTGTCCGGAGACGCGGTCGGTGAGAAATAACAACACGCCGGTGATGAGCAACCACACAGCCGCGCCCTGGGCGTCGGTAAACATGCGCTCGAAGTGCTCGCGGAAGAGGAGACCCATTGCCGCCGTGGGGAGGGAACCAACAAGTAAGAGCCAGAGCAGGCGGCGCGCGGTTGCTGCCTCCGGACTGTGGGGATAGACCGTGGAGCGGGCAAACGCCCGTAGGTCTTGCCAAAAGTAGACGCAGACTGCTAACAGCGTGCCAAGATGCAACGCCACATCGAACAGCACCCCTGGTTGGGAGAAGCCTGGGATCAGGCTCTGCGCGAGCACCAGATGGCCAGAACTGCTGATCGGCAGAAACTCGGTCAGTCCCTGGAGCAGGCCAAGCAGGAGTGCCACAACGAGTGACGACATGGAACCTCTACAGCATAGTCTGCAGTGGTCCTCTGTCAATAGGCAAGGTGGATAAATTATATGGTGTCCCGCTTTGGGGCGACGATCGTCACGATATGCTTTCCCGTCGTGCTCTCCGGCACCGCGTGCCAGGCTGCGCTGTTCCGCCACGGTGTGGCCAGCGGTGATGTGACCGACACCAGCGCGGTAATTTGGGGGCGGGCGGAGCGTGCGGCCACCCTGGTCGTGGAATACGCCACAACGCCGGACTTCAGCAACCGCGAGCACGGCGGAACCGTGCGGGTATCGGCAGAAACAGATTTCACCGGGACCGTGCTCTTGACCGGGCTCACGCCTGCTACTCGATACTACTATCGGCTGCGTCCACAAGAAGGGACGGAAGAAGCATCCGCTACGGGGACCTTCGCCACTGCGCCGTCTCCGGATGCCGCGCGTGATGTCTCGTTTTTATGGGGAGGAGACCTTGGTGGGCAGGGATTCTGCCGACGGCCTGAGTATACCATTTTTACGGCGATGAAGGCGCTGGCCGCAGATTTTTTCCTGTTCGGTGGGGATACCATCTACGCCGATTCTCTGTGTCCGGCTCCGCCGAACGTGCCTGGCGCTGATTTTATCGCCACTACACAGCAGGACTTCTGGGCGAAGCATCGCTATCAGCGGGAGGACCGCCCGTTGCAGGAGCTGTTGGCAGCGATTCCGGTGTACGCGGTGTGGGATGATCATGAGGTGAGAAATGACTTCTCGGGTCGGACAGAACCCCTTGCGCCTTTAGGGTTCAAAGCGTTTTTTGACTATTTCCCCATCCGGCGGGTACCGCAAGAGCCCCTACGTCTCTACCGTAAATTCCGTTGGGGAAAACACCTAGAACTCTTCTTGCTCGACACGCGACAATACCGTAGTCCTAACCTGCAACTGGACGGACCGAACAAAACCCTGCTTGGTGCCACCCAGCTGCAGTGGCTGCTCGAGGGTCTCGTAACTTCGACCGCCACCTGGAAAGCGATTTTTTCTAGCGTCCCGCTCTCGACGCACACGGGAAGCGCACTCACAGGTCGAGATGGATGGGGAGGGGACCTCCTCGGTACCGGCTTTACCACAGAACTCGCGAAGATCTTCACTCATATCCGTGCCCGCCACGTGCAGAACGTCATCTGGTTCTCTACCGACCTCCATGTCGCGCGTCTTCTCTCGTACGATCCGGAGCAGGATGGCACGGTTGATTTTTATGAATGTATCAGCGGTCCACTCAGCGCGATTACTGGAAACCTCGACCCCCTCGACCACACCTTTCATCCTCGCATTCTGTACGAGGAAACCAATTTCTTGAACTTTGGTGTTGTGCGTATAGACGGCCACACCGGGCAGCTCACGGTCGAGATTCGTGACCAAGAGGGGGAAGTGCACTATGAGCTATCCCTGTCGGCGCGGGGCGTCCCTACCCCCGAGCCGAGTACCGCGGTGCAGACGAGAACAGGTCTGGGGTGGTGAACTGCTGCGTTGTTTCGGCGGTCGTGACTCCCACGGCGGCGTCTCCCAAGGTCGCCTACTAGCCTCCTGCTTTGCGCGTGCTAGGGTAAAAGGCATAGCGGGCAGCGAGCGAAGCCGAAAGGAGAACCGGGTATGGAAGACGCACTAGCGGTCGTCGGGCAGTGGATCGGATTAGTAAAAGCGGCAAAGTTTGCTATCGCCGAGGTCAGCCGTGACTGCGAAGAGCGCGTGACCGCGGGCACGGTCACGATGGAGGAAGACTTTCGCGAAGCGGTGGATTCGATTTTTGAATCCCTCAGCACCCTGCTGGTACGCTTGGAAGAGCAAGAAGAAGCGTTGGAAGAAGAGTTGGCAAATGAGGAAGAGGAATAGCTGCGTGGGGTGCGACTCACTCCCCCTCCTTTTTTCTCTTTCCCACCAGGGGAGAGCGGATTTGCCGGCGCTTGTCGTGTACAAGCCGTCGTGCCGTCAGTCTCCCGGAGGAGAGGGAGACTGATCTTGCCACCGGAGGAAACGAAACTGGTTTGATCCCATCCGTTGGACCACAGCGGCGACCCGGCGGGTCACCCTGCTGTTGTTCAGGTACCCGAGACTCTCGATAGTGACAACCACGGGTAACCCAAAGTTGGCTACGCCTCCTGCTCCTCCAGGAAACAGACTGGCCAGGTCTGCCCTGCCGCTTTCGGCCCGCTGCTGCACGATGTCGCGGGCAGCGGCAGCATCGATACCGAGTACCGCCTGTAAAACCAAGGGGCCGGCGGTGAGCAGATTGACCGAACCACCGGCGGCGCCGGCATATGTGGTAAATACCTCGCGTAGCCCGGGTCCGTCTCTACCGTAGAACAGGGCGTGGGTGATACCACGCACCAACAGGAGTTCATCGGGCGTGTCGAACGGTCCATCTTTGGCAGAATAGGGAACGGGTAAAGAGAGGTAATAATCACTTTCTGCGCCGTGAAGCCGGACCAGGGGATCTGTATCACGCCAGTCTTGGATCGCGTCGGTGAGTTCTTCCCCCAGTTTCGCGTCCAGGCCGAGGTTGGTAAAGGTTTGCCGCAGTGTAAGCTCATCGACCTGGTTGAGGTCGATTTTGCCCCCTTCGTCACTCACGCGCACCCAATACCCGCCTGCACCATATTCTTCTTGTAGCCAGCGGCCGTCACCGCGTGCCCAGATGTCCCCTTTTTCTTCCTCTGACGAGGTGTCGAGGGCTCCTGGTTGGTCGAGCAACGTCTTCCCCTGTTGGGCGGCATGGACGAAAGCGTACAAGGCGCGGTGTACTCCGGCCACGGCAAGATAGTAGGTTTGCATTTCTTCTTGGTAGGTGGCAGCGGTCAGCCCCTCGATGCGCATAGAACGGGCTAGCTCAGCGGCAATCACCATGCCCACGGTGAGTGCCCAGATCACCATCACCAGCATAACGCCGCGTGCATTCTTCATCGTGCTCCCTCGCTACTGAGCGGTCGGCGTCGGCGCAAGGGGGAAGCGCCGCGTTGCGGAGCGCCCAAGAGGTCGGGCGGAGGTTGGTAGACGTGCAGGGGAATTTCCATTTGCCATTCATCTGGCAGCTCCCCCAGAGGAGCCTTGCAAAGGAGCCGGACGGCGCTGGGCAGTTTCCGCTCTTCCTTCCCGCTCCACCTCTCACGCCACTCTTCGCGGTCCTGCACTTTGCCGAAATATTCCCAGGTTAAGTCTTCGACTTGGGGCAACATCTCGGCCTCGTGCGTCAGGCCGCCCTCACGTCCGTCCAGCAGATCGGCCGGGAGCGCCGGCGCGGAGATGCGCACCCATAGGCTCCGCCGTCCGTGCTGTTCGCGCAAAAAATAGGTGACTTTTTCGAGTCCCCCAACCTCAGGGTGGCCGGCTGCCGAGATGAAGCTGAGTGTATCCGGCTGCCCGTCAAAATAGACAAAGGTCTCCCCTTCTGCCCGCAGGACAAGCGGGTATGCGGATTTCAAGTGGCGGGCGATCAAGGCGAGTGCGGCCCGCGCACGTTGGTTCTCGACGGTCCGGGCTTCGCCCCGCTCTGCCGCTCGGGCACCGAGGTTGAGGGTCGCATAAACGATCACCGCCACCAGGCTGAAGATCGTCAGGCTCAGAATGAATTCGAGCAGGGTGAAGCCGCGCGACTCACACCCACGCCACGGCTCCAGAGATGGTAATAGCTCGACTCCATTACCCCAGCTGCCCGTACACATGTCCTCGGTCTTCCTCAGTGGTTGTCCGCAGAGAACGGAGCGTAAAGGTTTGTTGCCTGCCGTGCTCGTGCCAGCTGATCGTGACTTCAAGCGTGTATAGATGCAAACGGTCTGTCGGGTTGTGTTGCTGCGGATCGCCCCGAGTTTGCGCGTCCCCGGGATGAATCTCTTGGACCCGCGCCCGCCAGAAGTAGCCATCCGGGAGTTCGCCACTTTCTTCTCCTTCTGCCAGGGTTGGTTGGGCGAATAAGCGGTTCATCTCGTTCTGCGCGTAAATTGCCGCCTTGGTATGTCGCGAAGCTTTGACCCCAAGTCGTGCGCTACCGGCGAACAGCTCCAAGACCGTGACCAGCCCCAGCGCGAGGATCGCCAGCGCGACCATCACTTCGAGGAGGGTAAAGCCGACCTCGAGGGGAATCGCGTGGCAGGGGTGAGGCCGGCTCGCAGTCTCACAATCTGACTGAACGACCGAAGGACTGAGCGACTGCAAGACCGGTGACATGTTTTTAGTCTTCTGCCAGCGAGATCGTGGCTGTGCCCAGCAGTGGATCGAGAGAGAGCACATAAGCCGTCACCGCGACCCCCCGCCGTTGCTCGACCCGCACTTCGCCGCCGGAATTGGTCCCATCGGGATAAAAACGAAATTCTACTTCTCCCTCTGGGCGTACCCACCGTCCGCGCGCTGACAGCTCTCCGCCGTCAGAAGGGATATAGATCCTAGTGCCATCCCGCTCGCTCCAGTAAGCATGCTGTCGAGGTGCGATCACCAATATTTCTTCCTTCCCCTCTTGAATAGCACGGACCCGGAGCAATTCTACGGCTGCACGCAGCTGGCGGATAGTCTGCCGCGGGTCACCGCTTTTCAGGCGACTGCCGATGGCAGGACCGACGACTGCCAGGGCGACACTGAGGATCACCAAGACCAAGAGCAATTCGAGCAGGGTGAATCCCTTTTTCATTTTGCTCTTTGGGCAGACACGGGTTGGGCAGACACGGGGGTCTGCCCCTACCTACCTGGCTTTGCGGATGGCGTTGACTTTCAACACGATCACAAGCGTGGCAAGGGCGATAGCGACGAGAGAGCGGGTCTCGGAAAGAGGGGTCGGGGACTGCCAGAGTTCCTGCAGGCAGAAGACAATCGTGATGCTCATGAGCACGATCATGAAACGATCCCAGGCCCCGCTTTTCATGGCCATCCCCTAGCGGATCACGTCCATCCGCTTGGTCAGATCCTTGGTGATGTTTTTCTGGTGCGCCTCCAAGGTCCCGCCGCCGATCTCTAGGAGCTTGGCATCGCGCCACAAGCGTTCGACCACGTACTCGCCGAAATAGCCGTAGCCGCCGAGCACCTGCATCGCGTTATCTGCCACCTGCTTCGCCATGGTGGTGGCGACCAACTTGACGCCGTCGGAGTCAATCCGCTGTCCTGGCTTATCGAGATCCAACTTGTACGCGGTGTGATAGAGGTAGGTCCGTGCCGCCATATAATGGGCGTACGAATCAGCAATGTACCGCTGGATCTGGCCAAAGCTGTTGATCGGCTGCCCGTAGGCGGTGCGTTCATTGGCGTAACGTGTCATGATCTCCACGCACCGGCCGGCAATTCCGGTAGACATGGCGGCGATGGTCACCCGCTCGATCTCGAGATTGCGCATCATGTGCAACAGGCTGTCTCCTTCTTCGCCGAGACGGTTTTCCACCGGCACCGCGCAATCTTCGAACACCAATTCGGCCGTCATCGAGGCGCGCATCCCGGTCTTATGATGCAGCCGCTGGCCGAGAAAGAAACCGGGGAA
>Ga0308420_1001538_pt1 | contig 12080 bp, 10 predicted proteins | sample HotsprSampleMS55_FD_203802 | JGI IMG/M metagenome (GOLD analysis project Ga0308420, IMG submission 203802) | Hot spring phototrophic mat microbial communities from Mushroom Spring, Yellowstone National Park, Wyoming, United States - 20090730_MS55 ... | reverse complement strand
ACCGCAGTCAATGAGGATATCTGCGGGTTCTGAAGGCACTGTCGGAGAGCAAACCAGAAACGCACGCGATGTCTCCCGCTCAGGCAGGGACAAGCCTTCCAGCAGTTGCTCCGCGACATCGTGGGTGCGCATGGTGCTGCCTACCAGAGCAATGCGGAACCGTTTGTCGGCAAGGTCGCGTACCTCTTCGGTAGACAGCTCCTTGCTGATTTGTAGGATCTCACGGATGTTGTGGGACAGACCCACTCGCCTTCTCATGCGTACCACCCCATTCTACATACGGTCGCAGATACTGCTTCAGCTCGTCAACCGACTGCTCGGTGAATTGCCTACCTACCTGGCGCATTCGCTCCGGCAAATCGGGAACATCCGAATCGTACAGGGTCTGTACCTCGTCATGCAGTTCAAACTGCGGCGGGATGAAGTTGGGTACCGGCACACCCTTTAATGTTGCTAAAGCGAGTACCCACATCCTCACGACAGCAGGTAGCGAATAACCGCCCCCACCTGTTGCCACAATGGGAATACCCTGCTCCACCACCCATTGCACCGCACGCAACCAGCCCTGCGTGGTCAACATCGCGTGCGCCAGAGGGTCGGTATAATGCGGGTCCGCTCCCATCTGCAGCACCACCACCTCGGGCTGGAACCACCGGAACAACGGCGGCACCACCTGCTGGAATGCCCACCACCAGGCTTCATCATCCACGTATCGCCCGAACGCGACATTGGCGGAGTAACCCCGCCCCTCTCCTTCCCCAATCTCATCGGGGTGCCCCGTGCCGGGGAACAGGAACCGCCCTGACTCGTGTATCGATATCGTCAATACCTGTGGGTCACGATAATACAGCCACTGTACGCCGTCGCCGTGATGCACGTCTATATCCAGATAGACAATCCGACGGTACTTTTGTTTCAGCACATGGATAGCCACCGCGGGGTCGTTGAAGATACAAAAGCCCGCTGCTTCCTCGCGGCGGGCATGGTGCAGACCGCCTGCCAGATTGACCGCTACCTGCACTCCGTCCATTACCGCCTGCGCTGCCGCCACTGACGCTCCCACTACCGCCAGCGAAGCTTCAAACATACCCCGAAACGGGGGGTTGTCGCTGCTGGCAAAGCCGAAGACGTGACTGCCCGGCACAGGCTTGCCTTCGCTCAGAGCCTGTACCACCCGCACGTAACGTGGAGAATGCACCTCGGCAACAAGGTCGCTAGCGGCTGGCTCCGCTTTGACGAAATCCTCCTCTCGCAGCACGCCCAGCATCTGCGCCAGTTCCTGAGACAATGTGACTCGCTCGGGGCGTAAGGGATGGTGGGCAGAAAACCGGTATCTTTCTACACCAGGACAGGTAATGTATACGAAAGTATTCATCGTTGAAAACCCGCGTTCTTTTGTTTTCGCTGTTATCTTCAATGCCCGGAGTGGCATTCCTCTACACGTCCACGTAGAACTCCGCTTCCCAACCCTCGGACGTTTGCTCCAAACGTAATCGATGATAAGTTACCGCTTTCACCGGCGCGCCGTCCAGCACCGAATTATCCTCCACCACTAACCCTCGCGCTTCGCCTTCGACGCCGGTCTCCGTGACCCGATGCACGGTGAAGTCGGTGAAAACCACCTTCTGGACATCGGTCAGGTATATCAACTCGCGCAACCACTTCACCAGCAGGTCAGAGTGGTCCAGAGGGTCGGGCACATCCACGCAGATGGGTATGGAAACATCTGCCTTTTTGCCCACAGGGTCTAACACCAGCCGGTACATGCCCCGTGCGGCGTTTTCGAACAACTCTTCCAGCGTTCTGCCCCACGCCCGCACCCCTTTGTCGGCAGTATGTTCCAGAATCTCGTAGCCGCTACGCTCTGTCATCATCGATTTCCTCATTCTAAGCCTGCGCGAAGAATTTGAGATGCTTCACTCTGTTCAGCATGACAACGAGTGTCATTCTGAGCGTTAGCGAAGAATCTCGGTCGTTCCTCTGCTGACTACTTGAGCGCAAACGAGACGCTTCGCTAATGCTTAGCCTGATAAGAACCTGCACCCTTGGCTATCACACGCCATCCACGCTCTCTACGTTGCAGGATGCCTTCCCTTTGCCACTGCAGGAACCGCTCGCGCAAGCGTGCGAAGCTCCCGTCGTCCCACAACACGATGCCTTTATCCATCGCTTCCAGCAGCAACAGGTGGTAGTCTTCAAACATCTTTTGCCACTCGGTTTTACTATACGGGAAGACGTCCATGTCGGTTTGCACGAACCGCATGAAGGCAATGTCATCGCCCCGTGCGGCGAGCATTTGTTCCACGCTCGCGCGAAAACGCTCAAAGTGCGGGCGATTCGGCAGCGTCGCGAGCGTATCGTAACACAGTTTCGGCATACTCGCTTTCCGCCTGCTTCAGCCAGTCTGGCGCGCGCCTCAAGCCTCCTCACCTTCCTCCACACCCTCGTCGTCGATGCGCTGCACGATGCGTGCGAGGGCGGTTACGTAATCACCTTGTTCTGGGGTCATGATGCGCACTCCCTGCGCGTTACGCCCCGTGCGCCGAATCTGGGAGACGGGTACACGGATGGCTTTGCCCTGCGCCGTGACGGCGATGATGCGGTCGTCGGGAAGCACGCCTTTGGCATCCACCAGCAGCCCCGTGCGCTGGGTGACGTTGAAGGTGATGATGCCTTTGCCGCCACGCCCCTGCACGCGATACTCGCTAAACGGCGTACGCTTGCCGTAGCCCTTCTCCGAAATCACCAGCAGGTCGCGGTCCTTGTATACTTTCACCAGCGCAACCACTGCATCGTCCTTGCCCAGCTGGATACCGCGCACGCCGCCTGCTGCCCTGCCCATCGAGCGCACATCGCTCTCGTGGAAGCGCAGGCTCATGCCCTGCCGCGTGACAAACACCAGCTCATCGTTCCCAGAGGTAACCTGCACCCAGCCGAGCTCATCGCCCTCTTCGAGGTCAAAGGCGAACAGTCCATTTGCCCGAAGGTTGGCAAACTCGGACAGCGCGATGCGTTTCACCTCACCTCTGCGCGTGCCCATCACCAGATATTTGTCGGGTGAGAAATCGGCGATCGAGACAGTCGCGGTAATCTTCTCGCCCGGCTCGATGCGGATCAGGTTGATCACCGCCGTGCCCCTTGCCTGGCGGGTTGCCTGCGGTACCTCATACGCTTTCAGGCGGTACACGCGCCCGCGGTCGGTGAAGAAGAGGATGTAGTGGTGCGTGCTGACCTGGAAGATGTGCTCCAGAGTATCTTCCTCTTTGGTGGTGGCAGCAATGACGCCCTTCCCGCCGCGTCGCTGGCTGCGGTAGGTATCCAGCGGCAGACGCTTGATGTAACCATCCCGCGTGATGGTCACCAGCATCTCCTCCTCAGGGATCATATCCTCCTCGCCAATCTCCTCCGCCTCGCGTGCAATGATGCGGGTGCGCCGGTCGTCGCCGTATTTGTCCTTCAGCTCCTTTAGTTCCTGTTTGATAATCTGCGCCACGCGCCGCTCGTCCACCAGAATATCTTCCAGATAGGCAATCTCCTGCAAGAGGTTCTTGTATTCGTCCTCCAGCCGCTGCTGTTCGAGGGCGGTGAGCTGGCGCAGCTGCATCGAGAGGATGGCTTCGGCTTGAATCTGCGTGAAGCCGAATCGCCGCATCAGCCTGCGCCGCGCCACCTCGCTGTTCTCCGATTGGCGGATGATGCGGATGATTTCGTCCAGGAAGCGCACCACCACCTGCAGCCCTTCCAGGATATGGGCGCGTTGCTGGGCGCGATACAGTTCGAACCGCGTGCGCCGGACAATCACCTCGCGGCGGTGGTGGATGTAGTTTTGTAGCACCTGTTTGAGGTTCAGCACGCGCGGCACGCCGTCTTCCAGCGCGAGCATAATCACCCCAAACGACAGGCGCATCGGCGTATGCTTGAGAAGGAAGTTCAACACCTTGTGGGGGTTGACGTCGCGCCGCAGCTCGATAACCACCCGCATCCCCGTGCGGTCGGTAAAGTCTTCGATGGCGGTGATGCCGTCGATGCGCTTGCCCTTGACCAGGTTGGCTATCTGCTCGATGAGCTTTGCCTTGTTCACCTGATACGGCAGCTCGGTGATGACGATGGCTTGCTTGCCTCCGTCCATCGGCTCCATCTGCGTCTTTGCCTGCATGATGACCTGCCCGCGTCCGGTCTCATACGCCTCGCGAATGCCTTTGGTGCCCAGGATCAAGCCGGCGGTGGGGAAATCGGGTCCCGGCAGATGCTTCATCAGGTCGGAAACGGATGCCTGCGGATGGTCGATCAAATAAGTGATGGCGTCTGCCACCTCGCGCAGATTGTGCGGGGGCACGTTGGTCGCCATACCGACAGCGATGCCGCTTCCCCCATTGCAGATGAAGTTGGGAAACTTACCCGGCAGCACCATCGGCTCCATCGTGGACTGGTCGTAGTTGGGTTGCCAGTCCACCGTCTCTTTATCGATATCCTCCATCATCTCCATCGCCAGCGGCGAGAGGCGGCATTCGGTATAGCGCATCGCTGCGGGCGGGTCGCCATCCACGCTGCCGAAATTGCCCTGTCCGTCAATCAGCGGGTAGCGCATGCTGAAATCCTGCGCCATGCGCACCAGGGTGGCATACAGCGCCTCGTTGCCGTGCGGGTGGAAGCGCTTCATGGTCTCGCCACACACGGCGGCGCATTTGACGTGGGCACTGTTGGGGGTAACGCCCATCTCGCGCATCGCGTAGAGGATACGCCTCTGCACCGGCTTCAGCCCGTCGCGCACATCGGGCAGGGCGCGCGCGATGATGGTGCTCATCGCATAACCGAGATACGAACGGCTTAACTCTTCTTCCAGCGGTACAATCTCAATCTCCGGCTGTCGTTCGGCAATCTCCTCTGGCATTCGCGGGTTTCCTTTCTTGCGGGTAAGGGTTGGTAGACAGAAGCTACCATGTTATTATAACAAAAGCGGCTGTCTCTCGCAACATTTGCCGATGTCAAAAAGGGGCGACTCGCGCCGCCCCTCTGAACCCGCTATCTCATGCCTTCGGCTTAGTGAAGCCCTCCCGTCGTGAGTGCAGTAACACGACAACCCGCACCACGCGGGAAACGCTACCGCCTCCACTCTGCCAAGCTCGGCAATCACTGTGGCAATTGCATGGCAGGGCGGACACAGAGTAAATGCATCGCTCGGAGAGGGCTGTTCAGGAGTCAGCGTGTTTGACATTCTGCCGCCTGCTGGGTAAAATCTCCGCTTGGGGAAACACAGAAGGAGGCGATGCCATGCGCATGAGACAGAGGGAGCTGCGTCAGCGACGCAAGCGCAAAGAGGAGAAGCAGAAAGCCGCTCGGCGCGAAGCGCGAATGCGTGCCCGGCGCGTGTAAATCGGCTCAAACCAAACGCAGTTCGAGCTTGATATCGATAGCGGGCGCGGAGTGCGTTAATGCGCCCACCGAGATAGCGTCCACCCCCGTCTCGGCAATTGGGCGCACCGTTTCCAGGCGCACCCCGCCCGAGGCTTCCAGAAAAGCCCGCCCCTTAGCCATCCGTACCGCCTCACGCAGGTCGTCCAGCGTCATGTTATCCAGCAGGATGATATCCACTCCTGCCTCGAGCGCTTCCTGAACCTGCTGGAGGGTAGCGCACTCCACCTCTATCTTCATCGTGTGTGGCAATGTGCGTCGCACGCGATGTACCGCCTCCGTGATGCCCCCACACACCGCAATGTGGTTGTCCTTAATCAATACCGCGTCGTACAGCCCGAAGCGGTGGTTAAAGCCGCCTCCCACCCGTACCGCGTAGCGTTCCAGATAACGCAATCCGGGCGTCGTCTTGCGCGTATCACAGATGCGCACCGGCAGGTCGCGCACCGCTTCCACGAAGCGTGCGGTCAGCGTGGCGATGCCGCTCAATCGCTGCAAAAAGTTCAGCGCAACCCGCTCGGCGACGAGAATTGCCCGCGCCTCTCCGCGTACCACAGCCAGCACCGCACCCGCGTCGAAACGCTGACCCTCTTTCAACATCGGCTCCACCTTTACCCGACTGTCGCAGTGGTAGAATACCCGCTCCGCCACCACCAACCCCGCCAGCACACCCGGTTGCGTGGCGATGAACTCGCCCAAAGCCTCCGTGCCTGGCGGCACCGTCAACAAGGTGGTCATGTCCCCCGTACCAACGTCCTCGCGAAGTGCGCAGCCCACGATTTCGTCCACAAGCTTTATGTCCAGTAACGTCGGCATCAGTCCCACTTCACCTCTATCACCTGTTGACACTGCGCGACCCTGCCCAGAACCTGTTGCGCTGAAACCCGCGCCGGCAGGTCCAGCGAAAGCTCATAACGACGGGTACCGGGTAGCAATGTGGGCAGAATACGAACGGATTGCACATCCACCCGCATCGCGGAGAGTATATCGAGCAGAGGCTCAATCACCGCCCCTTCCTCTCGCGCCACCACCTCCAGGTCCCGCACCCGACGCTTCAGCCTGAGAAAACCCTCCAGCAGATGCACCAGCGTCAGTGTCAGGAAAGCCATCACGGTTGCCACAATCGCCATCAACCAGTACTGCCGGTTCAATCCGACTGCGAGCCCGATAGCAGCGGTTGCCCAGATGCTCGCGGCGGTGGTTAACCCGCGTACCGTGCCCCCGAGATGGATGATTGTTCCTGCACCGATGAATCCGATACCTGTTACCACCTGTGCGGCGATGCGCGTGGGGTCGGTATTCGCGCCCTTCATGCCCGCGGAGACCATGCCAAACACCGCCGCGCCCATCGACAACAGGATATGCGTGCGCAAACCTGCAGGTCTGCCATGCAGTTCGCGTTCCAGCCCCACTACCGCCCCCAGCACACAAGCCAGCAACAAGGGCGACAAAACATCCCACAAAGAGGACACCGCAATCCCCTCCCGAAAGAGGATGGTTCTATTGTACTGTGGAAGTAAAAAGCAAGCAAGCCCGCACGAAAAAATCGCCTGCTTCCAGAGGCGTCGGGGTTGGGCGAACGCTCTGTCTAGCAGGCTCCATCGATGTGATGGACAGAGTGAAAAGGAGGACATGCGCTACTCATATATACGGGTGGACAGCCCAAAAGGTTCCGCCGCAGGCTCTACTATTCCTGAGGGCGCGCACTGCCGCGTCCACAACGCTCTCCCCAGAAGTAACCTGCCGGAACCTGCTCTCGTCTAAATGGCGCGGAGTCAGCAGGAATCTGCACCTGCCCCGCTGTAATATATATTGTACCGACCGGATGGTACGTCTGCAAACAAACCCGAGGCGAGGAGAGACGACTATGCAAATGCGCTTGAAGGGCATCATCTCTGCAGGATGGACTCGCGCGCTGCCAGTGTGCGTCGTGGTGCTTGTGGTGGCGTCGGTCGCACTTGCTCAGGATGTGGACGTTTACCGCTTCTCCCCCACGCATGGCGGTATCGCGCCGGGAGGTATTCAGATGCCGGCGGCGATGTACTGGCGATTCACCGCCTCACCCGCACCGCAAAACTCGGCAGCGCCCGCCATCGTCGGCAACACCATTTACTATGCCTGCCGTGACCGCTTCTACGCGCTGGATGCGGAAACAGGGCGCGTGCTCTGGCGCTATCCGGCAGACCAGCCCATGGATGCACAGTTCCGCACCACCCCCGCGGTGTCGGAAGGCATCGTGTACGTCGGCGCAACGGACGGTAACCTTTACGCCCTCTCTGCGCCCACTGGCAAATACCTCTGGTCCTTCCGCGCACAGGGGGCGATACTGTCACCGCCGACCGTAGTCAACGATGTGGTATACTTCGGCTCCGCGGACGGAAAGGTTTACGCGATTAACGCCAAAACCGGCGAACCGTTATGGCGCGGGGGGTTCCGTACACTGGATGCGGTGAACGGCGCAGTGGCTGTGGCGGATGACATGGTCTACTTCATCTCCGCAGACCAGACGCTGTACGCCGCTGCCGCAGGAACGGGCTTGCTCCTGTGGCGAATACGACTGCCCGGCACACTGTATGCCCTGTCGCCCGTGGTGGCAGACCGCAATGTGTATGTCGTTTCCTCCAACGCGCTGCAGGCACTGCAGGCGCGTAGCGGACGACAGCTCTGGGCGCGTACCCTGCCCGACGACATCGTGACGGAGCCGATTGCAGGCAATGGCATGGTCTACGTGCTGACGCGCGACGGTCGTGTGTGGGCGTTCGACAATACGGGCAAACTGCTGTGGAACAGCAAAGAGCCTGTGTTTACGAACCAGCCGGTTGCTCCACCCACACTAGCAGGGAATGTGCTTCTCATCGGCACGACGCGGGGTGGCATCTACGCCGTGGACGCTTCGAACGGAGCCATCCTGTGGAAGTACCTGCTGCAGTCGTCTTCCTCCACCCCTGAGCGTCCCTCCTTTACCGACATCACTGCCCCGCCAGTGGTAGCAAACGGCACGCTGTATGTGGTGTCGGATGACGGCAGTCTCACCACCTTCCGCGCCGATGCACCCGATAGCATCCCGCCTACCATCGCCGAGCTGGAACCAACGCGCGGGGTCGCCATCTCGGGGCAGCCACCCATCCGCTTCCGTGCGCTCATCAGCGACGATGGCTCGGGTATCAAAACCGATACCATCCAGTTCCTGCTGGACGATAAGCCCGTCAAATATGAGTTCGACCTCGTCAAGGGAGAAATCAGCTACCTGTGGGATACCAAGGAAGCGTCCGCCTCGCCTGCCGGACAGCCGGCTGGGGCGACTACCGTCAAACCCCTCGCCGACGGGCGACATACCGTGAAGGTCATCGCCGAGGACTGGCGCGGCAACCGCACCGAATACACCTGGTCCTTCATCGTGGATAACACCCTGCGCAAGCGCACACCCACAACCACCCAGCCGCGCATGGGTGTGCCTGGCGTACCCGGTGGTATTGGTGGGCGCCGCGGCGGTGGAGCACCCGGACGCGGGGAAGACGGATACTAAAAGGAGTGTCTCACGGATGGAGGAAGCTTGTCTGCGTGCGCTGCTCAGGCTGGCGTACCTCGAGCTTCCTCCCCGCCGCCTGCTGAACCTGCTGGAGCGTTTCGAGAACCCCGAAGACATCTTCCGTGCTTCGCGCACCGACCTTCTGCGCATCGAAGGCATGAATGAAGCCACCGCCGCGCGCATCCTGAACGCCCCAGACCTGATCCCAGAACAGTGGCAACGCTGGCAAAAGGCGAATGCCCGACTGCTGACCTGGCGCGACGAGAACTACCCTGCCCCCCTGCGCGAGATCGAAGACTTCCCGCCCCTGCTGTTCGTGCGCGGCAGCCTGCAGGAGCGCGACCGCTTCGCCATCGCCATCGTGGGCACGCGCAAACCTACCCCCTACGGACGCACCGTCGCCGAGAAACTGGGACGCGAACTCGCCCGCTACGGGCTCACCATCGTCAGCGGGGGCGCACGGGGCATCGACACCGCCGCGCATACCGGCGCGCTGCGGGCGAACGGACGTACCATCGCCGTGTTGGGCTGCGGCATCGACGTGGCGTACCCCGCCGAATCGGCGGCACTGTTCCAGCGTATCGCCACGCAGGGCGCAGTTATCTCCGAATATCCGCCGGGCATCCAGCCCGACCAGTGGCGATTTCCCGCCCGAAACCGCCTCGTCAGCGCGATGGCGCTGGGCGTGCTGGTGGTGGAGGCTCCCTACGATAGCGGCGCGCTGATTACCGCCAGCCACGCACTGGAACAGGGCAAACCGGTGTTCGCCGTGCCCGGCAATATCGACACCGGACACAGCGCAGGCTGCCACCAGCTGATTAAGCAGGGCGCAACCCTCGTGGACAGCGTGGAGGACATCGTGCACGCGCTGGGCATCGCGCCCGAACCGCCTCCGGAACGCGCCGCCCTGCCCGCCCTGACGCCCGTGCAACAGCAGGTGCTGCAAGCGCTGTCGCTCACGCCCAAGCACGTGGATGCGCTCGCCGATGAACTGCGCCTGCCCGTCGCCCAATTGAACGCGGAACTGCTGCTGCTGGAAATGCACAACCTCGTGCGCCGGCAACCGGGCAATGCTTATGTTCGGGTACCATAGAAGGTGAATGTCATTCTGAATGAACGTCATTCTGAGCGCAAGCGAAGAATCTCAGAGATGCTTCACTTCGTTCAGCATGACAAAGGGGTCACCACCACTGTCATTCTGAGCGCAAGCGAAGAATCTGATAGCGGGAAAGAAAGTCCATGAATCACCTGTCTCTCTCCATTGCCGACATCGCACTGAGGCTGGAATGCCCCGACCCCGCGTTCCTGTCGCAACTCGTGCAGGAGCGGTACGAGGCGTTCGTCTGCCCCGAAGCGCCATCGCCCCACATCCGCATCCGCCTGCAACCCACCACCAGTCCACCCACCCGCGCCCGAATCGAGAGCGTGAAGGTGCGCCCCGCCGAGGGCGGCTGGCGATTCGTCTACGACACCTTCGTGGCGGACGTCAGCCCCGACGCCGACAGCGCAGAGGTCACCTGCCTGCACAGCCCCTACGCCGTCGATTCCTTCCTGCGGGCGTTGCTGGCACTCTACCTGCCCCAGCGTCTGGGGGTCATCCTTCATGCCGCCGCGGTGCGCGACGCGGGGCGCGGCTACCTGTTTGCGGGGCGTTCGGGCGCGGGCAAAAGCACGGTGGCGCGCCTGCTGTGCGACCTCGCGGAGGTGCTGAGCGATGAACTGGTGGCGGTGCGCCGCACGCCGGAGGGCTGGCAGGTGTTCGGAACCCCCTTCTGGGGCGACTTCGCCCGCGCCGGCGCGAACCTGCACGCCCCCCTGCACGCCATCTACCTGCTGAAACACGCCGCCCAGCACCGCGTGGAACCCCTGTCGCGCGGCGACGCCCTGCGCGCCCTGCTGCAGTGTAGCCTGCAGTTTGCCGAGGGGGCGCAGGTGGCGGAATGGATGCTGAACGTGGTCTCCGCGCTGGCGCGCGACGTGCCCGCCTGCCGCCTGCACTTCCTGCCCGACGCCGGTTTCTGGCAACAGATACATCCGCCGTCGCTTTGACCCTTTCTTTAGGGACGGGGCAATCTTACTGAACGGGCGCAAACACGTCCATCAGGGGCAACCGCATCTATCAGGGGCAACCACACGGGGTTGCCCCTGCCGCACGGTTTGGACATATCACCCCATCGTAGGGGCAGACCCCCGTGTCTGCCCAAACACACCCCACATCACAATACCCGTAGGGGCAGACCTGAATTACCGTTGGGTTTCAGTCCCCTATTCGTCGGGGCAGGCGTTGCAATCCACGTTGGAGAGCAAATACATCTCGCGCCCGCGGGTTTCAGTCCCCTATTCGTCGGGGCAGTCGTTGCAATGTATTCTCCCTGCGGGGTGGTGATTTCACTGCCCCGTTTCAGTCCCCTATTCGTCGGGGCAGTCGTTGCAATGGAACACTACGACCAGACCTATTACCTGCTCGATTTGTTTCAGTCCCCTATTTGTCGGGGCAGGCGTTGCAATGAAGAGGTGGAGGATTATCTCCGTTTGATGCGCGGGTTTCAGTCCCCTATTTGTCGGGGCAGGCGTTGCAATCAAGGGAACGTGGAGCGCTCCAGGGATCGTCTCCCGGTTTCAGTCCCCTATTTGTCGGGGCAGGCGTTGCAATTGCAGAGTGCTTGGATGCACAAATGGATGGTAATCATGTTTCAGTCCCCTATTTGTCGGGACAGGCGTTGCAATGGGCAGGCATTCGCATGAGGCACACATTTTTCTTGTTTCAGTCCCCTATTTCTCGGGCCAGGCGTTGCAATCTGTACGCGCCGGTCCTGTATGTCGTCTCGTTGCCGTTTCAGTCCCCTATTTGTCGGGGCAGGCGTTGCAATGTCGATTGGGTCGAGAAGGAGGTCTCCGAGCTGGTGTTTCAGTCCCCTATTTGTCGGGGCAGGCGTTGCAATACGCCACAGGATGGTTCGAATATAGGCCCGTCCTATAGTTTCAGTCCCCTATTTGTCGGGGCAGGCGTTGCAATTAAATTCAACATTTTACCCCATTTTTGTTAGTACATTTTGTCAAGATGCAAGACAACTCACCGCGTAGCCCGCTCGCCACACGGGGTTTTGCGATTCGACCGCTGTCACCACCCGCGAACCTC
>Ga0308420_1001533_pt1 | contig 12103 bp, 10 predicted proteins | sample HotsprSampleMS55_FD_203802 | JGI IMG/M metagenome (GOLD analysis project Ga0308420, IMG submission 203802) | Hot spring phototrophic mat microbial communities from Mushroom Spring, Yellowstone National Park, Wyoming, United States - 20090730_MS55 ... | reverse complement strand
ACGGCCCCTATGTGAACGAGGAGCTCATCGCCGAGGCGCTCCACCCCTATCCGCCCGGTCTCGTCATCGGGACCAAAGGCGGACTGCTGCGGCCGCGGCCTTCGGCGTGGGAACCCTGCGGCCGACCCGAACACCTGCGCCAGGCGATCGACGGCAGCCTGCGCCGGCTGCGCCTGGAACGCATCGATCTCTACCAGCTCCACACGCCGGATCCGCGGGTGCCGCTCGAGGATTCGGTGGGCGTCCTCGCGGACGCGCAGCGTGCGGGCAAGATCCGCCACGTCGGCCTTTCGAACGTCACCGTCGCGCAGCTCGAGCAGGCGCGGCGCATCTGTCCGATCGTCTCGGTCCAGAACCGGTACCACCTCGGCGATCGCGACTCCGAGGACGTGCTGCGCGCCTGCGAGCGGCACGGAATCGCGTTCCTTCCGTGGTTTCCGCTCGGTGCCGGAGCGTTGCTCGGCGCGGCGAAGCTCAAGCGCGTCGCCTCCCGCCGGGGGGCGACGCCGGCACAGGTGGCGCTGGCGTGGCTGCTCGCGCGCTCGCCCGTCCTGCTGCCGATCCCGGGAACCGCGAGCCTCGCACACCTGGAGGAGAACGTCGCCGCCGCCTGCCTGCGGCTCGGTGCGCACGATCTCGCGGAACTGGACTGAAGAAGATCGCCGCGCACCGCCTGCCTCCTGCGCTCCGGGGACACCGACGAAGGCATAATCGCGCGCGTGTCGCGTCCGTCCTCGCTCTCGCTCCTCGGGCTGCGCGAGTTCGCGCTCACCGCGATCCCGTTCCTCGCGCTGGCGCTCGGGCTGCTGTGGCTCGTCTACCTCGTCCTGGATCCGGCGCCGCCTCGCACGCTGGTGCTGGCCACCGGGCCCGAACAGAGCGACTTCGCCGAGTTCGGCAGGCGGTATGCCCGCGAGCTCGCACGGTTCGGAATTCGCGTGACGCTGAGGACGACGGCGGGCGCGGCCGAGAATCGCCGCCTGCTGCGCGATCCCCATTCGGGGGTGGATGCCGCTTTCGTGCAGAGCGGCGCCGGCGAGGCGCTCTACCCGGTGGACGAGGACACGAGCGGAAGGCAACTGCTGTCGCTCGGCAATCTCTTCCTCGAGCCGGTGTGGATCTTCTATCGCGCGGATGCCGCACGGCGTGTGGCGGGCGACGCGAGGCTCGATCGCCTGCCCCAGCTCGCATCGCTACGCATGAACGTCGGCGCCCCCGGCAGCGGCTCCGACAACCTGCTCGCCAAGCTGCTCGACGCGAACGACATCCATCCGGCACGGATGAGTCTGCAGCGTCTTGCGCCGACGCCGGCGGTCGTCGCCCTGCTCGAGGCCGAGATCGACGCGCTCGCGCTGGTGTCCTCGCCCGACTCGGCCCTGGTGCGCATGCTACTCCTCACGCCGCACATCCGTCTGTTCGAATTCGCACAGGCCGAAGCTTATGTGCGGCGCTTCCCTTTTCTGCGCAGCGTGACGTTGCCCCGCGGCACCGCCGATCTCGCGGCGGACGCGCCCCCCGCAGACGTGCGCCTCATCGCGGCGACCGCGAGCCTCGCGGCGACCGACAGCCTGCACCCGGCGCTCGTCCAGCTCCTGGTGCAGGCCGCCCGACGCATCCACGGCGAGAGCTCGTGGTTCGGCCCGGCGGGAGAGTTTCCCAACGGTACCGCGACCGAATTTCCTCTCTCCGCGGAAGCCGAGCGCTTCTATCGCGGCGGACCACCTCTCTTGCAGCGGTACCTTCCCTTCTGGCTCGCGAACCTGATCGACCGCATGTGGGTGGCGCTCGTCTCGATCGTCGCGATCCTCATCCCGCTTTCGCGGGTGGTGCCGCCGCTCTACGCGCTGCGCATCCGCTCGCGCGTGTTCCGCTGGTACCGGCAGTTGCGCGAGATCGAGAGCGAGGCCGGCGAAGGTTTTGCGCGCGGAGCACCGACTGCCGCGCTGGCGAAGCGACTCGACGAACTCGAGCGCCGCGTGCAGCAGGTCCGGGTTCCCCTGTCGTACGCCGACGAGCTTTACGCGCTGCGTGCCAACATCGATCTCGTACGAAAGCGCGTGCATGGCGGCGCCCCGCCCGGGCCTGGCGAAGTCGGCTGACCGGCTTCCGGCGCTCACCCTTCGCGGACCGGGCGCGGCGGGTGAGCGAAAGGCACGCGATCGGGTGCCTGGGCGCCTCCGGTCACGACGAAGCTCATCGCCTGCTCGAGCGTCCAGTCCGTCTGCACCAGCTCCTCGATCGGAACGATCTCGATGTAACCGGAAGTCGGATTGGGGGAAGTCGGCACGTAGACAGCGGCCAGTTCGCGCCCGCTCGTCTCCTCGCGCATCACCCGGGTGACGAATCCAACCGCCTTCAGCGGCGGGCACGGAAAGGTGACAAGCACGACGCGCTGTCCGGCAGCCGGCGGCGCGGTGAGGCTCTGCAGAAAGCGCTTGGTGCCGCCGTAGATCGTCTGTACGAGCGGGAGCCGCCCGAGTAGGCGTTCCAACCACTCGATGAGGCTACGGCCGACGACGAAGGAGGCGAACAGTCCGACGAGGTAGAGGCCGGTCAGCGCGAACGACGCGGCTAGCACGTACTGGACCGAGGGGTCTGCCAGCCATCCCGCCAGCGTCTCGGAGAAAGGCCGCACGACGCGAGATGCCCCCCACAGGAACGGTGCGCCCACGCGCGCCAGCAGACTGAAAAGGAAGTCCAGAACCAGCCAGGTGATCCAGAGCGGGGCCACGGTCAGCAGGCCGATCACCAGGTAGCGCAGGAAATGCGGCCGGCGCGGCGAGGTCGTTCGGCCGTCCGTGCGGGGAGTGTTCATGGCGGAATTGTCACCGATCTCCTGCTGCATTGATCCCTGCGCGGTGCCGGACGCCCGCAGCGGCGCCGGCGCACCGCGCGCAAACTCTAGTCCGTCTTCGGGCCACCGGCCTTCGCCGCGGCGGCGATCGCCGCTTCGTCCTCGCGCAGCGTGCGTGCGAACTGGTCGCGCAGCTCGTTCGACACCGACACGTGCGCATCCGGCTCGTTGCGGTGCACTGCGTAGAGTCTCGCAAGCACCTCTTCGTCGTGGCGCGCGAAGCTCTGCGCCGCGCGCTGCGCGCGCTCCGCATCCCCGCTGATCGCCGCGAGCGCCGCCCGCCCGAGCTCGAGCGCCGACTCGAAGGTTTCGCGTTCGATGATCTCCACCCCCAGGTCCCGCAGCTCGAAGAGATGGCGCATGTCGCGCGCGCGGGCGATGATCCGGAGCTTCGGAAAATGGCGCATCGCGGTCCGCGCGAGCCGCGTGGTCGCGACCGGATCGTCGAGCGCGATGATGAGGAAGTCGGCCTCGGCCGCCCCCGCCGCCTCCAGGAGATCGAGGCGGGTGGCATCGCCGTAGAACACCCGGAAGCCGAAGCGGCGCGACTGCTCGACGTGGTCCGGGTCGTCGTCGAGGATGGTCGGTTCGTAACCGCTTGCATGCAGCAGGCGCGCCACCACCTGTCCGACGCGGCCGAGACCGGCGATCAGGATCCTGCCCGCCTGTGGCGGCTCGTGCGCACGAACCTGCGCAGCGGGAAAGCGCGGCGCCAGCAGCCGGTCGTGCAGCACGAGCAAGAACGGCGTCGAGAGCATCGAGAGCGCGACCGCCAGCGTGAGCGCCTGCGCGCTCGCCGCGGGCATCACCTCCTGCTGCACCGCCAGCGTCAGGATCACGAAAGCGAACTCGCCGCCCTGCGCGAGCAGCAGGACGAAGAGCGGCCGCTCGTCGGGCGGCAGCCGGGCCGCCCTCGCAATCGCCCACAGCACCGCGCTCTTGAGCGCGAAGAGTCCTACGATCAGTCCGAGGATGAATAGCGGCCGCGCGGCGAGCTGGGCGAAGTCCACGCTCATGCCGATGGTGATGAAGAAGAGGCCGAGCAGCAGCCCCTTGAAGGGTTCGACCGCAGCCTCGATCTCGTGGCGGTATTCGGATTCCGCGAGCAGCACGCCGGCGAGGAAGGTGCCGAGCGCCATCGAGAGCCCGGCCGACTCGTAACCCCAGGCGATCCCGAGCACCAGCAGCAGCGCGAACGCGGTGAAGATCTCGCGCTGGCGCGTGCGTGCGATGTGGCGAAACACCGGACGGGCGAGGTAGTGACCGCCGACGAGCGTCGCCGCGATCACCGCCGCGGCGAACGCCGCACCCTCCCAGGAGAAGGTCGCCACCGTGCTCGTCGTGCCCAGCAGCGCGAGTGCCGCGAGCATCGGGATCACCGCGATGTCCTGGAAGAGCAGGATCGCGAACGCCGACTGTCCGCCCTGCGTCGCGAGCGCGCCGCGCTCGGCAAGCGGGGCGAGCGCGAGCGCGGTGGACGAGAGCGCGAGCGCCATGCCGGCCACCAGACCGACGCGCAGGTCGACGCCAGCCGCCCAGGCCAGCGCCACGATGAGCGCGGTGGAACCCGCGACCTGCGACAGCCCGAGCGAGAGCAGGCGAACGCGCATCTGCCACAGCCGCCGCGGTTCGAGCTCCAGACCGATGACGAAGAGCAGGAACACCACGCCGAGCTCGGCGAGCGGGCGCACGTCTTCGACGCGCCCGACCAGCCCGAGCCCGAACGGGCCGAGCGCGATGCCCGCAAGGAGGTAGCCCGCGACCGAACCGAGGCCGGCACGGTGCGCGAGCAGCACCGCGAGCACCGCCGCGCCGAGGAACATCACGCTCTGGAGAAGTAGCGCGCCGCCGTGCGCCATGGTCGAGCGCGATCGTAATCCAGACCGCGGCCGCCCGCGCGCAAGCCGCCGCCGCCCGCCTCAGATCTCGGCTTCTTCCTCCAGCGTCGAGAAGCGCACCGGGAGGATCTCGCGCATCGAAATGCGCCCTTCGGCGTCCTTTTCGACCAGCAGGAGCTGCTGGCTTTCCGGCAGCCCCGCCGGGATCACCATCCGGCCGCCGGCTTTCAGCTGACCGAGGAGCGGCGGAGGCACGAGCTGCGGGGCGGCGGTGACGATGATCTTGTCGTACGGCGCGTGCTCGGGCCAGCCGTAGTAGCCGTTCGCGACGCGAATCTCGACGCTTCCGAAGCCCGTCTCTCCGAGCCGCGCGCTCGCCTCCTCGGCGAGCTCCGCGATGATCTCGACGCTGTAGACGCGCGCGGCCAGCGTCGCCAGCACCGCCGCCTGGTAGCCCATGCCTGAACCGATCTCGAGAACCCGTTCGCCCGCCTGCAGGTCGAGCAAATCGGTCATCAGCGCGACGATGAACGGCTGCGAGATCGTCTTGCCGTAGCCGATCGGAAGCGGCTGGTCGAGGTAGGCGAAGCGCCGGATCTCGACCGGCACGAAGCGGTGCCGCGGTACCCGCGCCATCGCGGCCATCACGCGCGGGTCGAGCGCAGGCTTGCCGATGCGCTCGTGCACCATCGCGGCGTGCGCCGCGATGTCGGCGAGCATCTGGTGCCGTTCGACCTCGAATTCCGCTTCGCTCACGGTTCGGCCGCGATCGCGCGCAGCCGCTCGCGCACGTCCTCCGGCAGCGGCACCGCCCGGCGCGCGGCGGTGTCGAAGCACACTTCCACCGTCTTCTGTGTCGCGCAGTGCGTCATCGAGTCGGCTTCGTAGAGCCGCATCTCGTGCGCGAAGCTCTTGGTGCCCACCCGCGTCACCGAGCCGCGCACCAGGACCAGCGCACCGGCGGCGAGCTCGTGCCTGAAATCGATGGTGAGCGTCGCCACCACCGTGCCCAGCCCGCGCGCGCGCAGCTCCGCGAGCGACACGCCGGCCATGCGCGGCAGATGCCAGCCGGCGTCGTCGAAAAAGGCGGCGTAGTGGCGCACGTTGAGGTGGCCGTAGACGTCGCACTGCGCCGGCATCACGATGCCGCGCCAGAGATCGAACCACTTCTCCATGGCCGTCAGTATCGCGCATTTCCCGGCGTGCGCGGAAACGGGATCGCGTCGCGCACGTTCGAGAGCCCGGCGCAATAGGCGAGCGTGCGCTCGAGCCCGAGCCCGAAGCCGGCGTGCGGCACGCTGCCGTAGCGGCGCAGATCGCGGTACCACTCGTAGGCCTCGCGCCGGATGCCGAGCTCGGCCATGCGCGCGTCGAGCACTTCCAGGCGTTCCTCGCGCTGGCTTCCGCCGATGATCTCGCCGATGCCAGGGGCGAGCACGTCCATCGCCGCGACCGTCCGGCCGTCGTCGTTGAGGCGCATGTAGAATGCCTTGATCTCCTTCGGATAGTTCATCACGATCACCGGACGGCGCGCATGGCGCTCGGTGAGCCAGCGCTCGTGTTCGGACTGAAGATCGGCACCCCAGCGCACCGGAAACTCGAAGCGCGCTCCGGAGCGCTCGAGCGCGGCGATCGCCTCGCTATAGTCCATGCGCACGAACTCGGCGTCCACGATTCCCGCGAGCTTCGCCACCAGCCCCTTTTCCATCCGCTCGTCGAGGAACCGAAGATCCTCCGCGCGCTCCTCGAGCAGGGCGCGGAAGACATGCTTCAGCAGCGCTTCGGCGAGATCGGCATCCTCGGCGAGGCCGGCGAACGCGATTTCGGGCTCGACCATCCAGAATTCGGCGAGGTGGCGGCTGGTATTCGAGTTCTCGGCGCGAAACGTCGGACCGAAGGTGTAGACCTTGGACAGCGCAAGGCAGTAGGCCTCGACGTTGAGCTGCCCGGACACGGTGAGGAAGGTCTCGCGGCCGAAGAAATCCTGCGCGAAATCGACGCCGCCGCCCGGTGCGCGCGGCAGGTTCGCGAGGTCGAGCGTCGAGACGCGAAACAGCGCGCCAGCGCCCTCGGCGTCCGAAGAGGTGATGATCGGGGTGTTCACCCAGACGAAGCCGCGCTCGTGGAAGAAGCGGTGGATCGCGATCGCGAGCGTGTGCCGCAGCCGGCTCACCGCGCCGATCAGGTTCGTGCGGGGGCGAAGGTGCGCGACCTCGCGCAGGAATTCGAGGGTGTGCGGCTTGGGCTGGATCGGGTAGCGGTCGGGATCTTCTACCCAGCCGACGACGCGCAGAGCCGAAGCCTGCAGCTCGTACGCCTGCCCGCGCGCGGGCGAAGGCACGATCGCGCCTTCGACCTCGACCGCGCAGCCGGCGGTGAGCCGCAACACCTCGGCGGTGTAGTTCGGAAGGCTCGCCGGCGCGACCACCTGCAGCGGCGCGAGGCAGGAGCCGTCGGAGAGGTGGACGAACGAGAGCCCTGCCTTCGAGTCGCGCCGCGTGCGCACCCAGCCCTGCACCCGCACCGCCTCGCCCTCGGCCGCGCCCCCGGCGAGTGCCTCTCGCACGCTGATCCGCCGTGCCATGGACGAAGTGTAAACTTGCGCCGAGAGGAAATTCGCATGCCGATCTACGAATATGCCTGCCGCGGCTGCGGCGAGGAGTTCGAGACCCTGGTGAGGGGCGCGGCAGCGCCCGAATGCCCGTCCTGCGGGTCCACCGATCTCGAAAAGAAGCTCTCGGTGTTCGCGACCGCGGGCGCCTCGGGCGAGGCGGCGTCTCTCGCCGCCCCCGGGCCCTGCGGTACCTGCGGCCATCCGGGCGGACCCGGCGCCTGCGCGCTCGACTGATCCGGCTCTAGGAAAGCGAGGCGCGCGCGTAGCGCAGTCGCAGCGCGCGCATGTCTTCGCCGCGCAGCTCGCGCAGCGCGTACGCCACGAAGTCGTCGGCCACCGCCTTGCGCCAGTAGAGATCGAAGTCGGTGTTGTCGAGCGGCTTCGCGCGCGAGGCGACGAGGGCCGCCGCTTCCGCGATCGCCTCGTCGGTGAGCTTCCTGCCCGCCAGGCGCTCGCCCGCCTTCTCCACCAGGAAGGGCCGCGAAGCCGAGGCGCCGAGGGCGATGCGCGCCTCGAGCACCGTGCCGTCGGGTGCAAGGCGCACTGCGGCGGCCACGCCGAGCACCGGGAAGTCGAACGCGCCCCGCCGGCGCAGTTTCCAGTACGTGCTTTTCCAGCCGAGGGGAACGTGTACCTCGGTGAGCACCTCGTCGGGCTTTTTCGCGAGCCAGGCGATGCCGTCGTTGCGGTACAGCGCCTCGACCGCGATCTCGCGCTCTCCGGCGACGCCGAACAGCCGCACCCGTGCGCCGAGCGCGATCAGGGCGGGCGCGGTGTCGGTGGAGGACACCGCCACGCAGCGCCGGCTCGCCGGCGCGACCCAGCAGGTCTTGCCGTCCTTCTTCAGGCAAAAATCGATCGCCTTGCGCCACTCGTAGTTCTGGTTGTAGTAGGTGCAGCGCGTGTCGAGACAGAGATTTCCGCCGAGCGTGCCCATGTCGCGGAGCTGTGCGGTCGCGACCTGCGCCGCCGCCTGGCGCAGCCCCGTCGGCGTCCGCGGATCGCTCACGATCTCTCCGAGCGTCCGTCCGGCGCCGAGGACGAGCGTGGAACCCTCGGAGATTTTTTTCATCCCTTCCACAGCCCGCAACGACACCAGCACGCGGGGCGTCTGGTGGCGGCGTTTCATGTTGGGCAGAAGATCGGTGCCGCCAGCAAGGAGCATCGCCTGAGGACCTTCCGCGGCGAGGATCGCCGCCGCTTCGGCGACCGTGCGCGGGGCGCGGTACTCAAACCACGGCAGCCGCATCATGGCGCTTCACCTCGCCCCCGTCGCCCCCTTCCCACGGCGGCGACACCACCACCGGCTTCGGATACGGGACAGCCGGAAACGACTCCGGGCCGACGCGCGGGACCTTGCCCTGCGCCTTGAGTTCGAGCGCGCGCAGCACCTTGTCCGGGGTGATCGGAAGCTCGTCGATACGCACACCGACCGCATCGTGGATCGCGTTCGCGAGCGCGGGCGGCACCGGAAGCAGCGGCCCCTGGCCGACCTCCTTCGCGCCGAAGGGACAGTTCGGATCCGGATCCTCGACGAAGATCGTCTCCACCTCCGGCATGTCGAGCGCGGTGGGGCTCTTGTATTCGAGCAGCGACGGGCACTTGTGTACCAGCGCCTGCGAGAGCTTCGGCGAAAGCCGCCGGAACGCCTGCTCCTCCATCAGCGCTTCGGAGAGCCCCATGTAGACGCTGCCGACCACCTGCCCGCGCGCGAGCACCGGATTGACCACGCGGCCGATGTCGTGCGCGATCCAGATCTTCGGCACCGCGATCCAACCGGTGGCGCTGTCCACCTCGACCTCCACTACGCAGGCGGTGTACGAATAGGCGGGAGAGGGGCCGACGCCCGAGCCCTTGTAGCGGCCGGGCGGCGCGGGCGGCGTGTAGGAGCCGACCGAGCCGAGGGTTCCGAATTTCGCTTCGGCAAGCTCGACCGCCTCGCGAAACGGCATGCCCCTGCCCGGATCGGAGGCGACGAACACCGCACCGTTCGCGAATTCGAGCCGTTCGGGGGCGACCTGGAGATGCTCGGCGACTGCGTCGGCGATCTTCGCTCTGAGCTCCCGCGCCGCAGCGATCGCCGCGTTTCCCATCATCACCGTGACGCGGCTCGAGTACGAGCCGAGGTCGACCGGCGCGAGCCCGGTGTCGCCGGTATGCACGCGCACGTCCTCCGGCGCGATGCCGAGCACTTCGGCGACCATCGCCGCGAGCACGTCGTCCGAGCCCTGCCCGACCTCGGTCGCCCCGCAGAACGCGCTCACATGACCCGCCCGGTCGGCGAGCAGTTGCACCCCGGAGTGCGGCATCCGGTTCCAGTAGATCGGCAGCCCCGCTCCGCACATGTAGGCGCTACAGGCAAGCCCGACACCGCGACCCTCGGGCAGCTGACGGTGCTTGCGCTTCCACCCCGATCGCTCGACCACCTGCCGGATGCACTCGGCGAGCCCGCTCGAACCGATGCGAAGCCAATTGGCGGTGAGCGAGTTCGGCTTCACCGCGATGCGCAGCCGCAGTTCGGCCGGATCGATGCCGAGCGCCTCCGCGATCTTGTCGAGCTGCACCTCCTGGCCGAAGCGCGGTTGCGGTGTGCCGTGGCCGCGCTTCGGGCCGCAGGGCGGCTTGTTGGTGAACGTGCGACAGGCTTCGAACCGGAACCGAGGCAGCTCGTAGGTGGTGGTCGTGAGCACGCCGCTGTAGAAGGTCGTCGCCGGGCCGTGCGAGCCGTACGCCCCCCCGTCGAGCAGCGTTTGCAGGTGCACCCCGGTGATGCGGCCGTCCTTCGTCACCCCGGTGCGAAAGCGCATCAGCACAGGGTGCCGGCCGCGGTGCAGAAGGAATACCTCCTCGCGGCTGAGGCAGATCTTCACCGGCCGGCCGAGCAGGAGCGCTGCCTTCGCGACCACCATCTCGTGGTTCGCCGGGTCGCACTTGCCGCCGAAGCCGCCGCCGTTCGGCATCGCCACCACGCGCACGCGCGAGGCCGGGATCTGCAGCACCCGCGCGAGCTGCCGGTGCAGGTAATGCGGGTTCTGGGTGCTCGAATAAAGGACCACACCGCCCTCGCCTTCCGGTGCCGCGAGCGCTGCGTGCTGTTCGAGCGCGAGATGGTTGCTGCCTTCGTAGAAGAAAACGTCCTCGAACACTCGGTCGGCGCGCGCGAGCGCCTCGTCGACGTCGCCGAAGGCGTAGGCCTGGAGCCGATGGAGGTTGCCCTGCGGGCCGTAGTCGTGGATGCGCGGCGCGGGCCGCGCGAGCGCTTCCTCGGCGCTCGCGATGGTCGCGAGCGGTCGGTAGCGGACCGCGATGCGCTCGAGCGCCTCGGCGCAGGTCTGCTCGTCGCGCGCCACCACCGCGGCGACCGGATCTCCGACGTAACGCACGCGGCCGCGGGCGAGCGCATGCTCGTCCTGCGCCACCGGCATGATGCCGAACGGTACCGGGAACGCTTCGCCGGTGAGCACGAGGTGCACGCCGGGCAAGCGCTCGGCAGCCGAGCCATCGATCGCCTCGATCTCGGCATGCGGGTGCGGCGAGCGCAGCAGCCGGCAGTGCAGCATGCGTGGCAGCACGAGGTCGTCGGCGAAGCGCGTCGCGCCGGTCACCTTGGCGCGCGCATCCACCCGCCGGCGCGGTCGACCGATCACCTTCATACGCCCTCCCGCATGCGCCGCGCGGCCTCTTCGATCGCCTCGCAGATCTGAGCGTAGCCGGTACAGCGGCAGAGGTGCCCCGCGATCGCCTCGCGGATGCGCTCGCGCGAAGGTTCCGGCTCGCGCTCGAGCAGCGCCTTCGCGCTCATCAGGATTCCCGGCGTGCAGTAGCCGCACTGCGCGGCGCCGAGATCGGCGAACGCCGCCTGCAGCGGATGGAGCGCGGCGCCGCGCGCGAGCCCCTCCACCGTCTCGATGCTGCGTCCCTCGCATTCCAGCGCGAGCACCAGGCAGGAGAGCTGCGGCACGCCGTCCACCTGCACCACGCAGGCACCGCATTCCCCGAGTTCGCAGCCGTGCTTGGTGCCGGTAAGCCCGAGATCCTCGCGGAGCACTTCCAGCAGAGTCTTGTAGGGCGCGAACGAGACCTCTACCGCCTCGCCGTTGACGCGCATCGCGACCTGCACGTTGCGCCGCAACAGAGCCGCCTTCTCCGTCGCCGCGTCCATTTGTTTGTATCCCCAACAATTCGACCGGAGCCACTCTACACCATACAATCGCGCCATGAAAGTCTTCCAGATCCAGGACGACTGGGGTCTCGAACACCTGCGGCTCGCAAACCGACCCGACCCGCGCCCCGGTGCGAGCGAGGTGCTGCTGCGAATGAGAGCCGCTTCGCTCAACTACCGCGATCTGGTGGTTCCGAACCGCGGTTACGGATCGTTCACCGGGAACCTGCCGCTCATTCCCCTCTCCGACGGTGTCGGCGAGGTGATCGAGTGCGGCCCGGGAGTGAGCCGGGTGAAAGCGGGCGATCGCGTCTGCCCGCTCTTCCACCAGGGCTGGATCGGCGGCGAACCGACCCTCGAGCGACTGACCCGAACGCTCGGTGGGCCGCTCGACGGCACGATGGCCGAGTACATGGTGCTGCCCGAGGACGGGGTGGCGAAGGTACCGGCGCACCTCGACGACGTGCAGGCGGCGACGCTGCCGTGCGCGGCGCTCACCGCCTGGAGTGCGATCGTCACCCACGGTAGGGTCGGCCCCGGCGCGCGCGTGCTGGTGCAGGGCACCGGTGGAGTAGCGCTCTTCGCGCTGCAGTTCGCGAAACTCGCCGGTGCGCACGTCACCGTGATCTCTTCGA
>Ga0308420_1001525_pt1 | contig 12160 bp, 12 predicted proteins | sample HotsprSampleMS55_FD_203802 | JGI IMG/M metagenome (GOLD analysis project Ga0308420, IMG submission 203802) | Hot spring phototrophic mat microbial communities from Mushroom Spring, Yellowstone National Park, Wyoming, United States - 20090730_MS55 ... | reverse complement strand
TGCTGCGCTGGCGGCATCCCGAACTGGGCGAGGTACCGCCGGACCGTTTCATCCCCATCGCCGAGGAGACCGGGCTCATCGTCGAGATCGGCGCCTGGGTCCTGCTCGAGGCCTGTCGGCAGGCCCACGCCTGGCTGGCTGAGGGATTGCCGATCGAGGCGGTGGCGGTCAACGTGGCCGGGCCGCAGATCCAGCGCAGCGATTTCGTCGCCACGGTAAAGCAGGCCCTGGCCGAGACCGGTCTGCCCGCGCGGCACCTGGAGCTGGAGGTGACCGAGGGCTTCATCATGGGGCAGGCCGAGGCCTCCATCGGCGTGCTGGAGGCGTTGAGTCGGCTCGGGGTGCGCCTGTCCATCGACGACTTCGGCACCGGCTATTCCTCGCTCGCCTATCTCAAGCGCCTGCCCATCGACAAGCTCAAGGTGGACCGCTCCTTCGTGCGCGACCTGCCCACCGACGAGGAGGGCGCCGCCATCGCCGCAGCGGTGATCGCCCTGGGCCGGAGTCTGGGCCTCACGGTCATCGCCGAAGGGGTGGAGACGGCCGCACAGCGCGACTTCCTGCTGCGCCTGCGTTGCGACCAGGCCCAGGGCTGGTACTACGGCAGGCCAGAGCCGCCGGACCGGTTTAGCCGCGCCCTGACCGCACTGGCGGCCTGACGGACTCGGCGAAGCGCTCGCCCGGCCGCCGGTTTGAAGCCCGGCTCGGACTGGCCGGAGACGTAGCCGACCGGCTTGTTGAGCAGGTTCGTCGCCCGCCGTCGTTCGCTCGCGCGCCTAGGGTGCAAGGCCGATGCGTGCGTTCGGGTCGATGCGGCTGCCCAGCGCCGTGTGATGTATTCGTCCGCCTCCCACCTAGAACACGGGCCGCGCGCGACCATGACCTTGGACAGCCGTACCCCCTCGGGGCGAGCGGCGGAGGACTGGGCGGCGCCGGGGGATCGCGCCGGCCTGGGCGGGCGGGCTTTCATCGCGCAAGCATAACGCGTTCCCGACCGCGCGCCAGTAAAATGGCGGCCTACGCCATCCCGGAGTCCCCCATGCCCGTCAAACTCACCCCCCCCGACCCCGCCCGCCTGCTGGCCGTGCCCGGCGTCGAGCTGGGCACCGCTGCCGCCGGCATCAAGAAGCCTGGCCGCAAGGACGTGCTGGTCATGCGCATCGCCGCCGACGCCGAGGTGGTCGGCGTGTTCACCCAGAACCGTTTCTGCGCCGCGCCGGTGACCGTGGCGCGCGAGCACCTCAGCGCCGAGAGCGGGGTGCGCGCCCTGTTGGTGAACACCGGCAACGCCAATGCCGGCACCGGGGCGGAGGGCATCGCCCGCGCACGCGCGACCTGCTCGGCGCTGGCCGACCTGCTCGGCGTCAGCGCCCTGCAGGTCCTGCCCTTTTCCACCGGTGTGATCTTGGAGCCGCTGCCGCACGACAAGCTCATCGCCGCCCTGCCGGCGGCAGTGGCCGATCTGCGCTCGGACAACTGGGCCGCCGCCGCCGCGGCGATCATGACCACCGACATCGTGCCCAAGGCCATCTCGCGCTCGGTCGTTCTGGATGGGGTGCCGTTCGCGGTCACCGGCATCGCCAAGGGCTCCGGCATGATCCACCCCAACATGGCGACCATGCTCGCCTTCGTCGCCACCGACGCGCCGGTCGCCTGCGAGGCCCTGGAGGCCATCTTGCGATACGGCGTCAACCGCTCCTTCAACTGCATCACGGTCGATGGCGACACCTCCACCAATGATGCCTGCATCCTCATCGCCACCGGTGCGACTGCGGCGCCGGCGATCATGGACGACGCCGACCCCCGCTTCGCTCCCTTGCGCGATGCGGTGACTGAGGTGATGACCGAGTTGGCGCAGATGATCGTGCGCGACGGCGAGGGGGCAACCAAGTTCATCACCGTGCGCGTCGAGGGCGGGCGCGACGAGGCGGAGTGCAAGCGGGTGGCCTATGCGGTCGCCCGCTCGCCGCTGGTGAAGACGGCCTTCTTCGCCTCCGACCCCAACCTGGGCCGCATCCTGGCCGCCGTCGGTTATGCCGGCCTTGACGACCTGGAGGTGGACCGTGTCCGTCTCTATCTGGGCGAGGTGCTCGTAGCGGAGAAAGGCGGACGTGCCGACGGCTACCGCGAGGAGGAAGGCCGCCGCGTGATGGCCGAGGCCGAGATCCTGGTGCGCATCGACCTCGACCGCGGACCGGCGGCGGCCACGGTGTGGACCTGCGACTTCTCCTACGATTACGTCAAGATCAACGCCGAGTATCGGACGTGAGCGATCGCCTCGACGCCTTTCTGACGCGCGCGGAGGCCCTGCTCGAGCGCGTGGAAGCGTGGCTGCCACCGGCGCCGCCCCCCATCGACTGGCACACCACCCTGGCCTGCCGCTGGCGCCGCACCGCCTGGCGGGGCTGGCTGGAACCGGTGCGGATGCCCGATTGCCCGCCTTGGTCAGCCTTGCGCCACATCGACGCACAGAAAGAGGCGCTCGACCGCAACACGCGCCAGTTCGTACAGAAACTCCCGGCCAACAACGCGCTGCTGGTGGGCAGCCGCGGCTGCGGCAAGTCCTCGCTCGTCAAGGCCCTGCTGCCGCGCCATGCCAAACGGGGTCTGCGCCTCATCGAGGTGGACAAGGCCGACCTCATCGACCTGCCGCACATCGTGCAGGCCTTGCCCGAGGGGCCATGGCGCTACCTCCTGTTCGCCGACGACCTGTCCTTCGAGGCCGACGAGCCCGCCTACAAGCCGCTCAAGGCCGCGCTCGACGGCTCGATCGCGAGTCTGCCCGACCACGTGCTCATTTACGCCACCTCCAACCGCCGTCACCTCATGCCCGAGTATTTCGCCGAGAACGCCGCCACCCGCCACCTGGGCGGCGAGGTCCGGCCGAGCGACGGCATCGAGGAGAAGTTGAGCCTTTCGGACCGCTTCGGCCTCCTGCTGAGTTTTTATCCCTTCGATCAGGACGCCTATCTGGACATCGTCGCCGGCTGGGTCGAGGCCATGGGCGGCCGCATTACCTCGGCCCTGCGCGCGGAGGCCCTGCAGTGGGCCATCCAGCGGGGTGTCCGCTCCGGCCGCACCGCGCGCCAGTTTGCCGTGGACTGGGTCGGGCGGCAGGCCCTGAAAGGCAGAAAGTGAGCACTCGCATCGATGTGGCCGCAGCCATCGTCGAGCGCCCCGACGGCTCTTTCCTCATGGCGAGCCGTCCGGCCGGCAAGGTCTATGCCGGCTGGTGGGAGTTTCCGGGCGGCAAGGTGGAGCCGGGGGAGTCGCCCCGCCACGCCCTGGAGCGGGAGCTGAAGGAGGAGCTGGGCATCGCCGTGCGCTGCGCCCACCCATGGCTCGTATGCGACTACGATTACGCGCACGCCCGCGTGCGGCTGCATTTTTTCCGCGTTGCCGACTGGGCCGGCGAGCCGCATCCGCACGAGGGCCAGGGCATGGCCTGGGTGCGCACTGAGCGGCCTGCTGTGGAGCCCATCCTGCCCGCCAACGGACCCATCCTGCGCGCGCTCTCGCTGCCGCTGACCTACGGCATCTCGGCCGCCCAAGAGCTGGGGGTGGAGGTCTTCCTGCGCCGACTGGAGGCGAGGCTAGAGGGTGGGCTCAAGCTGCTGCAGCTGCGCGAGAAAGCCATGCCGGCCGACGCCCTGAGGCTGCTCGCGCGCGAGGTGGCGGCGCGCTGCCGCGCCCATGACGCCCGGTTGCTGATCAACGCCGACCTGGCCCTGGCCGAGCGACTCGATGCCGGCGTACACTTGCCCGCTGCCCAGCTCATGCGCCTCGCGCGACGGCCCGATCTCGCCTGGGTCGGGGCCTCCTGCCACAATGCAGAGGAACTGGAACATGCCCAGACGCTGGGGGTGGATTTCGTCGTCCTCGGTCCGGTGCTGCCCACCGCCTCCCACCCCGGCGCCCAGCCGCTGGGCTGGGCGCGCTTCCGTGAGCTGGCCGCCGGTCGGAACTTACCCGTCTACGCTCTGGGTGGGCTCAGCATCGCCGACCTGGACACTGCCCGGGCCGCAGGCGCTCACGGCATCGCTCTAAAGGGAGGCCTCTGGACATGACCACGCCCCGCAGCCACTTCTATCGCCTTGCCCCGCTGGGCATCCTGCTTGCGGTGGCCATGGTGGTGTATCTCAACCAGGCGCGCGAACCGGTGGGAGGCCCGCCGCTGGAGATTGCCTGCCCAGATCTCACGGCCGGCTGTTCCGCCCGTCTCGACGGTCAGACGATCAGCGTCGGCGTCGAAGGCGAACTCAAGGCGCTGCAACCCTTCCAGCTCTGGGTCCGGGCCGAGGCGGCGCGCAAGGTGCAGGCCAGTTTCACCATGGAAGGGATGGACATGGGCTTCAACCTGTACACCCTGCATGCCGATAAGGAGGGGGTGTTCCGTGGCCGGGTCACGCTGCCGGTGTGCGTCTCCGGCCGCCGGGACTGGGTGATGACCCTGGACATCGATGGGCGTCGCGTGGCCATCCCCTTCGTTACGGAACTGTAATAATTCTCGCGGGTCCCCTGGCTATAATCGCACGAGGGCCGCGGGCCCGGCGACAAGGAGCGAACGAATGACAGAACACACCTACAAGCAGTTCGACGTGGACCTGGAGATGGTGCGGGCCCGCGTGCTGGAGATGGGGGGGCTGGTGGAGGAACAGGTCAACCGTGCCATCGATGCCCTGATCGACGGCGACGTCAAGGCGGCGGAGGAGGTGATCGCCACCGACCACATGGTCAACAGCCTGGAGGTCGGCACGGACGAGGCCTGCACCCAGATCATCGCCCTGCGCCAGCCCACGGCGTCGGACCTGCGGCTGATCCTTACCATCATCAAGACCATCACCGACCTGGAACGCATCGGCGACGAGGCCGCCAAGATCGCCCGCTACGCCCTGCGGGTCTACGAGAGCGACCGCATCGTCACGCCGCGTTACAGCGAGATCAAATACATGGCGGGGCTCGCCTTGAAGATGCTGCGCGAATCGCTCGACGCCTTCGCCCGACTGGATGTCTCCGCCGCCGCTGCGGTGGCCCGCCAGGACATGGAGGTGGACGAGGAATTCCACCTCATCACGCGCCACCTCATCACCTACATGATGGAAGACCCGCGCACCATCTCCACCTTCATCGACCTGATGTTCGTGGTCAAGGCCATCGAACGCATCGGCGACCATGCCAAGAACATCTCCGAATACGTGGTGTTCATGGTCAAGGGCAAGGACGTGCGCCACACCAGCCTAGAAGAGCTGGAAAAGGAAGTCCAATAGAAAAGCGCCCTATCCGGCAAAGGGGATAGGGCGCGAACGCGCTGCGTTCGGCCGGCTGGCACCGGCCCGCGCCATCAGTGCGAGTGGTGCATACCGCCTGCCCGCTCGGCCTGACGGCGCACCTGGGCCTCCACCTGCACCTGACCGAGCTTGCCGGCAGCGTCGCGCACCTGCAGGGTCAGCGGCACCGTCTGGCCTTCCTGAAGCTGGGCCTTGAGCCCGATCAGCATCACGTGCAGGCCACCGGGCTTGAGCTGCACGGTCTTGCCGGCCGGTACAGCGATCTCGGGCACGCGGCGCATGACCATCACCCCCTCCTGCATCGCCATGGTGTGCAGTTCCACCCGCTCGGAGGCAGGGCTCGTTCCGCCGACGACGCTCATCGGACGCTCGGCGCTGAGGTCCATGAACACCCCGGCCACGGTCTGACCGGGCGCGGTGGCCCGTGCCCAGGCGTTCTTGACGCTGATTTCGCTGGCCCAGGCGGAAGCGACCATGACGACGGAGAGGGTGACGGCAGCGGTGAGTCTGAGCATGATTCGATCTCCTAACGAGTGAAAAGGCGATGCTATCCTGCCCGTCCCACCCCGAGGCGAGGGTGCGACAAAAGGTCGCATGTGGCAGGACTTGCCGGGTATTGACGGCGTTCGGATCATAGCGTCTATGCCAGCCTCTACCCTCAAGGCCAGCAACGTCGTCGTCACGAGCGGCAACAGCCCCCCCATGGCCGATGTGGGCCTGCCAAGGCAGGCCCTACGCCGGTTGCTCGCCGCCCGGCTGCTCCTGGTGGCCGGCGAGGCGCTCGCCCTCGCCCTGGCGGCCGGCCTTGCCCCCCTCCGGCTGCCGCTGCCGCCCATGCTCGCCCTGCTTTGCCTGCATGCCTTGCTGGTGTTGCTGCAGGCGCGGGCCATCGCCGCGGGCGAGGCGAGCCGACAGGGCGTCTTCCTGCACCTCATGGGGGATGCCGTCCTGATCGCTGCGTTGGTCTATTTCAGCGGTGGCTATGCCAACCCCTTCATCTCCCTGCTGCTGCTGCCCCTGGTGCTGACGGCCGCCCTGCTGCCGGCCGGGCTGGCCTGGGTGATGACCGGGACCGTGGCCCTGCTCTATACCCTGCTCATGACCCATTACCACCCCCTGCGCCTGGACATGACCGAGCGCGAGGCGGGCAATCTGCACCTGACCGGTATGTGGCTGAGCTTCCTGTTCACCGCTGCGCTGGTGGCGGCCTTCGTCGCGCGCCTGAACGTCGACCTGCGCGCGCGTGACCGTGCCTTGGCCGAGGCGAGGGAGGCGGCCTTACGTGACGAACAGCTCTTCGCCCTAGGGATGCAGGCGGCCGCTGCCGCCCATGACCTGGCCACGCCCCTGTCCACCCTGGGGCTGGAGCTGGAGGCCCTGCACAACGAATACGCCAACGACGACGAACTGGCGCCCACCCTCGCCGCCATGACCGCCCAGACCGCGCGTATGCAGGCAGTGCTGGAGCGGCTGCGCGCCTTCGCCGCCAGGACGCGCACCGCCTCGCCCCCCCTGCGACCGGTCGATGCCTGGGTCTCCGAGCTGGTGGAACACTGGCAGCTCATGCGCCCCCAGGCACGGGTGACGATCGAATCGACGGGGCGTCCGCCTGCGCCGGCCATTGCCGACGACCCCCTGCTGGCCTCCAGTTTGATCACCCTGCTCAACAATGCCGCCGACGGCTCGCCGGAATCGGTTTCACTCGCGCTCACCTGGACGGCCGAGGCGATCGAGTTCCGGGTGCTGGACCGTGGCCCCGGTCTGGCGGCGCAGGTGCCCAAGGCTGAAGGCTGGGGGGTGGGCTTGCAGCTGGCGGCAGCCGCCCTGGACCGGCTGGGTGGCGGGCTGGAGCTGTCGCCACGCCCAGGCGGCGGCACCCAGGCCCGCATCCATCTGCCCCGCAAGCGCCCCCATGCGCGCCGAGGCTGATTCTTCGACACCGATGCGCATCCTGATCGTGGACGACGATGCGGCCTATGCGCTGGCGCTGGCCCGCGCCCTCACCCGCAGGGGACATACGGTGGACACCGAGGCGGAGCCCGAGGCGGCCTTGGTCCAAGTGGCGGCGACGGACTACGATGCGGCGATCCTGGACCTCAAGCTGGGTCTCGATTCCGGCCTGCGGCTCATCGCGCCAATGCGGGCGAGGCGGCCGCGGCTACGCATTCTGCTCTTGACCGGCTATGCCAGTATCGCCACCGCCGTGGAGGCCATCAAGCTGGGTGCCGTGCATTACCTGCCCAAACCCGCCGCTGTCGAGGAGATCCTGGCCGCCCTGGCGCGCGAGGGCGGAGATGCCGACGTCCCCCCTCCGTCCGCACCGATGTCGTTGGACCGCCTCGAATGGGAGCACATCCAGCAGGTCCTCGCGGAACACGGCGGCAACATCTCCGCCACCGCACGGGCGCTGAAGATGCACCGGCGCACCCTGCAGCGCAAACTGGCGAAACGGCCGGTGAGATACTGAAACACTCGCCCCTCGCCCCTCACCCCTCGCCCAACGTCTCGATGACCAGATTGCGGTTGGTGTAGATGCAGAGGTCGGCGGCGATCGCCATGGCCTCGCCGACGATGCGCTCGGGGGGTAGATCGGTGTGTTGCAGCAGGGCACGCGCCGCCGCCTGGGCGTAGGCACCGCCGCTGCCGATGGCGGCGATGCCCAGTTCCGGCTCCAACACGTCGCCGGCGCCGGAAAGGATCAGGGTAGCCTGGCTGTCCGCCACGGTGAGCATGGCCTCCAGTCGGCGCAGCATGCGGTCGGTGCGCCAGTCCTTGGCCAGCTCCACGGCGCTGCGCGTCAGGTGGCCCTGGTGTTTCTCCAGCTTGGCCTCGAAACGCTCGAACAGGGTGAAGGCATCGGCCGTACTGCCGGCGAAGCCAGCCAGCACCCGCTCCTTGTACAGCCTACGCACCTTGCGCGCGGTGGCCTTGACCACGACGTTGCCGAGCGTGACCTGACCGTCCCCGCCCATGGCCACCTGTGGGCCGCGGCGCACGCACAGGATGGTGGTGCCGTGCCAGGCTGGAGGCGCGTCAGACACGGGTGCGCCCCAGGATCATGGCGTATTGTCCCGCCCCGATCAGGTTGAGCAGGACGTTGACCAGCTCGTTGCCCTCCTTGAACAAGACCTTGTGGCCACCCTCGTTGAGCGAGATCAGGGTGTCGAGCAGTAGCCCAACCGCGGCGAACTCGATGCGGCTGACCTGGGAGAGATCGACCTCCACCTGGGGCTTGTCCTCGGCGAACTGGCGCAACCGCGCGATCTGGGCATCTCCGCTGGCGCCCACCACGCCCCGCATGGGGAAGGTGAGACCGGAGGGGGCAGGGCCGTTCGTCGCGGCCACCTCGCCCTCCCTGGGCTGCTTGGGAGGGGTGTAGGAGGGGGGGGAGACCTCGAAGCGCACCGCGTAGTCCACCGCGGTATCCTCGAACTCGGCCTCGCGCCCTTCGAGTTGCAGCAGCATCAGGAGCAGCAGCCAGCCGGGTTCGGTGAGCTTGTCCTCCTGGCGCTGGGTGTGGAGATTCCCGATGAGGTTGGCCCCCCCCACGAGCTTGATGGCCTTGCCCTGCTCCTGCAACTTGACCAGGCAATCCAGGATGACGCGGGTATACTCTGCATCCGGCACCGGGGTGCGCGACACATCGATGCGCACCGTCTGTTTGTCAGCCGCCTCCAGCAGAAAGCGCTTGAGCCGCTCGCGGTCGGCCGGGCCGAAGCTGGCGCCGAAACCCATATAAGGCAGGGCGGGGCTGTCTTTGCGCTCGGCATGGGTGCGCGGCGCCCAGGTGGGGGGGGAGCGCTCGAACTTGACCGCGAAGTCCACGGCGGCATCCTCGAAGGGTTCCCTCTGGCCCGTGACCTCGTACAGGTCGAACAGCATGTACCAGGGCTGGGGGTCGCGATTGTCCGGATTGTCGAGCAGGTAACGGTTGAGCAGGGCGGCGGCGTCGCCGACCTTGCCATTGGCATAGAGCACCGCGGCCTCCTCCAGCTCGGGTGCCAGTCCCCCGCCCGCCTCCTCCACCTCGATGCCGGCCTGGATCTCTGCCATGGATTCCTGGCCCATACGCGCCCCGGGGCCCTCCTTGGCGCCGGGCAGGCCCTCCTTGAGGAAGGCCATGAGGTCTTCGGTTTTGTCTTTGCGGAACAGATCGAACAGGGACACGGGCGACCTCGTACTCGGAGACTTTCGATACTAGACCCAGGCTGCGTGCCTCGCAAGTGATCGGGTTCACGGCTATGCCCGCGGCTTTACCGCCCCCCAACACAGGGCCGAACAGGCCAGACCGAGGACGATGAGCGGTCCTGGCGGAAGGTCATAGCGTGCCGAGGCGACGAGTCCGGCCAGGTAGGCCAGCGCCCCCAGGACATAGGCCGGCAGCAGGGCGCGCAGCCCGGTGGCGCCGCGCACCGACAGGGCGGGCAGGATCAGGCTGGCGAAGACGAGATAGATGCCCACCAGCTGCACCGAGGCGGTCACCGCCAGGGCCAGGCAGGGGTAGAACAGCCAGGGGTGGCGCGTACCTGCCCGCCACCACAGGCCCAGGATGGCCAGCGTCAACAAAGTGGCGGCAAGCAACTGCTGTTCGCCGACCCAGAGGATCTGGCCCACCAGCAGGTCACGCAGACGCTCGCCGCCATGCGGGTCGTGGGCGGACAAAAGGGCGGTGAGGCTGGCCGCCAGGATGAAGGCCGCACCGATCAGGGGCTCGATGCTCTCCGCCCAGCGCCGCTCCATCCAGGCGAACAGGACGGCGGCCGTCAGGGCGGCGGCAGCAGCAGCCAGCTGCGTCTCCCAGCCCTCGGCGTGCCAGCCGAGGACATGGGCCGCCACCACGCCCAGCCCGGCGATTTGGGCCACTGCCAGGTCGATGAAGACGATGCCGCGCCGCAGGACCTCTCGCCCAAGCGGCACATGGCTCGCCAGGACGACGAGGCCGGCCAGGAGGGGTGGCCCGAGGAGCCCCCAGTCGTTCATGGCACAGCCGCGGCCAGCAAGCGATCGAGGGTGTCGTCAAACAGGCCGAACAGGTCCCGTGCCGCGGTGCTGCCGCCCACGGTGTAGGGCAGCTCGACGGCACGCAGTCCGGCGCGTTGCGCCAGCCATTCGCTGGCGCGCGGAGGCTCGTAGGCGGCGCGCAGCACCAGGCGGGCGGGTCTGCGCTTGAGCCCCTCCAGCACCCGGCTCAGGTGGGCAACGGAGGGCTCGATCCCGGGCTTGGGCTCCAGCACCGCCACCTCGACCAGGCCCAGCCAGCGGTAGAGATAGGTGAGGGCCTTGTGCTGCGACACCACCGCAACCCCCTTGAGCGGCTCGGCCTCGCGCTCCCAGCGGGCGATGGCCGCCTGCCAGCGCGTGTCGAAGTCGCGCTGGCGCCGGGCATACTCGGCCGCATGGGCCGCATCGAGCTGCGCCAGCCGCCTGGCCAGGACCTCGGCCACGCGGCCGATGTTGCGCGGATCGAGGTGCAGGTGCGGGTTGCCTTGGGGATGCACATCGCCTTCGGCGCGGTCGATGCGCGCGGGCCGCTCCAGCAGCTCCACCACGGCGGCGGCCTCGAAATGGCCCGCCTGCCCCGGCTGGATGCGCGGGTTGGCCGACTCCCGCAACAGCGCAGGGAGCCAGCCCGCCTCCAGCTCGGCCCCGGTACACACCACGAGGTCGGCGCGGCGGGCGCGCGCGATCAGGCTGGGCCGCGCCTCGATGCGGTGCGGGTCCTGGGCGGCGGTGGTGGCCGAGGTCACGTTCACCCGATCGCCGCCCAGCTCGCGCACCAGGGCGGCCCACTCCGGCTCGCAGGCGAGCACCTCGAGGGCCGCCTGTACGGGCAGGGCCAGCATGGCCAACAAGGCGAACAGCAAGGTTTGCATGGCCGGGCCTCAGAACTTGTGCGCGCCGTGCGCGCCCAGGCTCATCACGTACTGCAGGGTCCACTGGTCTTCCGGCTTGCCCTGCATGGACTTGTCGCGGGCGTATTGCAGGCGCAGGCGCGAGAACTCCGAGGGCGACCAGTCCGCCATGAGGCTTGCGCGCACGGGGCGATAGTCCTTGGTCTCCAGCGGCAGGGCGCCGAAGTCCATGCGGCCGGCATCGAGCCGGTCGTAGCGCGCGCCCAGGCGCCAGCGCGGCATGAACTGGTACACCGCCTGCGCATACCAGCCGGACTGGCGGGAGGCAAAGCGGTCTTCCGCCCCAGCGCCGCACAGGCCATCCTCGCATTCCATTTCCCCCGACTCGTTGCGGCGGAACCACTCGGCCTGGAACTTGAAATTGGTCACCCTGGGGTTGCCCAAGGGGGCCCACTTCCAGACGAAGTCCGCCACCCAGGCGCGCGAGCGGCCGCTGAAGTGGGTGTGCACTTCGTCGTCGTTGGTGTCGTGCCAATGCGCCTCCCGCTCCTTGGGGCGGGCAGTGAGCCGGGCGAGCCCCAGGCGCCAACTGTGCGACTGGCCCACGTCGCCGCCGAGCTTGGCGAAGGCGGTCAAGGCACCCAGGTTGTTGCCGCGGTCGCCGCCACCCGGGAAGTTCTGGCCCCGCGCCGCCTCCAGGCCGAACTCCAGAAAGGTTTCGGTGGGGGCCAGCCATTTAAGTTGCAGGCCGTCGTGGCTCAGGCGCTCGCCGAACAGGGCCTGGTACATCAGCGGCGCATCGGCGAAGTCCCAGGCGTGCGGATGCTGCTCGTTGACATAGCCCAGGGCGGAGTAAAAGCGCCCGCCCTTCAGGGTCAAGCCGGCGCCCAGGCCAAGCGACTGGAACCAGGCCTCCTCGACGGCGACTTCCTGATCGACGAAGGCCAGGGTCGCCTGGCCACGCCAGTAGGGATCGATACTGGCAGCCAGCACCAATTCGCTGTGATCGACGGAAAAACC
>Ga0308420_1001521_pt1 | contig 12172 bp, 11 predicted proteins | sample HotsprSampleMS55_FD_203802 | JGI IMG/M metagenome (GOLD analysis project Ga0308420, IMG submission 203802) | Hot spring phototrophic mat microbial communities from Mushroom Spring, Yellowstone National Park, Wyoming, United States - 20090730_MS55 ... | reverse complement strand
ACAGGTGGTCATCACTTCCCTCCCTTACACCGTCAATAAAGCCCAACTCGTCGAGAAAATCGCTGAGCTGGTCGGTGGCCGCAAGCTTCCCCAAGTGACCGACGTGCGGGATGAATCAACCAAAGAGGTGCGCATTGTCCTCGAACTAAAGGGCGACGCTTCCGATGAGCTCGCCATGGCCTACCTCTGCCGGCATACAGCGCTGCAGATCTCATACCCGGTTAACCTCACTTGTCTGGTCCCTACAACCAATACGCTCGTTGGTCAGCCGGCCAAGGTCACCTTGCGGGATCTGTGTCGCTACTTTCTCGATTTTCGCCTCGCTGTGGTCACCAAACGGCTAGAGCATGAATTAGCAGAGCTAGAAGCTCGATTACACATTCTAGCCGGGCTAGCTTTGATCACGGACAGTCTGGATCAGGTCATTCGCCTGATCCGCCATGCCGTTTCGCGCAAGGAGGCACGAGACAAACTGGTAAAAAATTTCCGTTTGGACGAGGCCCAAGCCGATGCGATTCTCGACACGCGGCTATACCAGTTGGCGCGCCTAGAGATCGAGAAGATCGAGCAAGAGCAGCAGGAGAAAGAAAAACGTGCCAAAGAACTGCGCACCCTTTTAGGCAGCGAAAAGAAACGCTGGGCGGTGATTCGAGAGGAGCTACTCGCCTTAGTCAAGCGGTACGGCGACAAACGCCGCACTGCGCTGCGGGCGGGCGAAGAGCTGATGTACGACCCGGAAGCCTATATTCTCCACGAAGAAGCCACCGTCGTGCTTAGCCGCGACGGTTGGATCAAGCGTGTACGGGAACTGAAAGACCCGACAAGCCCCCGCCTGCGCGAGGGGGACGAGATCCACACCATCGTGACAGGAACGACACGTGACCGCCTCGCCCTCTTTACCAATAAAGGTGTACTGTACGTCATGAAGGTATATGATGTCCCCGCTTCCACCGGCTACGGCGAGCCAATCCAGACCCTGCTGAACTTCCAAGACGGGGAACGTGTCGTCAGCGCCACGCTCGTGCACGGAGAGTCAGTCCCCCAGAACGAGAACGCCGCAGACTGCACGGCTGGCGATGAACAGGGCGAGCTATGTCCTCCGCCAAACGGGCACGGCGGCGGTAATGAGAATCCGCAGTATCTGCTCGCAACGGCTCAGGGACTGGGCTTCCGTTTCCGCCCTAACCTAGAAGAGACGACACGCAGCGGTCGCAAGGTAGCCCGTCTCAGTGACGGCGATGAGGTAGTATCCGTCGAGCCAATCCGCAGCGGGCGTGCCGTTTGTGTCACCGCAACTGGGAGAATCCTTGCCTTTCCCGTAGAAGACGTTATCGAGCTCTCTAGCGCCGGACGTGGCGTGATCCTGATGCGGGTGGAGAAAGACGATCGGCTCATCGGTGCGGTCACCACCGCTCCCGGCCACGGCGTGGTGGTGATTGACACAGACGGTAGGGAACGGGAGGTTCCTCTAAAAGATGTTCCGCTTGGTCACCGGGCAGGCAAGGGTGAACGTGTCGTCAAACACGTGACCCTGGCAAGCGTGCGCGGCATGGTGGAGAGGGAAGGAGGGCACAATGGCAGGGCGCAATAACCGGACCGGCACTCAGAGCTACACGGCAAAGGACATTACCGTTCTAGAAGGTTTGGAACCGGTGCGCAAACGCCCCAGCATGTATATCGGCGGGGTCGATAGCGCCGGATTGCACCATCTCGTGTGGGAGATTCTCGACAACGCGGTGGACGAAGCAATGAACGGCTTCGCCAACCGCATCGAGGTGACTCTCCATAGCGACGGAGCAACCATAACGATCAGTGATAACGGCCGCGGTATCCCGGTCGATCTCCACCCGAAGTTCAAAAAGCCGGCGCTGGAACTTATCCTCACGACCCTCCACGCCGGGGGGAAATTCGAGGGCTTGAACTACTCGCACGCGGGGGGGCTCCACGGTGTCGGCGCGTCCGTGGTCGCTGCGCTCTCCGATCTCTTCATCGCCCGTGTCCGGCGTGGCGGCGTCGAGTGGGAACAACGCTTCTCTCGTGGGAAAGCCATCTCTGCCTTAAAACAGCTCGGTCCGGCACGCGGGAGTGGAACTACTATCACGTTCCATCCAGACCCAGAGATCTTTCCCTCCGTTACCCTGAAGTCAAAACTGATCGCCGAACGCCTCGAGGCGAAAGCTTACTTGCACAAAGGTCTTACTCTCCTCTTTCGCAACGAGGCCACGGGCGAAGAGACGCAGTATCACCACGAAGAGGGTCTGCGCGCATATCTCGCCAAGCTCCTAACCGACGGACAGAAGAAGCCTATTATCTCTGAAGTCTTCGCCCTCGAACGGCAAGAGGACCCACCACTAGAATGTGTGCTCACGTGGACGGAGTCGCCCGAAGAAAGCATTTATACCTTCGTCAACGGCATCCCCACTCCCTTTGGAGGGACTCACGAAGCGGGCTTCAAATCTGCCATTGTCAAAGCCGTGCGCAACTATCTCAACATCCACGGCCTGATCCCAAAAGGGCTCTCCATCACTGCTGAAGACACGCGTGAAGGGCTCGTCGCCATCCTGAGCGTTTACCTAAAGCATCCACAATTCCAGGGACAGACGAAAGAGAAATTGGGTAACCCCGAGGTGACCGCGCAGCTTGACGGTTTAATCCGCACGGCCTTGGAGAACTTCCTCCTCCATAACCGCTCGCAGGCTGATGCCATCGCCCAGCGTGTCATTCTAGCGGCCAAGGCGCGGACGGCGTCCCGCACGGCCATCGAGACGGTCCGCGGGAAATCTTCAGTGTCGCACCGCCTCAACCTGCCCGGCAAGCTCGCTGATTGTTCCTCGACGAATCCCGAGGTCAGCGAGCTCTTTATCGTCGAGGGCGACTCTGCCGGGGGATCGGCGAAACAGGGGCGTGACCGTAACTTTCAGGCAATCCTACCGCTGCGGGGGAAGGTGCTCAACACCGAGCAAGCATCCTTAAGCAAAGTGCTCGCCAACACAGAGCTCAACAACGTCGTCTCGGCCCTGGGTTGTGGTGTAGGCAAAAGCTTCGACTTGGCCAAACTGCGCTATCACAAGATTTGCTTGTTAATGGACGCCGACTCGGACGGCAACCATATCTGCACCCTGCTGTTAACTTTCTTCTACCGCCACCTCCCCGACCTGATCAAAGCGGGGTACGTCTACATTGCCCGCCCCCCGCTCTACAAAATCGAGATCGGCAACGAGGTGTACTGGGCCAAAGATGACACCGAAAAAGACCGGCTGCTCGCTCAGTACAACGGCCATCCGGGCAGGGCCCAGGTGCAACGCTTCAAAGGGCTGGGAGAGATGAACCCCCAGACCCTAAAGGAAACGACGCTCGATCCACGATCACGCACGCTGCTGCGAGTGACCATCGAGGATGCGGCTCGCACTGAAGCCGCGATCCAAACCCTCATGGGGAAAGAGGTGCAACCGCGTTTCGCCTTCATTATGAGCCGCGCCCCGCGGGTGGAAGAGGTGGATGTATAGGAAGACACGTGCCCCCTTCATTGTACGCTCGCGCAGAGTTTTCCCTCTCGCTTCCTTGACAGCCGACCCCAGAACGGGATAGGGGTGACGCAGTCACAACAAGGAGGGGGGTATGGCACACACCATTTTGTTACAGAACGCCCGCTTAATTGACGGCCTTGCCGACCAGCCGCGCACGGGGATGTCCATTCTCGTCAGCGGCGAACGGATCACTGCAGTGACCCAGCAACCGCTCGCTCCACCTCCAGGGACTGAGATTATCGACCTCGGCGGCAAAACGGTCCTCCCTGGCCTCATCGACACACACGTTCATACCACCTTAATGGGCGATGAAGGGCTGCCGCTCTTTCTTGCAGCCGGCGTGACGAGCGCGCGCGACGTGGGGGGTAAATTAGAGAAGGTCCGACAAATCAAAGCCGACCTGAATAGCGGGCAAAAACTCGGCCCGCGGCTCTTCATCTGTGGCCCGCTGCTCGACGGGGCGGAGAAGAGCTTCGACTACGCTGCCTTTGCCGAGATGCTTGACACCATCCCTTCCCCAGAGCATGTGCCGCAGAAAATCGGCTCCTTGCTCGCCGCCGGCGTAGACGGCGTCAAACTCTATTTCACCATGCCGCCGGAAACCGCCACCGCTGTCATCAAATTCGTCGATAACCGTGTACCGGTCACCGGCCATCTCGGTTACACCCGTTCGCTCGACGCGATCAAGGCCGGCATTCACGGCCTGGAGCACGTGTGGATCTCCCCCTACAATGAGTTCTGCGCCCTCCACATGCAGTTTGGTCCCGGCGCCTCTATGATGGACCCGAAATTTTGGACACAGACGCTGAAGGGGTGGGAAGAGGCGGACCTGCAGAGCCGAACCGCCCGCGCTTGGTTCGACGCTATGGTCGAAAACCAAGTCAATATGGGTACAACGCTGGACCTGCTATGGATTGCCAAGTGTGGGAGTGAAGGTGCGCAGCAGGACCCTGATCGTCGTTACATTCCGCCGGTCGTGCTTGCACGCCAGAAAGCCATGGCCGCACGTCTGGGAGAGCGACCGGATTGGGATATTCACCCAGGGTTCTTCGACCCGGCTCAAGGGGTCAAGGCCCTGGAAAAACACCAGCAAGTGACTCGCATACTGCATGAATCAGGCGGGTTGGTAGTCGGCGGTACCGACTGCGGCGCGCTGTCCTACCCACCACCTGGCTTCGCCTTACTGCGTGAAATCGAGCTGCTCGCGGAAGCGATCGGGGCAATGGCTGCGATCAAAGCTGTCACCTCTGTCGCCGCGCGGTACTTGCGCCAACAGGACCACATCGGCTCGATCGCTCCTGGCCGCTATGCCGATCTTCTTGTGCTTGACGGAGACCCGTTGCGTGACGTGCGCGAGCTTCGTAAGCTCACCACCGTGTACCGCGGCGGTGTGGCGTACGACCCAGGGGCGATTCTCGCCCGGGCGCCGCAGTCGCCAGCCGTACAACACCACTGAGACGGAGGAACAGGGAATGCGCCTGTTACATACCATGATTCGTGTGAACAACCTAGACGAGTCCCTGAAGTTCTATTGTGACGCGCTGGGCATGAAACTGTTGCGCAAGAAGGATTACCCGAGCGGTGAATTCACCCTTGCCTTCGTCGGCTACGGCGACGAAGAGAACAATACAGTGATCGAACTGACCCACAACTGGGGAACCTCAAGTTATGAGCACGGCAATGCCTTCGGCCACATCGCCATCGGTGTCGATGACATCTACCAGGCGTGCGCAGACCTCAAGACCAAGGGCGTCAAGGTCGTGCGCGACCCCGGACCGATGAAGCACGGCGGCGCCGTCATTGCGTTTATCGAAGATCCGAACGGGTACAAAATCGAGTTGATCGAGTTGAGAGGGCTGCGCGAGTAAACAGGAGGGACGTATGGCTCTGCAACCAGCCAAAGATTCCGTGGACGTGGGCATCCTCGTGTGTGACATCAAAAAAAGCCTGGACTTCTATCAGGGGATTCTCGGTCTCGAGAAAATAGAAGAGCTCCCGACAGCTTTTGGGACGCTCCACCGGCTGCGTTACGGTACAAGTGATATCAAGCTGATAGCCCCTAAAGCTGTTCCCCCAACCGGCCCGATCGGTCTAGAAAAACAATTGGGCATCCGCTACCTGACGTTCGTCATCCGCGACCTGCGTGGGCTATGCGCCACGCTTAAGGAGAAAGGCGTCGAGTTCACCATGCCAGAAACACAGATCCGCCCCGGTACCCGCATCGCCATGGTCAAAGACCCCGACGGGAACATCGTCGAGTTCGTCGAACGAGGGTAAAGGTCAGCAGATTGGGGGTGCAGACCGGCTAGGTCAATATTTCTTTATGCCTCGTCAGCAACACGGCGGCGCCACCGGCAACACCGAGGGCGACGAACGTATAAATAAACGCGAAGGCGCGATACCCTATCCCGGGCGGCAGGGGGTTGTTCGCGTAAAACAGAATGAGGTTCAAGACGACGTACGTGGCGTACACGTGCCCCATGGGCAGGGCAAAGCGCCTCATATTCCAGATCCCCCACGCGTACCCTAAGAGGTAGAGGCCGAAGAGGGGACCAGCGATGAGGTTCGCTGTACCTGTGAGCCGCTGCCCGAAGAAGACAAAGCCGGTTTGTGCACCGCCAAGCTGGAGCGGTTTTAAGAAATTCGAGATCCCTACGAGACCGAACGCGAGGGCAAATAGGCGTAAGGTGCGCTTTAGTTCGTCTTCTGCCATACTCCCCCCCCTCAGCTCTCATAGGTAGGCTGTCGCTCGGACTAGTACAGAGGGCCGCTTGCACTGGTCACAACAATTCCTGCAGTTCCGGCAGCCGCTGCCGTAGCCGTTCAGCAGCATCCGCCGGCGCCATGTAGGGCGGTCGTGCTGGCCCCATATCGATCCCCGTGACCACCGATGCCGCCACCTTTGTCGTTCCTAAATGGCCGAGAGTCTCCTCGCCCCCGCGTGGGAAGCAGCGATTGAGCCGCCGCTGAATCTCCACCGCTCTAGTGAGATCCCCGGCGCGGAACGCTTGTTGCAGCTTTACCGCCGCCGGAACCGCGAAGACGTTGATAAACCCACCGGCTGCCCCGAGCATGAGCCCGGTGAGAAACGCGCGGAACGTCTGCAAAATCTTCACCCGTCCGCGCACTTCATCATAAAGCGCCTCGAGGTGTTGGAGGTCGGTCAACACCTCTTTAATCGCCACAATATTAGAGATCCCGCAAAGACGCCCGAAAAATTTTGGCGCCATATGGAATTTCGATAGCGCAGGGTTATGATACACCACTACCGGCACATCCCCGGCCTCAGCCACCATCTGGTAGTGACGGTAGACCTCCTCCTCCCCGCAGCGCCAGTAATATGGCGGGATAAGTTGTTGCGCATCATAGCCCATCTCTCCCGCGATCTTAGCGAACTTCAAGGCCTCCAGCGTGGTCGCACCTGACGTCATGGCCACCGTGATAATGTCCGTATGGCGGCGGGCCTGCTCGAGCGTGACCACAAATGCACGAATGCGCTCCACTTCGCTCAGATGGAGAAACTCGCCAATGCTGGGGGTCGCGACAACGCCGTTTGCCCCGTGCTCTATACACCAATCCACCTCAGCACGAAGCGCTCCCTCGTCAAGCTGGTAATCTGCGGTAAACGGCGTCACGAGCATGGCAATAATACCTTGGATCTCACGGGACATAGAGCCTCCCCTGCGCCTGGCTTATGCTGTGTGCAGCTCCTGGCCTCATACCGCCTAGGGCTCGTCCTCGCGGGCAAGAAACTGGCGCACCCGTTCCATCAACGGCTCCTTATCGTAGATGTTATAGAGAGCGGACGCCATCCGCACCGGGTCGCCGAAGAAAAAGCGCTCGTACAACACCTGCCGACCACCGAATGCACTGCAAGCGATATCCCACGCCAGGCGGAACAGCTTGATGCGATCACGGGCGCCAAGGTTAGCAACGGTAAGGTAACGCTCAATATCTACACCGATCGGGCTGTCCAACGCCGACCGCGGTGGGATCATCATCATACCCGAGGAACTGAGCAGCTGGAGGATCTCCACCATGCGCGGATACATCTTAGGGAAAATATTCCGCGCTACATCGAGCGGTGGACGATGGGGACACATCACCCCCCACTGATCAAGTGCGGCGTCTGCTTCGCCCGCACGCAGACACGCTTTCATCAGCTCGACATTGATGATGCACTCAGCGATCTTCTCTTGCACGTGCGGGAACTCCGTGGCACCGATGGCATCGGCGATCGAACAGGCAACCCCGAGCAGGAATTCCGCCTTTGCTACGTTCTTCACCACCACCTGGTGCATCATATGGACGACGGCATTGGTCTCGGCAAACATGCGGTTGCACAGGAAGGGATCGCCCTGCAGAAACACTCGCTCCCACGGCACCAACACATCGTCGAAAATGACGATGGCGTCCATCTCCTCGAAGCGTGACCCCAGCGGGTGATCGAAATGGGTATAGCCATAATCGAACCCTTCCCGGCAGATGAACTTAAGTCCCGGCGTGTCGCAGGGAATAGCGAAGGCAAAGGCAAACGGCGCGGTGTCCGGTGCCGCTTTCAACACGGTGGAGGGAAACACAGCAATTTCATCCGCGAGCGGTCCGAGCGTAGCCAGAATTCGCGCCCCGCGGATGACGATTCCTCTGTCCGTCTCTTTCACGACGCGCGCGGCGACCTCGGCGCTCGGGTGGCCGGTCGCCGTAAGCGCACGGTTCGCCTGTGGGTTCACTAAGGTATGGGTTAGGCACAGGTCGTGTTCTCGAATATACGTGTAGTAATTGCGGATGTTGTCCGCAAAGCGGGGGTCGTTCTGCGCGTAAAAATCCGCCGCCGCCGCTGCGGCCATGATACTCACGTTGAGATAATCGGGAGAGCGCCCTAACATCCCGCCGCTATAGCGCGCCCATTGCATCATCATGCGCGAGCGGCGTTGCAAGTCTTCCACAGAACGGGGCATGATAAATGAGAGTCCTACCCGCTCGCCACTGGTCGGCGAGACATACGTCATCTCCTCGCGTAGCATCGGGTCGTGCTGCATGTCGTACAGATGCGCGATCGAGCGGGCACAGCGGCGGAGCGCCGGGTGAGTCGTCACATCCGCTATCCGTTCATTCCCCAGCCACACTGCGGTCCGCCGTTCCTTTAGTCCCCGCAGATATTCGGCCCCGCTTCGCGCTGGCATGCGCACTCCTTCCCCTAAGAGGATTTTGGCCCTAATACGGCACACATACAAACTTCGGCTCGGTATAAAACTCCAGGCTGTAGCGGCCGCCCTCGCGGCCGATGCCGCTCTCGCGCGCGCCGCCGAACGGCGTGCGTAGGTCGCGCAAGAAGAAGCTGTTCACCCAGACCATGCCGGCCTTCACTGCGCTCGCCACGCGGAGGGCGCGGTTGATGTCTTGTGTCCAGAGAAACCCCGCCAGGCCGTACGTGGTGTCGTTCGCCAGCCGGATTGCTTCGTCCTCGTCGCGGAAGCGCTGCACCACAAGGACCGGACCGAAAATCTCCTCGCGGCAAATGCGCATCGCATTGGTAACTCCCTCGAATACCGTCGGCAGGAGGTAATTGCCCCGCTGCAGCACCGGATCGCTCGGGCGCGTACCGCCGACGAGGAGTTGCGCTCCCTCCTCGAGGCCGGAGCGAACGAATCCCTCGACCCGTTCGCGATGCTGGAGGCTAATCAGCGGTCCGAAATCGGTGGTGGGATCAAGCGGGTCACCGACCTTCAGCTGCGCGACGGCTGCGAGAAACCGTTCCATAAAACGGTCGTAGATGGTCTCCTGTAACAGCAGCCGCGACCCGGCAACGCACGACTGCCCTTGGCTACGAAAGATCGCGCGTACCGCGCCTGTCACCGCCAGTTCCAGATTGGCATCGGCAAACACGATATTGGGCGACTTGCCGCCCAGCTCCAGAGAAATGCGCTTCAGCGTCTCCGCTGCAGCCCGCATGACCCGCTTTCCGGTCGCCACGCCCCCCGTGAACGAGATGGCATCCACCCCTGGATGAGTCGTGAGCGCCGCGCCGACCTCGCCATAGCCGGAGAGCACGTTCAAGACGCCCGGGGGGAGTTCTGCCTCCTGGGCGATCTCGCCGAGCTTCATGAGACTAAGCGGCGCTAGCTCTGATGGCTTCAATACCGCTGTACACCCGACAGCTAGACAAGGGGCAAGCTTCCATGTGCCCAGCATCATCGGCGAGTTCCAGGGAATGATAATCCCAGCCACGCCGAGCGGCTGGCGGAGCGTCACGCTCAGCAAAGTGACGTCCTGCCCGAGCGAGCGCGCCTCCCCCCAATGAGCATCCTGCGCCCACTGTGAGAGCGCATCAGCAAAGAAGGAAAAATTGTGCGCGGCGCGGGGGATGTCATGCCCCCCACTCTCCTTGACCGGCTTGCCGACGTCGAGGCTTTCGATCTGCTCTAACTCGGGTGCGTGTTTAACCAGTAACTCGGCAAAGCGCCGTAGCCGCTTTGCGCGCTCGGCTGTTTTCATTTTCGGCCACTGGCCTTCATCGAACGCCCGGCGGGCCGCCGCCACGGCGCGATCCACATCCTCGCTCCCGGCCTCGGCCACCTCCACCAACATCTGGTTATTGGCCGGATTGATAACCGGGAATGTTCTACCGCTTGCGGCCGGTACGTACTGGCCATCGATGAAGAGCTGGGAGCGAAATGTCGGTGTCATACACTTCTCACTACATCCCACAGGTTACACACTACGCAGCGTATAACGCCGCCGGTCCTCCGTCCAGCACAGCACCAACGTGCACCCCGGACAAAGGCTACTCCGGCTTCTTCGCGATCCTCGCACCGAGCGCTTTCACTGTCTCCGGCGGGAGGCCGGTGGGATCGATCAGCATGCCGTACACTTTCAGGTTATGGGTATGAGCCAGCTGGTGCAGCGAGAATGAGTCTGCATCGCCGCCACCCGGCCCTGCACGTCCTGTGCCGCGTTCACAGCCTCTTTCGTCAGCTTGAGCGCAAACAGTGACTTTCTGGCGATCTTCTTCACCATTGCTACCGCCGCCTCTTGCAGGCGATCACGCGGCACTACTTGGTTGACCATGCCGAGTCGGTACGCCTCGTCCGCCGAGATCCAGCCGGAGGTAAAGAGAAACTCTTTGGCTTTGCGGACTCCCATCTCCCAGGGGTGGGCAAAGAATTCAACACCGTCTACGCCAAAGCTCACCGTCGGATCGACAAACTGGGCATCATCGCTAGCGATGATAATGTCACAGGGCCAGATGAGCATGAGACCGCCGGCCACACGTTTCCCCTACACTGCTGCGATAGTCGGCTTGGGAATATTACGCCACCGTTCACAAAAGCCAAGGTAGATCTCTTTCTCCCGTGCCATCTGCGCCTCAGCACCAGCACAGGTGAAACCACACCACGTTCCCACCGTCTCGTACTGCAACATGTTGTGGTAAGGGTTGGGCTCGCGCAAGTCGTGGCCTGAGGAAAAGTGCGGACCATTAGCTGCCAGAATGATCACCTTGATATTGTCATCGCGCGCCGCCACGTCGAAGGCGTCGTTCAGCTCGTACAGCATTTTGGTATCCTACGCATTGCGCGTCTCCGGCCGATTCAGGACAATGCGGGCGACCTGCAGCGCCGGGTGCTCGTAGAGTAACGTGTCAAAGCTCTTCATACTCCTCGGCGAGCTGTAAGGACACGTCGATCTATACCAGACCTTGTCAGCACAGGACACAGGCCGGCCTGTCCCCCATGCAGGGACGTACAGAGAATGCTCAAGGGAACAGAAAGGACGACGGGGGAGGAAGTCAAAGGGACGGCAGAACGAGAATGCACCGGCTAATTGCATCCCCCGGACCTCGCTTCTACCAGCCCCACTTGCCGTTCTGGCCGGACCCCTCCCGGGCGGGCTACCGTCGTGCACGTTCTTCAGGTGCCGGAACCGATCGTCTTGTTTCACCCCTGGCTCTCGAGAAACCGTTCGGCATCCATCGCTGCCATACAGCCAGTCCCTGCTGCTGTCACCGCCTGACGATACACGCGATCAGCGACATCACCCGCAGCAAAAACTCCAGGGATATTCGTCTCGGTCGAGCGGGGGCGGGTGATAATATACCCCAGGTCATCCATCTCGAGCTGGCCGCGAAAGAGCTGGGTGTTGGGTGCATGGCCAATAGCGATGAACACCCCATCGCAGCGGAAATCAACAGCTTCCCCAGTCTCAAGGTTCCGCAATCGGACTCCGGTGACACCCCCTGCATTCGGGTCCCCATAAATCTCCTCCACCACCGTAGCCCAGATGAAGTCAATTTTGGGGTTACGAAACGCCCGATCTTGCATGATCTTCGAAGCGCGGAGCTGATTGCGGCGGTGCACAACTGTTACCTTGCTTGCATATCTGGTCAAAAATATCGCTTCTTCCATTGCCGTATCCCCGCCACCCACAACGATCAGTTCCTTCCCTTGAAAGAAGAAGCCATCGCAGGTTGCACAAGCCGATACTCCATGCCCCATCAGCCGCTTCTCCGACTCCAAGCCTAACAGTTTGGCCGAAGCTCCTGTGGCAATGATGAGGGTCTCAGCCTCATACACAATACCATTACACGTAAGCACAAATGGACGGCGGGATAGATCCACGGTGGTCACGTCGCCGTACACAAACCGGGT
>Ga0308420_1001520_pt1 | contig 12175 bp, 11 predicted proteins | sample HotsprSampleMS55_FD_203802 | JGI IMG/M metagenome (GOLD analysis project Ga0308420, IMG submission 203802) | Hot spring phototrophic mat microbial communities from Mushroom Spring, Yellowstone National Park, Wyoming, United States - 20090730_MS55 ... | reverse complement strand
GCTCTCGAATCGCTAACTCCGTTTGAGCGGGAGAGCGCCAGGCGGCGTAGTAGGTTGGCCCGCTGCCGCTCATGCCCCACAGGTCGGGCTTTAACGCTCTCACAATGTGGCGCAGCTCGCGGAGCTGTGGACAGAGCCGCAGTGCGGCCTCTTCGAGGTCATTCCAGATTCCGTCTGGCCGGGCTTCGCCTGGACCATTCATCTTGCCGCGAAGCGGCAAGGCAAACAGTCCAGACGAAGTCTGGCGAAGCCTGGCATATTCGCGATAGACCGCTTCAGTCGAGAGCGAGCAGTCCGGCTTCACAAGCAGGAAGCTGTATTCTCCCCACGGCGAAGGAAGCTTTTCGAGAATCTCCCCTCGGCCCCGCCCGCGACACAGCCCTCCTACAAGAAAATACGGGACATCACTGCCGAGCTCGAGGGCCAGCTGACGCAGCTCGGTATCGCTGAGTTGGAGCTGCAAGAGTTCATTCAGTCCCACGAGCGTCGCTGCGGCATCGCTGGAGCCACCGCCGAGCCCTGCGCCTATGGGGATGCGCTTTTCCAAGCAAATGTGCACCCCCGCTCGTGTGGGCAAGAGAGAGAGCACACGTTCAGCAGCGCGATAGACAAGATTCTCTCGCCCCTGAGGGAGTGACCAAGGGCTGACGATCTCGAGCTGAATTTCGGGCTCTTTGAGGAGCTCCAGCGTGAGCGTATCGTGCAAGTCTATGCTCTGGAAGAATGTCTCTATCTCATGGTACCCGTCGGGTCGTTTTTGCAGAACCCGCAGGCCAAGATTGATCTTAGCGAAGGCCTTCACGGTCTTGCTCATGGCTCTATGATAATATACTATAAGATGAACTGCAGCAGAGGGGGTAGTCTATGGCTGACCAGGTCGAACTCGAAAGGAAACTCCGCATTCCAGCAGAGACCCCGACGGCAGAGAGCGGCACCCTCGGACCCAACGAGATCGGCAGAATCTGCATCGCGGAGGAACTCTCCATCGCGACGGAAGATAAGAAGACCCATATTGAAGTCTATCTCCCCGAAGAGAAGCGCAACGAGCTTGCTCTTGGGGAGTACGTCGTCATCCCCTTGGGCTATAAAGACTATAAAATCTTCGCGAGCGTGGAGCAGCTCTGCTATCGCAAGCGCGACGCTCTCGACGACATGAGCGAGGTGCACGTCTTCGTGGGGGCAGATCGTCTCAGCGAGGATGACTATATTGAGACAGCTATTTTAAACCCGATCTCGATGATCGGCCCGGAGCACCAAGCCCTGGAAGTGCGCTACATCCCGAAGCCCAATACGATCGTCCGCAAGGTGACGGGCGAAGATGAAGTCAAGATCGGGCTCGATATTCCAGACTCTGGGATCTTTCTGGGGCATGTCGCGGTCAACGGCGAGCCGATCCAGACCCGCCAGAGACAGTACGTCCCGTACTATCTCATCAACGACGAGCAGAAGACCGGCGACCCCATGATCTTTATGCACGTGCTGATCGCGGGGATGAGCGGGCGCGGCAAGACCCACGTCGCCAAAAACTTCTTGCGCCAGGTTGTGGGGTCGGTCTATCCCATGGAGCGGCGCGGCGGGGAGCAGCGCAAGCCGTGTATTGTTATTATTGACCCGGAGAACGAATACTGGAAGATGCGCGAGGATAACCCCTACCTCACCAAAGAAGCCCAAGAGATGCTCTTTGGGCACGGGGTGCAGTTTGGTGGCGTGAAGGAGAAGCTCACGGTCTATGCTGCGGTTGAGGGCGAGCCGCGCTATTCCGGTTGCCCTAAATACACAAACTTCACGATCCCGTTTACGCTCGTGAGAGATTTTCCGTACTTGATCGCGGGCGGCGAGCTCGATGAGAATCAATATATCTCACTAGTGCAGCTTGTGCGTGACTTCTTCTATCAGAGCGAGCACGGTACCTACAAAGAGTTCTTAGAGTTTGTGGACAACCCCGCGACCATCGAGATGTACAAACAGAATGGGCGGATCCATCCGGCGACGTTCCAAGCCCTCCAGCGTCGCGTAGATCGCCCACAGTTTAATAGAATTTTTGATCAAGGGGCCAACTCCCTCACCCAGCTCTACAGCGATATTTTCGCCGAGGATGTTATCAGCGTCTTTGCGACAAAACACTTAAGTCCTGACGCCGAGCGCATTGTCGTCTTGGCTATACTCTCGATGATCGCCGACGCGAAGCTCAAGAGCGCCCACACAGACTGGGGAAGACGAATCGAGAAATTCCCCATCGTCTTGGTGGTGGACGAAGCCCATCGCTACTTTACGAAAGATCAGACTCAGCAAGATCGCATCATTGTTGACAAGTTTATCAAAGCGGCCAAGCAGGGTCGTAAGCATCGCTTAGCGTTAGTACTCATCACGCAGAGCCCGCAGGACGTCAACGAGACGGTGCTCGCTCAGATCAGCACGCGGATTCTGTTGGGTATGGAGCGAGAGATGGCCGAGCTGGCTGGGGCGCCGCCGCGCTATCAGAAAGTCCTGCCGTACTTTGAGCGCGGGCGGATGGTCGTGCACGCTCCTGACAACTCTAAGCCTCTGGAGCTACGCGGACTGGACTTTTGCGTGGTGATGCACTAACTGCTCAAGCTCGAAAGACTACCTAGTTACGGACGGTGGAGTTTCCAGATTTTGATAGTCGTTTCGGAGCTTTCCTGCTTCACGCTTCCTGAAGCGAGTAGTTGCCCATCAGGCGAAAAGCTCACAGGGCATCCCTCAGCCATAAAGCGCTTCACTTCTTTCCCCTCTGGGACTTGCCACATTCTCACGAGCCCTTCGCTATCGCACCCAGCTAACAAGGTCCCGTCTGGAGAGAAAGTAACATTGCGGAAGCTATCACTTATCAGCGATCTCTCTTCTACGTACAAGATACGAGGCCAGTCCTTTATGATGCCTTGCTCAAGCTCCCATAGTATGATGCGATAGGGGAGTTTTGCTGCCAAGAATCTCCCGTTTGGTGAGAAGGCCAGGGAGCTGACAAACTCAAGGAAACCAAGCGACTGGATAAATGGGGGAATGAGATGAGATGGACGCGAGGGGAGTGGCAACATTTTTTGATAGTCATCATCGAGCCTCCATAGGGCGATACAGCTTGCAAAAGGTGGTTGCGTACCCAGTACGTATCCTGCTATCCACTTCCCATCGGCGGAGAGCGTCAAGGGGATAATAGAACTGTTGCTTCCCCACCAGCATGGGCTCTTGAGGGCGCGGATCTCTGTGCCTCTGGGAATATCCCATAGTTGAGCGACCCCAGCTGATGGTTCTGAAGTAGCCAGGATCGTTCTTTCCGGTGTCACCCACAGGGCTGCATAACTAGTATAAGGGAGAACCCATGCCATACTGCCGTCAGTAACCTGCCATCCCTTGATGGTTCGATCATCGCCCCTGGAGATAACGAATTTGCCATCAGCTGAAAAGGCTACAAAATGCACCGGCCCTTGATGCCCTCTCATAGTGCGCACTTCGCTACCATCGGCGACTCTCCATAGCTTTACAGTGCCATCAGCACTCCCTGAAACCAAGAGCGAGCCATCAGGAGAGAATGCAAGCGAATGAACTGCTCCTTCATGCCCCTGCAGGGTATGAACTAGTGAAAGAGTGACGCGATGGCTGCAGCTAGCAGAGAGCACGCAGATCAACAACACAAAGATAAGCCGCGACAGCCTTTGAGACATCTGATTGCTCTTCTTCATATCGTAAATTTTAGCACAAATTCTACTCTCTCAACCAAAACCCTAAGTAACCGAGGCCCTTGTTGCGAAATCGTGTTCTATAAGCTATAGTTTCTCATAACTCTTTCTCATTAAGGGTGAAATCCTATGGCGCAAAAAATCTTAGCCCGCAGCGAGGTCCCTGTCGAGCAAACGTGGGATATCCAGAGCGTCTTCCCCTCTGAGAGCGCGTGGGAAGAAGAGATCAAAAAAGTTATAGATTCCCTCCCGCAGATCGCCTCGTTCCGCGGGCGCCTGGGGGAGAGCCCCAAGGCCCTGGCCGATTGGTTCGATATGGTCGAGCGGGTCGGGCGCAGCTTGGGAAAGATCGTCGTCTACGCGGGGATGCAGCATCACGTAGACACGACCGATCAAGCTGCTGCTGCAAAGAACGACCGCGCCCGCGGGCTCTTCGCGCGCGTCATGGCCACGATGGCCTTCGCCGAGCCAGAGATGCTCTCTATCGGCTTTGAGAAGCTCCGGCAATGGACCAAAGAAGAGCCTAGATTGGCGATCTACGGGCACTACTTTGACGAGCTGGAGCGCCGCCAAGAGCACATTCGCTCGGCAGAAGTCGAAGAACTCTTACGCCAAGTGATTGACCCATTCCGCACAGCCGCCGCGACCCACGGCATTCTCTCTGACGCTGAGCTGACGTTTAAGCCCGCTGCCGGCGGCCACGAGATCACCCATAGCACCATAAGCACATTGCTCCATCACTCCGATCGAGAAGTGCGCCGGACGGCATGGGAGAACTATTGCGACGCGTTTTTAGCACTCAAGAACACGATGGCCAACTGCATCGCCGCTGGGGTCAAGCAGAACGTCTTCATGGCCCGCGCCAGAAAATATAAGTCTGCTCTGGAAGCCGCACTCGTATCCAATCATATCCCCGTCGAGGTCTTTCATAATCTCATTCAGACGTACAAGAAACATTTACCCGTCTGGCATCGCTACTGGCGGATGCGTCGCAAAGCCCTGGGCTACGACAAACTCTACGTCTATGACACAAGAGCGCCTCTGACCCAGAAGGGCTTCACAATCCCTTTCAAACAGACGGTCGAGTGGATTTGTGAGGGGATGAAGCCCTTAGGCAACGAGTACGTCCAGACGCTGCGCAAGGGGGTACTCCAAGAGCGTTGGGTAGACTACGCCGTGAACAAGGGCAAGCGCATGGGCGCATTCTCGTCGGGGTCCCCTGGGACGCACCCGTTTATCCTGATGAGCTACAACGACGATATCTTCAGCCTGAGCACGCTGGCCCACGAGCTGGGGCACTCGATGCACTCGTACTACACATGGAAGACTCAGCCCTTCATCTACGCGCGCTACTCGCTCTTCGTCGCCGAAGTCGCGTCGAACTTCAATCAAGCGATGGTGCGAGACTATCTCTTGAAGACTCAGAAAGACCCGGACTTTCAGATCACGGTCATCGAAGAAGCGATGGCAAACTTTCACCGATACTTTTTCATCATGCCCACGCTGGCGCGCTTCGAGTTGGAGATTCACGAGCGGGTCGAGCGCGGCGAGGCGCTCTCCGCTCAAACGCTCATTGACTTGATGGCCGATCTCTTCGCCGAGGGCTACGGGGACGAAGTCGTGGTGGACAGAGAGCGCGTGGGGATCACCTGGGCGCAGTTTGCCACGCACTTATACGCGAACTTCTATGTCTATCAGTACGCGACAGGGATCTCTGGGGCGCACGCGCTCGCCGAGGGCGTGCTGTCGGGAAAGCCCGGTGCTGCGGAAAAGTATCTTGAATTTCTCAAAGCGGGCGGGTCGCTCTTCCCGCTGGATGCGCTGAGGCTCGCGGGGGTTGATCTCTCTTCCCCGGAGCCGGTCAACCAGACCTTCGCGTTGATGGCCCGCTATGTCGAGCAACTGGAGCGTTTAACGGAGCGCCGATGAACACCAATGGGAATGCCGCGCCGGAGTGGACGTCTCCAGAACTAGAGCGACTGACCGAAGAGATCGCCAAGCTCAACGAGCGCTATCTCCTAGCGATGAGCGCGTTGCGGCAGCACAAACCTGGCAGCGAGGAGTACGTGCAGCGGTGGGCGGAGCTCGACGTTCTTTTGGAGTGGCTTCAGAAGAAAGTCGCGCAAGCGCGTCAGGAGATCGCGCGCTTAGAAGATACGTGGCCGCGCGGGTGAGAGACTTGCGTACCGCGCTCGCGTACTCTTGCCCATCGAATCCCCGCGCGACAAACGAGGATACTCGCAAGCTGAGCATCCCTCTTAAGTAATTTCTCTCAGAATGATCTTGCTTTGTTCAGTATCTATGGTAACGACAAAACGCTCCAAGAAGTCAGCTCGCCCTAGCAGAAACGGTGTACTAGCAGCGTCAATGAATAAGCACCGTACACTCAACTCGACCGAACCCACCCGCAGCGGAAGATGTCCCAATCGAGCCATGATTCCCCCAAGCTCAATCCCCATTACGCGAGCTTCGAGCATGGTTTCCCACAGCAAACCAACCTCTTCCGCCAAGTGTCGCGGAGCCAAGGAGAAGTCAGCTCCGGTGTCGAGCAAAAAGCGATACATGCGCCAACCTCGGCGTGTGCGCACTGCCACCGGAACTTTAGGATCAGGAAGAGAGCCAAAAGGAGTCTGCTTATACCCCAGGGGAAACTCAATAAACGTAGGCACAGTCAGAGCGCTCTATATACTCGATGATGATGTCTTGGTCCTGCACATCAAGCGCTTCCAATTGGCGCTGAAGCTCCTCGTAAGTTTGGGCATAGGCGAGGACTTGGCCTTGACGATGGGCGACGAACTGCCCACCATGGTGCGCTTGGAGCTGGGCATAATCAAGTTCAGCCATGGTCTCACCGCTGGGGAGTATACCACCTAAATGCACTCAAGGCAAGCGCAAGATGACGAGCTTGCGCACCGCGCTCGCGTACTCTCGCCTTCCTCTTCAAGCTCTTCGAGGATCATCTCAAGCACTTCTTGAATATTCTTGAGCGCTTCTTGAGGTGTTTCGCCCCACGTGGCAGCACTGAGGGATTTCAACGAGGGCACATAAGCCCGCCAGACGGTGGCACTAGGAGAAGCACTTATCGAGTTGCTATGCCATACACGACCTCGTGAACTGTAGCAACTTGGGGGTTCTTTCTTGGAGGTCACCGTCTTAGTATAGGGTGAAGCTCCTTGATAGTCTTGGCCTGCTGATCAAGGTATTTTTCGATTTCAACCTTGGTTTCGTATTCTTTCCCAACGTTGTACGGTGGCGAGGTAACGATCAGCTTCACAGTCTCATCGGGGATCGTGGGAAGGAAATCATTGACATCTCCCCAATAAAGCACTATTTGAGCTTGGGGGTGGAACATATCTTCAATGTGAGGGGCTTCATGAAAAAGAGACATCATGCTCAAACGATGACTAAAGGCGAAATCTTGCCCGCTCTGCTTGAGACCCATAACTTCTCCTTTCCCGTAGGCCGGGCCTCAAGCTTATGAGCTTATTTTGTGATTCCTAAAACGAGCACAGGGATATCAATATCGGCAATACCCCTATGCTCCAAGTCCCAGACGAATTGCTCAAAATAGGAAACACCAGTTGACATCTCTGCTTGTAGTTCCTTGACAGGAACTATTTCCACACCGACATCAATAAAGCTTAGGTTGTGAAAGATTGTCATTTTAGCAGCCACGTTATATACCATGAACGCGTACTTGCCAAATTGAACTTCAACACCAACACGATTTTTCACGAAATCTATTTCGCGAAATGCTGGGCGTAGAGGGTTAGGAGGGTTATAATCAGCTATATAGAAACGCTCGGGATATTCACACAGTGTTTTTTTAGATTCCCAACCCTTAGATAGAAACGCTCTCTTAAAAGCATCGTTCAGAGACCTAGGGTTATAAAGCATTCGATAACCCTTTGTTTTCTCCTTGCTCTTTTTTGTTTTGTGTGCTTGCGCATCTATGGATTCAATGATTTCGTATATCTCCTTCAGCATAGGCGCATACCGCTTCTGCTGCAAGGTCTCCATACCCCGCTTGAACGAATAGACGCCCACAACTCTCACTCTTCTTCCTTTCCCCCTCGCACTGTGCTCTTTTGCCATTCCTGGGGCGGCTGAGAGACTTTTTCTCGCCCCGTAGGGGTATAAATGGGCTTCCCGATGGGCCTGATGGGCAAGACCCCTTGCCAGTACGCGCGAATCCGCTCTCTGGCAATTGCCACGTATTTCTGTTCTTTTTCGCTTCCCATCGCGCGCCGGCGCTGCTTGAGGGCCGCAATAAGCGTTGACCCCACCCCCACATAGGGATCGAATACCCAATCCCCCTCATCGGTAAGAGCCAACACACAACGTTCCGCAAGCTCGATGGGATACTGGGCAGGGTGAATGGTCTTTTCAGGGTGATTCGCTTTCACGTTGGGGATATCCCAGAAGCCTTCTTCCCACTCTTGAGCTACAATCTCCCATACATCTGATGGATTTTTCCCCAAAGGATTGCCCGAAGGCTGCCCACGATTGGGGCCTTTGTAGTGACGCTTCCCAGGGTACTTCGCCGGTATTCGCACAGCATCCAGGTTGAAGGTGTATCTGTCGCTTTTGGTGAACCAGAGAATTGTTTCGTAACGACCGGAGAAACGTTTGCTCGCATGAAGGCCGTGGCCGAAATGCCAAATAATCCTGTTTCTCAAGCGCATTCCCAAAGACTTGAAAATCTGATAGTAAAAGATGTCGAGCGGGAAAACCTCACCGTGCTCGACATAATTGCCAACTTGCCAACAGATACTTCCATCTTCTCTGAGCACACGGTACAGCTCCTTGATTGTCTTAGCCTGCTGATCAAGGTATTTCTCGATTTCCAGTTTGGTTTCGTATTCTTTCCCAATGTTGTACGGTGGCGAGGTAACAATGAGCTTCACAGTCTCATCGGGGATCGTGGGAAGGAGATCATTGACATCCCCCAAATAAAGCACCACTTGAGCTTGGGGGTGGAACATATCTTCAATACGAGGGGCTTCATGAAAAAGAGACATCATGCTCAAACGATGACTACAGGCGAAGCCTTGACCACTCTGCTTGAGGCCCATAACTTCTCCTTTCCCGTAGGCCGGGCCTCAAGCTTCATAAAATAATACTAAATCAATATTGTCACTGTCAAGTAGCCCTATAAGTGTCAGATTTTTGGATTTTTGTGTTATAATAATAAAGGTTGGAGGTGATCCAGGGGGGTACAAAATGCTGGGAGCGCGAAGAACAAATCTACCTATCTACCTACAAAAGGGAGGTGTTGAAGAATGACTCTCAAGTCTCTGCGGAAGTGGGGCATAGTTGTAGCAGTTCTCGTGCCAATGATCCTCATGGTACAGGGTCTGAGCGACTTGGCTCGTGCTATCCAACCTGAAGCATGGACGACGATCACGCTGGGCGCTGGAGGAAGGAGAGCCGGTGACTTCTTCCTTGACGTGGACCTTGACGTGGACTCTCGCGATCCAAACAACCAAGACGATGATAATATCTACATAGCTGCCACGCGCTGGGAAGGTGACAATTTCGTCCTCTATCTGTACGTTTCGAAGGATAGCGGTGCGACCTGGACGAAATATAAGATCAAGACCTGTGAGGGCCTGGAGTGCTTCCAGGCACGGGTAGCCGTTGGCTCTTTCAAGGAAGTGGACATCGTTGCCGTAGGCTGGCAGGACTTTACGCCGGGGAACTGGGACATCTTCGTCCAGACATTCTGTAGCCCCAAGCCTGCTGTCGAAGCGCTTCCACCAGGACCGCCGTGCGATGGCACACCGCTTCAGTCCGATCCCAAGGAAGAGCCGCGTGATACCTATACAGAGGATCCCCAGCCGTATCCGTTAATCCCGCTCACGCCCGAGATGGTCAACATCTCCAAGTCGGATGCTACTTCAGGCAACCATGAGATCGGCGGGCGGGAGTGGACCGGGAGCTGGGACCTGGCGATCAGTTCTCACCCACAGTGCCTGACGGACGGCTTTCCGTTCGTCTGGACGATCTGGGCTGAAGACATTAATGCGGACATGCTCTACAGCCTCTCTAAGGACGGCAAGAGCTGGAGCGCCCCAGCGAAGCTGCCCTTCGCCTCGGGTCAGACGCGCTTCCCCTCGGCCTACAATGACTCCAACGGCGTGATGTACGCCGGCTCGACGCTCTCCGTCAGCCCCGCTGAGGTCTACTTGACGGCCTCGAACGACTGCGGAGCCACCTGGGGGCCTGTGGTCAACCTCAGCAACAACGCGGGCTTCTCCGATGCACCGCGCGTCGCAGTGACCGACGATGGGAAAGTTCACGTCGTTTGGGATGACGTCACAGGGACAGCAAACGTTGATAACTTCTACACGCAGTGCACACGTGATGGGAACGTTCTAAATTGCGCACCAGCCAGGAGCGCGGTCAAGGACGGAGCCTTCCCAGACATTGCTACCGATGGGAAAAATCTCTTTATGGCCTACCGCTCGACGCCTGGGGGTAGAACGGCAGGGCTGGGCTTCAGCTGCTCGACCGACGGTGGCGCGACATGGATTCCGGCTTACGAGTTGCCGGACTCGGCCTTGGCCAGCCCAACCTTCACCATGCCTTGGGGAGTTCACTTGCTTAGGATCGTTACTATAGTGAACCCGCCTTGGGTCTATGTGACTTGGGTTCAAGTAGGGCCAAATTTCACTAAGGTCAAGTTAGCCAAGCGAACTGGCTGTGGCTAACAGCTCCACTGAGCGAGAAGCACAGAGAGAGGGACCAGCGAAAGCTGGCCCCTCTTTTTTAGCCCTTGCGCTTCCCTTGAGAGCGTTTTAATCTCTTCGTGCGACGCCGCGCACCCTTGCGCATACTATCACCAACGCTTACTATACTCTCTCGAACGTCTGTCTGTCAACTTGCATCCCCGCCCTCACTTCGATTATGATAAACATACCCTATGACGAGAAAGATCACCATACTCGTTCTGCTCACGGCGCTCACCCTCACAAGCTGCACCACCAATCAGCCCCCTACCGTGCGCATCACCAGCCCAACCGAGGGTGCTTTCTTCAATGAGCGCACTGTGCAGTTTGGCGGAGAATGGTCCGACCCCGACGGCGAAATTCGATCTGTCTTCTGGAACTTCGGCGATGGCGCGACCAGCACCGAAGCCTCACCGACACACACATACGCTCAGGGCGGACGCTACACCGCCGAGCTCACCGTGACCGATAATAAGAACACCAAGACGAGCGCCCGCGTGACTTTCTCTCTCAACCAAGAGCCCGTCGCCTTCGCAACAGCGAAGCTCCCTGATTCCCCCGACAGCGTGCCCAGCAAATATATCTCTGGCGAGCCCCCGCTCACCGTGCAGTTTTCGAGCAGCGCTTCTAAAGACCTAGACGGCTCCATCGCTTCTGTCGAGTGGGACTTCGGCGACGGCACCACGAGCAACGACCCCAACCCTACGCACACTTATACAGAGCCTGGCCTCTACGAAGTGACGCTCACCGTCACCGACGATCACGGGCTGACAGCCCAAGACACTTCGATCAGGATCGAAGTCAAAGCCCCAGAGCCCACCGTGCTCACCGTGGGAGAGATCACCTATCGTCTCTATGACCGCCATGAGATCGGCTCGACCGAGCGCGGGCCGTCATGGCTCTATCGCTACGCCTTAGAGCGTCCGCAGCGACTCAGCCGCGAGCAGATTCAGATGGTGCTCACCGATGCTTTTGAGAGACTAAGACGACGCGCGCGCGTCGGAGCGCTCAACATCTGGCTCTTTGCTGAAGCCAAAAATAATTTTATGTCCCCCAGCGATTACGATCACTTTCTGGGGACGCTCACCTGGGAGTCGGGCGCTGAACCCCACATGCTCTTGAACGAAAAATATCTTTCCCGCACAGCCCCAACGGTGTACGGCTATCACTTCGATCGCCAGCCAACACTGGCTCCGGCGACCCCCAACTGTCCGGCCTGTCGCTCTCACGAGATCGCCAAGATCGAAGTCTACCTTGAGGGGGAGACGTTCTGTCGCGCTGGGGTCGCCAACACTCTGACAGAGATTCTCAAGTCTTTTCAAGACGCCAGCGGGTATCTCTTCGATATCTACGGAAAAGACGTGACGTTCCCGTTGGGGGTGGGCGTGGGCTCGACGATAATTTCTCTCGATCTGCTGCCCGTGTCGCTCTTGGCGTTACCGCCCAAACGCTGGGACATCGAAACCCCTAGCGTCAAGCTCTATCTGCCGGCGATCCCTGAGTGTTAGCTGGCCTTCTGAGGGATAGCACCTCTCCCATTCCCTGAACGGGGAGGGTGAGGGGAAGAGGATTTGCCAAGGCTGGGGGGTTTCGTCTATGCTAGGAGATGACGCCAACGCTCCCAAGGAGGTCTCGCGATGCCCACGTATATCTTGCTGAGCAGCTTGACGGACGAAGGCGCCCAGGCCGTTAAGAAGCGCCCTGGCCGCATCAAAGAAGTGAACAGAGAGATTGAGCGCATGGGGTGCA
>Ga0308420_1001515_pt1 | contig 12195 bp, 11 predicted proteins | sample HotsprSampleMS55_FD_203802 | JGI IMG/M metagenome (GOLD analysis project Ga0308420, IMG submission 203802) | Hot spring phototrophic mat microbial communities from Mushroom Spring, Yellowstone National Park, Wyoming, United States - 20090730_MS55 ... | reverse complement strand
CCGGTGACGCTCTGGACCGGGCTGAATCCAGACTTTTTTACCGGCACTGTAGTGGAAAAACAGGTCGAGGAACTTTTGGCTACGGGGGTGACATAGTATCGTGCTGCTTTTCCTACCGCCTCACTTCCTCGCGGCAGGATAGCCATTTACCGACTAAGAGAGGAGGGACTCATGGTGTCCTCGATTTCGCGCTCTGCAGCGGTTCGTGCCCGTCTTCGTCATCCGATCATCGACTCGGATGGACACACGGCAGAATTTGAACCGGCTCTCTTCGATTATTTTCGCGCCATCGGTGGGAGTCAGATCGTGGAGCGGTTCAAGGCAGCTCCGGATATTCCCTTTTCCTTTCTGTGGTACCGGCTCTCTTGGGAGGAGCGCCGGGAGCGCCGCATCCCGCGCCCGCATTGGTGGGTGCACCCGACCAAAAACACGCTGGACCGTGCCACCAGCTCCCTGCCCAAGCTCCTGCATGAGCGGCTGGACGAGATGGGGATCGACTTCACGATCATCTATCCTAGCCTCGGGATGGCAGCCCTACATACGGCAGATGAAGAGTTGCGCCGTATCGCCTGCCGTGCCTTTAACACGTATCATGCCGACATCTTTCGCGCGTACGCTGACCGCATGACTCCAGCCGCCATCATTCCCATGCACACACCCCAAGAGGCCGTCGAGGAGCTGGAGTACGCCGTGAAAGACCTCGGCCTGAAAGTGCCGCTGATGGCGGCATATGTACGTCGGCCCGTCAAGGCTATCGCCCGGTACGCCCCCGAACTCAGCCGTTACGCGTTTTGGCTTGATACCTTCGGGATCGATAGCGAGTATAACTATGACGCGGTCTGGGCCAAGTGCGCCGAGCTGAAAGTGGCTCCCACCTTCCACTCGTTCGGCGTCGGCTGGGGGAGTCGCACTTCGATTTCTAACTTCATGTACAACCATATCGGCCACTTCGCCGCCTCAGCCGAGGCGCTGTGTAAATCGCTCTTCTTTGGCGGCGTAACACGCCGTTTCCCGCAGCTGCATTTTGCTTTTTTGGAAGGCGGTGTGGGGTGGGCATGCAGCTTGTACAGCGACCTGGTTGGGCACTGGACGAAACATAACGTGCAATTTTTACAGCATTTCAATCCGGCCAATCTCGACGAAGACCTGCTGTACAAGCTTTTTGTCGCATACGGCGGGGAGTCGCTCGCGAACAAGTTGCACAACACAGACGACCGTTCCCAGTTACTGTGGGGGGCGCGCGAAGAAAATCCGGCGGACCTCGACGAGTGGGCGCTGTGCGGCATCGAACGGGCCGAGGATATCCGGGATCTCTTCGTGCCGCATTTTTACTTCGGCTGCGAAGGGGACGACCGCATTACGGCCTGGGCCTTCGATGGCAAGAAGAACCCATTCGGCGCCCGTCTCAATGCGGTCTATAGCTCGGACCTGGGTCACTGGGACCTGCCGGATATGCGCGACGCGGCTGCGGAAGCGTATGAGCTGGTCGAAGACGGCGTGCTCAGTGAGGACGACTTCCGCGACTTCGTGTTCGTGAACCCGGTCAAACACAAAACCGCGGTGAACCCGGATTTCTTCAAAGGGACGGTTGTCGAGCAGGATGTGGCCAAACTGCTCGCGCAAGAGATGCCGTGATACTCGCTGCTGCTATGGCAGAGCGGACAATCCACTACCAAGAAGGGAGCCACAATGGCAGGAGCAGAGATTATCAAGTTGAAACGGATCCTGCGGGAAAAAGCGCTGCCACCGGGCACGGACGTCACGCTGGAGCAGCGCCGCCGGGGGATGGAGAAAGTGGCGTTCAAGGTCGCAGACGACATCGCGGTCGAGCGCGTCACGGCGGCCGGCCGGGCGGCCGAATGGGTGCGCGCCCCTGAACTCCAGGGGCATCGTGCGATTTTGTACCTTCACGGCGGCGGGTACGTCATGGGGTCCCCCAACACCCACCGCTCACTGGCGGGTGAGATCTCACGGGCGGCCCGGGCGGCAGTCTTGCTCGTCGATTATCGTCTCGCCCCGGAACATCCGTTCCCAGCGGCGGTGGAAGACGGTGTGGCATCGCTCCGCTGGCTGCTCGACCAGGGCTTTTCGCCACGGGACCTCGCGGTCGCGGGTGACTCGGCCGGGGGTGGGTTGGTGGTAGCCACGCTCGTCTGGGCGCGGGACCAGGGCCTGCCAATGCCAGCTGCGGCTGTGTGTATCAGTCCGTGGTCTGACCTGACCTGCTCGAATGAATCGTACCGAACGCGCGCAGAGGCCGACCCGATGGTGAGCCCGGACATCGGCCACATGGCCAACCTCTACCTCCAGGGCCAAGATCCCAAACATCCCTATGCCTCACCCAATTTTGCCGACCTGCGGTCCTTGCCTCCGCTGCTGATTCATGTGGGCCGGGATGAGGTGCTGCTCGATGACTCCATCAAGCTCCACGAACAGGCACAGGCCGGCGGAGTGGACAGTACGCTGGAGATTTGGGACGACATGATCCACGTCTGGCACGCGTTCCACCCCATGTTGCCCGAAGGCAAGCAGGCCATCGAACGTGTCGGCGCATTCCTCCGCGAAAAATGGGCCGCTGCCTAGCAGCGGCCAACCTTTTCCCCTTGCTAGGACGGACTTCCTGTCCCGCGCGGAGCGGGACAGGAGTGGGGAATATCACTGTTTGTGTAACGCGCGTAGCTGACGCCGTGCAACGTCCTCAGCGATCTCCACCCAGGTAGCCCAGTGCCCGTCGGCAAAGAGCCCGCGGGAGATGTCATCGACGGAATCCTCACCCTCGTACGAGCCCAGCCATCCTCCCACCGCGTCAACGTCGATTCCATACGCGTCGTTGCCACCGCTCGCCCTCCTAGAGGACTATGGCCTTTTTCGCTACCATGGTGGCATGTTCCGAGCGGAGGAGGACAATCATGAGTGTGATCGACGAGGTGCTCACAGCGAATGAGGCCTATGCCCGCCAGTTCGCTTTCGCTCACCTCCCGGCGCCCCCAGCACGGAAGCTCGTCGTCATCGCGTGCATGGACGCGAGGATGACGGTAGAGCAGATGCTCGGCCTGCAGACCGGCGACGCTCACATCATCCGCAATGCCGGTGGGATTGTGACTGAGGACGCGCTGCGATCTCTGTTGATTTCTCACCACCTCCTCGGGACCCAGGAGGTTATGGTCATCAACCACACAGGCTGCGGAATGCTCACGTTTCGCGACGAGGAATTGCGAACTAGGCTGCAGCAAGCCACGGGGACGACCGCAGTAGCGCCCGCGTGTTTCCACACCTTCTCGGACCTCACCGAGAATGTCCGCCAGCAGGTGCAGAAAATACGCTCCCACCCTTGGGTCCCCGCCCACCTCCTGGTGCGCGGTTTCGTCTACGATGTGACAACCGGCAAGCTACACGAAGTAGACGCCGTGTAAGGCCACGCCGGGGAGCAGCGGAACGGTGGCGGTCAACTAGTCAGGGCAGCCCGCCGCCATGCCCGCCCCATCGCGTCGGCCGCCAGAATGGCATCGGCCACCATATCGGGCCGGACCTCGAAGGGTTCGTTGTGGATCGTTTCCCCTTCGGCCGTTGCGCGAATGGCGATTTGCTCTAACATCTCCGGCGGTAAGTCTGCAAGCCCGACTTCCGCGAGTGTAATCGGCAGTCCTACAGCGGAGGAGAAGGCAAGCACTGGATCGACCACCGAGCGCGGCTGGCCCTCGAGCACCAACTGCACGAGCAGACCATACGCTACTTTCTCGCCGTGGTAGTATGCATGGGTCGGCGGTGCAACCGTTAGACCGTTGTGAACCGCGTGTGCAGCCGCAAGCCCGGACGATTCAAAACCGAGGCCGGAGAGCAATGTGTTCGCCTCGACCAGCCGTTCCAGCGCCGGGTTGACTACCTGCGTCTGGACCGCCCGCAGAGCATCTAGACCGTCCTCGATGAGAATGCGATAGCAGAGTTCTGCGAGCATTGCGGCGCTACGGGTTGACGCGCCACCACGCATATTTCTAATGTGCCCCGCGACACAGGTTTTTGCCTCGAACCAGGTGGCCAGAGCATCTCCCATGCCAGCGACGAGGAGTCGGGGGGGAGCCTTGGCAATGACTTGGGTATCCACGAGAACGAGGTCTGGGTTCTTGCGGTAGAAGCGATACTCCTGAAACACCCCATCCTCGGTATAGATCACCGACAGGGCGCTGCACGGCGCATCACTCGACGCCACGGTGGGGCAATTGACAACCGGCAGATTGAGATCGTCTGCAGCCGCACGAGCGGCATCAAGCACCTTCCCCCCACCTGCACCAATGATGACACGGCTGTTATGGGCTTTTGCCGAGGCCTTTATCCGCTCGATCTCAGGATAAGAACACTCGCCGCCGAACTCATACACCGCGTGGGCAATACCCGCCTCACTGAGGTACTTTTGCCACACCTCTGCGAGGAGACGGATGGCACTCTTGCCGGCGACGATGAGCGCCGGCCCGGCAAGACCGAGCCGCTTCATCTCATGGCCAAGCGCAGCGGTAGCATTCTTTCCCTGTACATAATGGCTTGGGGCTGAAAAGACCGAAAGCATGACTCCCTCCTTTGCGACAATCCTCTTGTTGAGGACAGCAGGCCTGCAACTTGTGGGAAAGCAGGGGGCTGAATTATATCCACCCTGGAACATACAGCAAAAGTAGTATAGCCACACCGGCACCCGCGCGGCAAGGGAACGCAAGCGATAGGGGCCTACTAGCGCAGGCAACCCTTGACACTAAGGACGTTTTTGTCCCATAAAGACATGTCCCCAGGGGGAAAGACAAAAGGAGGGATGTACATGACGTCTGCTGTAGAGGCAGCCGGTCCTAAGGGACAAACACCCCACGACCGGCATGAGAGACCTATACGTGTACAGGCGACACCGAGCCGCTCTCGAGGCGGGCGCAAGTGTTGTCTGCTGGGCATCGTCCTGCTACCCTCCAAGCAACCCAGAGCTCGGTAGAGAGTGAGTCGGTTGCGACGCGCATGGTAAGCCGTAGATATTGCTGTATCGTGCTCCTGGTAATGACAGGTTTGATGATGACCGCCGAGGCGTGGCCACACCGAGATAGGGGACCGGACGATCCTTGCCGGCGACAGCTGGGAGCGTCGGTGCTGCACCTGACGCTGTACCAACCCCAGTTCGATCCCGTTGGGGAGTACTGCGACGAGGTCCCGCGTGCAGGCAAAACGATCGTGGTGGTGGACGTCTCTCCGGGCGAGCTCCGGCAAGTGCCGCTGAGCCTCGAAGTGCTCGCATCCAGTGCCTCAGGGACACCGCGCGTAGTGCTGTCCGTCCCACCCACCGTCTACCGACGGGGAGTGATGGACGCCGAGGTTACCCTGCAGGCAGGGAGCGACTATGTCGCCCGCGTCGTCGTGGGGCAAAGCCCCAATGGCGCACCGCAGCCGCTGGTCTTTCCCATCCGGGTGGCAGCGTGGTATAGGGCCTTGATTACACCAGCTTTGCTTGTCGTCGCCCTGCTTGCGTTAACGGCGATTTCGGTCGTGCGGTATTATGTTTCTTCCCGGCAGGTTGAATCTTTCGCAGAATGAATGCTCGCAGCAGCGATCGTAAGGAGGGACGCGTATGGCTCGATCACACACCGTGCAAAAACTGCTGAGGACTGAGGACCTCCGTTCGACTACAGTCGAACGTCCAATGAACCCAACTGCTTGGGGGGTCGGGTGGAGACCGCTGTTCTGGGGCTGCGCCTTGGTGCTGGTGGCCAACACCTTTCTGTGGTTCTGGAATTACGCCTTCATGTTTACGGCCGGGCTGAACTCGGCCAGTTGGGAATTCACGCTTTATTACCGGACGTTATTCTGGGGGGAATTGATCATCGTCGGTGTATTTGCCGGCCTGTGGTTCGGTTGGCTGATTCGCACCGGCCGGGAGATCGTCGACCAGCCTTGTACGCGTGCAGAAGAGGTGCGGCGGGTCGCGATCCTGTGGAGCCTGATCGGTGTGACCAGCCTGTCGATCTACATAGAAGCCAGCTTCTGGCCGAACTGGGACGGGTCTTGGCATCAGACGATGGTGCGCGATACGGCCCTGACTCCGACCCATATTCCTATGTTTTACTTCTTCTTCCCGCTCTCGGTCGTTCTCGCCGTAGGCTCCTACCTCTACGGGCGGTTTCGCCTCCCTGCTGTCTACGGCAAGGGGAAAGGCTTTCCCTGGTCCTTTTTCCTACTGATCTCGGCCGCCGTGCTCGAATGCATGGCAGTGGCGGCCAACGAATGGGGCCACAGTCTGTGGATTTCGGAGGAGATTTTCGCGGTTCCCTTCCACTGGCCGTTCGTCATCTACGGCTGGCTCGCCAGCGGGATGTTCGCTGTGTGGGGCGAGACCATCCTGCACTTATTTGACATTGAGAGAGCCGAGGAGGCAGCGCAGCCGGAAGCAGCGCTTGAGCCGCACGTCGCGGCGGACTGAGCTGTGGTGTAACACGTCGCACTCGCGGCAAGAGAGGAAAGACGCATGGCGGCAGGCACAACAACTATCGCAGAAGCAGCCGAACGGCAGCGGCGGCTCGAACTCAAAGAGCTCCTGCAGAAGCGCTATCGCTGGATCGACTGGAAATGGGACCTCGTGTTCTGGGTCACCGCGATCTTCGTCGTCGCCGGCGCGGCGGATATCACCAAACAGTTATTCGCGGGCGACTGGGACTTCTGGACAGATTGGAAAGACCCCCAGTGGTGGCCGGTGGTGACGGCCTTCGCGACCATCATTATTCCGTCGGCGCTGCAGTACATTCAGTGGGCGGCGTGGCGGTTCCCCACCGGCGCGACGTATACCTCCCTCTGCCTGTTCCTCGCCGTCTGGATAGGACGCTACTTCCAGTGGCACGTGGCGGAGAGTTACCCGTTGAACTTTGTGTGGCCCATTTCCACGGTGTGCGCCGGCATCTTGATGGATTGGATCTTGATGAAGACCAAGAGCTTTATCCTGACCTCATTCATCGGTGCGCATGTCTGGGCTATTGCCGTATGGGCGTATAATTACGTCCCCCTCGCTCCGTTCTTGCAGCCCGCGCAGTTTATGGATCATGTGCTCACAGTCGCTGATGTCCAAGGGATCGCGTATATTCGGTCGCAGACTCCGGAATACCTACGCTTGATCGAGCGCGGCTCGTTACGCAGCTTCCTCGGCGAAACCCAGTACGTCTCTCTGGCGTTCGCTGGCACGGCGGCCTTCGCCGGTTACTGGATTGGACAGTGTATTGGACGTTATCTCGCGGTCTGGCCTATTCGGCGGTATCTGAAGACCCACTGAGCGCGACGACGAGGAACAGAATGGCATTGACCAAGAGTTGGCCACTTACCAGACGGGTATGGCGCCTCGGGATGGTGATACTTGCGGGTGTCATGGTGATACCTGAGCTGGCATATGCGCACGGGATGGAAGGGCAAGAGATAGGGCCGCCCATTCTCACGTCGGGATTGCTCGGCTTCGTTTGCTACTGGCTGGTGATGCTGTGGCCAGCAGCCAAGAAGAGGGATGATCCGGTAACTAGGTCTGGCAACCGCTACCCCTCTGCTACTGCAACTCAGCGTGGGCGTCCCCAGCGATACGCCATGCGCGTGAAGCAGACACCGCGTTTGCGCAAGATCGAGCGGAGTGGTCAAGCCACAACAACTGCTCAGCACCCGAAAAGGAAGGCGATCGATGAATAGACGGCTTCTGCTTGGCCTCGCCACCACGGCTCTGGTAATGCTAGCCTATACCCCTCCAGTGTGGGCGCATGGAGAAGCTGGTGATGAACCATTCCTGAAGGACCTCACCGCTGCTTTCTATGACGTCTCGATTTCTCCCACGGCAATCGAGGTCGGTCAGCCTGTCACCATCACGGGCAAGGTGAAGATTCTGGAGACCTGGCCGCACACACTGTACCCGCCGGAGATCGCCTCCATCGTGCCGGTGGTTCCTGGCCCTGTCTTTGCCTTACAAGACCGGGTCGTGAACGAGCACCCTGCGACCGGATCTTTTTTCGTCGAAAAAGGGGGAGTTTATCACTTTAAAATGGTGATCCTGGGGCGGGAGCCCGGGCGCTGGCATGTGCATCCGGGGATCGCGGTCCACGGGACGGGGACACTCATTGGCCCGGGTGAATGGGTCACCGTGCAACCGAGCGCCACGCCGTTCGCGTTTCCCGTGACGTTGCTGAATGGCCAGACTATTAATCTAGAGACCTACGGCGGCCAGTTCGTGTGGTGGTGGTCGTTTGCCGGATTCGTGCTGGGCATCGCCTGGATGCTGTACTGGACCCTCACGAAGCGGACCGTCACAAACCTCGCAGTTACTACTCAGCTCCCGGTGAACGATGACGCCCCGGATATTGGCTTGATCACGCCCCGCGACCATATGTGGATGAACGTCCTAGCTGGCTTGACTCTGGTATTGTTGGTGGTTGGTTGGACCTACTCGACTACGAACTACCCGGTCAGGCTGCCACAGCAGACCGATTGGATCATGCCCCGCCCCATCTCTTCTGGGGAGACAATGGCGGAGGTCCACCCCCGGGGGGCGACCTACGACGAGGCGACCGATACGCTCGTCATGAACGTCCAGGTCAAAAACCTGCTGGACAGCGCCATTACGGTGAAACAATTCATCATGGCGATGGCGACGTTCGTGAATGGCGGGGAAGCGGAGCAGGCGCAGGCCGGGCCGCGTGACTTTGTCGGCCAACTTGTGGTGGAGCCGGACAGCCCGATCGTGCCGGGCGAGACGAAAGAGCTAACGTTCACGATCACTAGCCCGCTCTTTCGCGAAGAACGGCTGATCCCGCTGAGCGATCCGCAACAGTTTATCGCAGGCCTCGTGCGGGTAGAGAACGCCCAAGGCAGCCAACAATTGGTGACCGTCCGCACGAATGTCATCCCGACGCAGTTCCGCTCGCAGTTCCTCCCGTAGCCCCGCCCGCTGAGACACCGATTTCCGGCAGCTTTTACTTCCCTCCTCATCGGGCGAGAAGGCACGAGGCTCGCATCACCATGTTGCCCCTCGTCGTGAAAGCGCCTCTTGCCGCTCATCTTGGCCGCGGCTTTATGAGGGTGGCAATGGGTGTTTCCAGCGACCAGCCATTACGTCGACAGAGTAACGGGAGAGAGGTGTCGGCACCACCTCCACGAATCGGTTCTCCAGCGAACCGCTAAGGTGGCGAGGCTGAAAGCAGGCATTTTCAAACCGGCTGGCCTCCACACATTACGTCATTCGTTCGCGACTCCCCTTCTGGAAGATGGCTATGACATGCGGACCGTGCAGGAACTGCTGGGACACAGGGCGGTGAGCACGACGATGATCTACACGCATGTTTTGAACCGGGGCGGAAGAGGAGTGCGAAGCCCTGTAGATGGCCTGACTGTGCGGAGCCCCATGTCAGGTATAAGGGGAATACACTGCCCCGTGTCTGGCGGCCAGGAAGCGTTCTGGGGAAGTTGACAAGTACTCGGCAGTAGGAGAGGATCCGGCCGACACTGGAAAGATGCAGCAACCGTCATACACTGGGCAGTATACTCTATGGTTAGGCCTCTCAATAGCCTTTTGGAGCGTCTTTACATTGATGTTTCTGGAGGACATGTGGAATCTCTCTTCAATAGTTTTTGGCCTCTGTTAGCGCCAGCGATGGTTGGTGGCTTGGTTGCTGCAGGAGGGCAAGGCGTGACCCCTACCCGTAACGCAGTGGCGCCTGTGGTTGACAAGGTCATTCATGCTTCGGCTTTTGTGTCTGTGCCTCCCGCAAGGGCATGGGAGTATTTCACGAGCAACGCTCTCCTCCAATCCTGGCTTACTGTGTTGGCGGATGTCGAGCCAAAGGTCGGAGGAAAGTACGAGTTGTTCTGGCAAGCAGATGACCGCGAGAACAACAGCACGATCGGCTGCCGCGTTACAGCCATTGCGTCTGGGCAATTCATCGCGTTCCAGTGGCGGAGTCCGAAACAATTCAAGGCGTTTGCCAGTGCCGCCGATCCGTTGACGCACGTGATCGTGATGTTTTCAGCGGAGCAAAAGGGGACTCGGGTGCATCTTGTTCATTCCGGATGGCGCAGTAGTCCGGAGTGGGAAGAGGCGCGCCTGTGGCAAGAGAAGGCGTGGCGCGGAGCCTTCAAGGAACTGGAACGTGTGACTTCCGGTCAATAGGCCGAACAACGGCATGCGGCGGACGCTCCGTTGCGCGCCGCCGCTGATGCTAAGACGTAATCCACCCCGAATACTTCCACGGAGTTAGAGAGTCCAGAACCAGATCATGCCGGTGAACCATGTTGTCAAGGATTGCCTTCGGTTCTGCGCCTGGACTCAATCTGACTGTACAGAATCGGCAGGACGATAAAGCCTATCGGTCTCCTCAAGCTCGGAAAGAGACAGCTTGAAGAACCTTCTTCTTCCCCACGTTCCAGCTTGACTTCGCGTAGGGGACAAGACTGCAAGTTACATCGGACTTTTGCTTGACTGTCGCGGAGCCGTTTTGTAAGTTCATGCTGGGGTCTGCGGTGCATTCCTGACCCCGAGGGCAAGGGTGTTCAAAGTCCAATCGCCGCCTTGTGAACTAGGGGCCTGCCTGACGGCAGTCAGGCTTACCCGCAGAAGTGTAGTACACGCAGGTGGGTGTTAGGTAGATAGCACCACAGAGCAGTTTTGTAGTGGAGCAAATTTGATAAGAAATAACAACTTAATAACTCACCCGCCAGTGCGTGTTATGCCCACGGAAGGCGGCAGAGGCGTGTTAGGTGGAAACCAGATAAACAATAGTTAGGCGGCACTCGGAGTGATTCCGTGAAGCCTCAGACCGTAATTGAGCAACTCCTCTTCAGTACCGTCCGGATCGAGGCCGACAAGGCTTCCGTCACCGAGGCTGGCACGAGCTTCATCTTTAGCTACGAGCATGATTCGAAGCAGTATCTTTTTCTTGTGACCAACAAGCACGTCGTCAATGGCGCGAAGATCGGTCGGTTCTTCTTCACCCTCAGCGATGGCCAGAACCCCAGGATTGGTGAGCGATTTGACATCCAAGTGCAGGATTTCCAGAATGCCTGGGTCGGGCACCCTGACCCGTCAATCGACATCGCGGCTATGCCGCTGGTACCTGTGCTGGACCACATACAGCAGCAAGGCAAGCAGGCGTTCTTCAGGTCAATCCCACACACGCTCGTGCCCAGCGATGAACAGCTGGCCGACCTTGATGCGCTCGAGGAGGTCGTGTTTGTTGGATATCCGAGCGGGATGTTCGATGCCAAGAACCTGATGCCAATTTTGCGACGTGGAACGACCGCTACCCCGCCGCAGCTCGATTATGATGGCAGGAAGGTATTCTTAGTGGATGCCTCCGTGTTTCCGGGATCAAGTGGCAGCCCGGTACTCATATGCAACCAAGGGTCCTACAGCACGAAGCAGGGGATCGTGATCGGCACAAGAGTGCTATTCCTAGGGGTGATAGCTCAGGTCGTCATCCGGGAGGAAGAAGGAAAGATCGTCATCGTAGCTGCCCCAAGTTCCCTTACTCCGATAGTTCGGACACGGCAAATGATTGACCTAGGTATTGTCTACAAGTCCACGACCGTTATCGAGACCGTACAGGAGGTGCTTCGGCAGCGAGGCATACTAAATTAGTGTGGTGGCCGTCCGCCTAACAACCGGTTGCAGCGGACGGTCCGCTCCGCGGCCCGCCGCTGAACCGGCGCGTTATCCAGCCAGGTCGTCACGGCAATGGCAAGGTACACATGTCCATCTTCAAATTGATCGGCGGCGTCCTCTTTAATGTGGCCATCTTCGGTGGCTTACTCTTTTTGCCAGCAGGTACGCTGAAGTGGTGGCGTGCCTGGGTGTTGCTTGGGGTGGTTTTCGTCGGCACGGTGGCGAGCACCGTGAGCATCTGCCGCGTCAACAAGGGCTTGCTTGAGGAACGCTTCAAACCACCCCTCCAACAGGGACAGCCGCTTGCGGACAAGATCGTCGTGGTCCTGCTTATTGTCGCATTCATCAGTTTGATCGTTTTCATTCCGCTGGATGTGTTCCGCTTGCATCTCATAGCCAAGCCTGGCACCCTCGTTTCTTCTTTGGGGCTGGTCCTTTTTGTCGCGGGTTGGTGGATCATGACCCTCGCCTTGAGAGAGAATGCCTTCGCGGCGCCGGTGGTGAAGCATCAGGAAGAAAGACGACACAGAGTCATCGATAGTGGAGTCTAC
>Ga0308420_1001514_pt1 | contig 12197 bp, 11 predicted proteins | sample HotsprSampleMS55_FD_203802 | JGI IMG/M metagenome (GOLD analysis project Ga0308420, IMG submission 203802) | Hot spring phototrophic mat microbial communities from Mushroom Spring, Yellowstone National Park, Wyoming, United States - 20090730_MS55 ... | reverse complement strand
CAGGAATTGGCCAGACACCAGGAGAGCAAGATCAAGGACATCTACAGACAGTTAGGATCATGGGCATACGCTGGTCTCGATACCGCACTTACAGGCAAGCAGCAAAATTTCCCAGGCGAACATCTCTATCTCTGGCAGGGGGAAATACTTTGATCTCGCCAGTGGACCGAATTGAGCCGTAAGAAACGGTAGACAAAAGGCTAGATTGGTGAGCTATGAAAGAGAAGCCACCTCAAGGGGCTCTCACAAGGTATAGGACAATCAACCGCTTTAAATTTTGACATAATATATATTATCAGACATAAAAGATCAGGCAATACCTTTACTCCACTTTTTGCTGCTGTACGATGTCTACCAGCAGAGAATCAGGATGATCCACTAAAAACTTGGCATATACTTCCTGCGCCGCCTCATCTCGGCCCAGACGTTGCCACACACGCGCCTGAGCTAGAAGAGCCAAAGTCTGCATAGGACCTCCCATTGCTGCCGCTTGCTCGTAGAATTGTTGAGCACGAGACAGTTCTTGTTGCTGTTCCGCCTTGCACCCAAGGTGCACCAGGACAAATTGCTTGAGATAATGCTCCTCCCCTGCCTCCTTTGCGAGAGCCTCATAGATTTCCCTTTCCGTCTCCCCCCGTTGCTGCAAGGCTTGTCCGAGAAAAAACAACGCAAGCAAGCGAGCCTCGCCACGCGGCAGCATTCGTCCAGCTCGCTCAAGCCGGGCAATGGCTTCCCCGGCCTGCCCCGCTTGCAACAGCTGTATCCCCTCTTGCAAGATCTCGAGGCCCTGATTTTCCCTGTATCCTTGATACAATACCAAACCGCCCGTACCCAGAGCCACTACTAGGAGTATGCCCCCCAAGAAAAACACCAAGTGGCGCCAGCGGGCCTGTAGGGCGTTTCCTACCCTACGTCCCCTGCACTGAACTCTTACACTCTCCCTAAGAATCTGTCGCGTTGTCTGTCGCACCGTCAAGCAAAGACAAAAGCACCACAACCCCAGCGGGGGCTCGGGACCCAACCAGCATCGCGCATCACATCTTGTATTTAAAATCCTCCGGCGACATTTTTTCCAGGATCTCTGCCCACTTGTCCCGCGATACATTGGAGAGATTGGTCTCTTCCGATTGCGTGTCCTCGAGTTGCTGCAGCACGTTAGACGCCTCGAGGACCTTTTTCGCAACAAAAATGGGACTCTTTGTCCGCAGGGCTAACGAGATCGCATCACTGGGGCGGGAATCGATTTCAATGCGCCGATCTCCCACCTGCAAGCAAATCACGGCATAGTACGTATTATCACGCAAGTCGGTCACCTCGACAGATTCTACCGAGACACCCAGCTTAACAATAAGATTCCGTAACAAATCATGGGTCATCGGCCGCGCCATCTTGATCCCCTCTAACTCGGTCGCCATAGCCGTGGCCTCCATTAGACCAATCCAGATCGGCAAGTTCAGCTTGTTAGCGAGGTCCTTGAGGATCACAATCGGCGTCTTAGTGACCGGATCTAAGGTCAGTCCGCTGACCCGCATCTCAATTAAATCTTCTTTCGCCATATCACCCCCCGTGTGACGGAGTTATACGGATTGTACCACTCAAGGCTAGACAGTCAACGCAACTCCCCTTCATGCCGCCAGTAACTTGTCAACAACCCGGTAGAGCTGGTTGAGATTGCGGCATTCCTCCACCAGATCGCAATACGGAGCATAACGGTCCATCTCGCTATCCCCAAATCCCCACGTCAAGCGACTCTCTGGGTTTAACCAAATAATCTGCTTCGCACGCTGACGCATCTCGCGCAGTACCCACTCATGCGGCAGGTTATAGTTATTCCGCGCATCCCCCAGCACAATAACGGTCGTACGTTTGTTGATGATAGAAATGTAGTCCCGATGAAATAGACGGAAAGCGCGCCCGAAATCCGAGTGTGCGTAGATATTGATGATATTCCCCCGCAAAGAGAGATCAACAGCAGCATGAATATCGTTCTCTTCGAACAGGCTCGTCACCTCCCCGATATCAGCCACGAAGATAAAACTGCGCACTTTCGAGTACAGATCCTGCACGGAGTAGACAAACTGCAGCATAAAACGCGATACATTCCGCACTGAATCCGAGACGTCACAGAGCATGACAACCTGTGGCTTCTCGCGTTTCCTTTTATCGAGAACGATGCGGAACGGCACCCCACCGTACTGCAGGTTTTTGCGCAGCGTTTGCTGCAGATCAAACCGACCTCGTTTCGCCCGCTTACGCCGGATAGCGATCACATTCCTGAGGCGCTGTGCCAACTTGGCCACCGCCTCTCTCATCTTTCGGATCTCATCCTCGGTGAGGTAGTAAAAACTCTTATCCGCCAGACTCCGCATCTTCTGCTGATCGCGCAACTGGGCATCGCGCTTTTCAAGCTCCGCACGGACGAAACTGCGTACCATATGCACGAGATCTTGCAACCGTCGGTCAACGTAGGCCGCTAATTGCGCGATCTGCTGGGGACTCAATCCCGCCCGCTGCAAGGCCTCTTTCACACTCGCCATCTCCTGCGCCAGCTGACCAAACCCAAGCAACTGGGCTATCGCATTCGCAAACTGCCCCTCTTGAAAAGAGCGTTGCATGTCCTGCAGGTTGGCTCGCTGGGCCGCTTCACGCAGGAGCCGTTCCAGCTGTCCTGTATTGTTGGTCAACAGCGCCCGCGCCAGCTCTGACAACTCGGCTCCCATGTCCTTCAGCAACTCCTCCAGCTGTTCAAGAAACCGCTGAAATTCCTCTTCTGACATCCCCATAGCATCCATAGTGGACGCCGCTGCCGACTTGATAATTTCACCCACCCCCGTGAAATACAGGTCAAAGAGCTCATCGTACACCGGGATGTCCACGACTCGCTTCACCAAGGTCGCTCGGAGCGTGTCCTTAAACACTTGGCGGTCACGAATTCCCGTCAGCTCTAGGGCTGCAAAGCTGTCCATATTTTCCGACAGCGAAATCTTCAACCCGTTCTGCCGTAGCAGATTGGTAAACTCCATCAGTTTCTCGTCCATAATACCTCTACCCCACGTTCCCGGCACCGCTCAATGCAGGAGGTCTTTATCACTCTGAGCAGTGGCTATCTTGGCTTTCGCTTTCTGTTTCTGCAGATAGTCCTTGAGCTCTGCTTCAGCCTTCCGCACATCCCCTTCGTATTTCAAAATCGTGTTGAGCGTCTCATTGACCACCGCTTCATCAAGCTGGTGGACATTGAGGAGTGTGAGAGCTTTTGCCCAATCCAGCGTCTCGCTGATGCTCGGTCCCTTCTTGAGGTCTAGTTTACGGATCATCTGCACAACCTCCACCACCTCCTCAGCCAATTTCTCGGCGATCCCCGGGACTTTCAGCTTGACGATCTCCAGTTCCTGCCGGCGATCAGGAAAATCAATATAGAGATGGAGGCAGCGGCGCTTCAAAGCATCCGACACTTCTCGCGTATTATTGCTTGTGAGAACGACCAGCGGGAGATGCGACGCCCGGATAGTGCCTAATTCCGGCACGCTTACTTGGAAATCACTTAAGACTTCCAGCAGAAAGGCCTCGAATTCATTGTCAGATTTATCAATCTCATCAATGAGCAAAACAACCGGGTGGTCCGCAGAGATAGCTCGTAGCAAGGGGCGCGGCAAAATAAACCGGTCAGAAAAAAACACACTATCCTGGCTCGCGATGCGCTCCACCGCTTCCGTGAGCGTGGTCGTGCCTCGCAATATTTCACTGATTTTATCCTTCAGGATTTGCGTATATAAAAGCTGCTTTGCATATTCCCATTCATATAGGGCCTTCGCTTCATCCAGCCCCTCATAACACTGGAGACGGATCAGGTCACACCCCAGCGCTGCGGCAACGACTTTGGCCAGCTCTGTCTTTCCAACCCCGGCTGGACCTTCCACCAGGATCGGCTTGCGGAGATGGCTCGCCAAATACACAATCGTCGCGATCCGCCGATTGCAGATGTACTTCTGTTCTGAAAATCTATCAATCACATCCTCAATGGAACTAAACATTCTCCCTCCCCAGCGCGATATGCGGCTTACCCTAGCATAGGGGCTACAGGAAGACAACGGAAGAACGCCCCGCTCTTGCACGCACTCTCGCTCCCTTTCTATAATCCGCCCGTCGATGTGCACCCTGGCGCTCTATTTCCACGTTTTCCCGCAATACCCCATAATCGTGGCCGCGAACCGCGACGAGTCGCTCACCCGCCCTTCTCTCCCACCAACCCAATTGTGGAGTTCTCCGCGGATCTATGGTGGGCAGGACCTCCGCGCTGGCGGGACATGGTTGGGTGTGAATGAACATGGGGTCTTAGTGGGGGTACTGAATCGCCACACCGGACAACCAGCAGACCCGCACCGCCGTTCGCGCGGCCACCTCTGCCTTGACGCCCTGAAACACCGCTCAGCTCTCGAAGCCCTGCACTTTGTCTGCACCCAATCTGCCACGGAGTACAACCCCTTCAACCTGCTCATCGCCGACTGTACCGCGGCATATGTGGTGCACTCAATGGACACCTCCCTTCGCTCGCACCGCCTGAGCCCGGGCGTTCACCTCCTCACCAACCTCAACCTGAATGATCCGGAATGTCCGCGTATCGCCCGTTCCTTTCAACTCTTCCTTCAGCTGAGCCATTCCCCCTCCTCCCAGTTGTCTGATATTTTTACGCATCTCTGCCACATCCTCGCAACCCACGACATCCCCTTAGATCCCCGCTCACAGGATCCACGGAACGGCCTCTGTGTGCACCTCCCAGGGTATGGGACCTGCTCATCGACGCTGTTGGCCTACTCTTGCCCAGCTCAACGCTATGTGTATTGGTTCGCTCCAGGCCCCCCTTGCCGTAGCACTTATAGAGAGATCCCTATCCCGTCAGGGGCGCGTGCGAGCCATCCCCCATCTACGACATAACAATTCCCGGTTACAAAACTCCCGCACCCGACGAGAAACAGCACGGTTCGCACCACCTCGCTCCCATCACCTAGGCGTCCCAACGGGGTACGGGCGGCAAGGGCACGGCGGACCTCTTCCCCGTACGAGTCCGGGACCAATACCGGTCCTAGCGCCACGCTATTGACCCGCACCTCCGGAGCCAGTGCCTTGGCAAGTGCCGGCGTAAGCGCGTGCAAGCCTCCCTTGGACACACAGTAGGGCAAATACCCTGGTAGCGGACGCCATCCACTCCAGTCACTAAGGTAGATGATACTCCCGCCCCCTTGACTCCGCATTGTTCGTCCCAAGACGAGGGAAAGCACAAAGGGCGCAGTCAGATTGACGCGTAATATGGTGTGCCAGGTACGCAGGGTAAGGGCTGCAATTGGAGTGGGGAAATACACTGCTGCGCTATTCACGAGAATATCAACGTGCCCGGCAAGTCGCAGAGCGTCCTGAGCGAAACGCAGCATCTCTCTCTGGCGTGACAAATCTGCCCGGAGCAGAAACGCACGCCGCCCCCGTGCTTCCACTTCCCGCACCACTTCTACCCCGGCGGACGTGTGTGCATGCACCACGACATCCGCCCCCTGATCGGCAAGCGCGAGAGCAATCAACCGTCCGAGCCGTTTGGCCGCCCCCGTGACCACGGCGACCTTACCCGCAAGGCTAAGGTTCATGACCGCTCCTCCTGGACCGGCCGCAAAGGAAACTCAGCCACAAACGTGGCCCCACGATCAGGGTTGTTCCTCGCCACCAAAGTTCCGTGGTGCAGTTCGATGATTTTACGGGCAAACGTCAAGCCCAACCCACTCCCGTGCGGCTTCGTTGAAAAAAAAGGGGCAAAGATATGCTCCATATGCTCCGCGGCAATGCCAGTGCCATGATCGACAACAGCCACCTGCACCCGCTCTCCCTGTCTTTGCACTACCACCTCAACCCGCCCAGGAGCAGGGGAAGCATCAAGGGCATTGGTCAGGAGATTCAAGAATGCTTGTTTCAGCTTCATATGATCCACAGGGAGCAACACCTCCGCTTCGTTTCCACCCTCCTCTTCGTAGCGATACACCAGGTCTACCCCCCGGGCAGTCGCCGCCGGTCGCACTTCTTCTGCGGCTTCACGTACCACCATTGGTAAATTGCCAGTGTGGAGATGAAGAGAGAAATCCCGGGAAAAAACCAGTAAATCGGACAGGGTAGCATTTAAATCATCAATCGCACGGTCCAGCTGTTCTACCCTCCCCCGCGCTTCCCGCAAGAGCTCTGCTGCCGGGACAGTCTTGTCGTGTAGCAGGTCGCGTAGCAGGTCGCACTCTAACCCTAGCAAGCCAACCTTTTGCAGAATCTGATGCGAGATGGTAGAAGACATCTGCCCCACAGCAGCCATCCGTTCACTGCGCGCGAGGTCTCTATTCATCTGCTGCAGGCGGAGGTTTTGCCGTTCGATTTCGAGCCGCCGAGTCATGAGCGTGCGCATCAGCAGATGGGCTGCCCCAACAGGCAAGGTGCCAACGTAGAGGCCGGTTACTCCAAAGGTATTCAAGCCGAGAGTCATAATGGCCACATACGGCGAGACCAAAAACAGCCCCATGGCCAGGAGGGAAGGAAGACTAGCAGCAAATTCAAGCTGTGGGGAGTACGACACGCCATAACGCGTCCGATGCTGCATGCCGTATCCAAAAGCGAACATCAACCAGCCCCCAATCTCGCCCACCAAAAAACCTGACAGCGACTCCAACTCCCCAATCTGGAGAGGAATCCCCCCACCCCCAGAACGATAGAAGACGTAGCGCACAAAGAGAGCAACCTGCAAAACAGCGACCAACTCAAGGAGTCGCCACCCAGGGCGAGGATCTTCCTGCAAGGCACGGGGCAGCTCAATCACTCCCCACCGCCGCAACAACAAGGCGAGAGGCAGGGTCATCCCCACGCTCACCACCACCACAGGTAAGGCGAATAGACCGACCGCGTACAACAACGTCCCAGCAGCCGCGAGCAAGAGAAGCGAGAGAAAAAAATCTTCTCCCATGTCCACGTAAAGCAACATCCCCAGGCTGAGCAGAGGAATGAATGCACCATAGAGCGTTACATGTCCCAAATTGAACGCAGCCATCCCCAGACCGGCAAGCAACAGTCCACTCACCCCCCGCACAACCACGGGCACCCAGACGAACGCAGGGGGCTGCACCATCACTCTCTCCCCGTCAGGAAGCGATCAATACGTGGGGCGTGGCGAAACAACAAAAATCCATAGGCGGGGTTTGCCGCGTCAAAATCCCCGTCTCCTAGAGAGACGTTGAGCTGTAGCTGGAAATACGCGTGACGTTCTAGCAGCTGACCGTCCCGTCCGTATGCTTCGTACTTGACCGGCAGCCGTCGCGCGATATCCCAATAAGTCACAGTGCGGGCAGGCGTATAGTCCCGCTGTACTGCTGGAAAAGTGAACTCTAATACGTAGCAAGGCCTCTGCTCATGCGGCAGCACACCAAGAAAGCGTACAGTCAAGTTCCCTTGCAACCACGCTTGCAACAACTGCGTCTGTAGCCGCTCGACAAGCTGGTTCAATCCAAACTCCGTTATCGGATAGCGGGAACCAAGCTGTGCCCAATACCCTTCAGGATGCAAGTCGCCAATAATGGGGATTCCCCACAACGTCGTCCGGACGCGGACCTTCCCACCGTTCCAGCCACGACGAAACAGCGCCTCCCGTCTTCCTCCTGCAGGTCCGACCCACCGTAGATAGACATCGAACGGTTTCCGGAACTTGAACACCACCTCACTACGCTTCTCTTGGTCTCGCCAGTATTCCTCTACCGTCCAGACACCCGTGTAATCAACAACCTCCCCATAGCGGTGCTGCCAATGCTGAATGAACCTCCGCAGATCCAGGGCAGCATCGGCCTGAGGGAGGGCAGCTTCTCCTCCGCTCTGCTCCTCCCAACTAAACGCCTGCACCGGCACACCGACATTCACTTGCAGATCAGTGTAAGTCAACCGTTGCCGAACCGCACCGCCCGCACCGCGCAACACGAGCTCGATGGGGATCCCAGTGCCCCGTTCAATGACAAAGTCGTAAACAGCCACGTTATTATCCCGAAAAGGGATGAGGAAGGACGGAACCGAGAGGAGCACCTGGCCCTCGGCCACGTTTGGCCCACCCGTCTGCACCTCAACCAACCGTAGACTAGGATCCAGTGGCAACCGCTGTGCGAGCGAGGCCAAAGCAGTGAGCCACTCGCTGATATCTTTCAGCCCAGGAACGAAAGGCTCTCCCACCTCAGTGGGCAGTACCTTGACAGCCACATACTCGAACCACCCTCCCAATTTGATGAGCAGATCGCTTTGATTCCGGTCTGGCCGCACCAGCAGGCGCGTGCCTTCATAGACCCCTGTTTGCCAGCGCAGCAAGAGGTAGCTCGGTTTGCGAAAGAGAACCTCAATCACTTCCTGACCGCGCAAGAACCCATCTTGCACAACTTCCTTGCGGAGCGTGCCACGATAATCGACCAGGCGGTGGTACGCCCCCTGACACTCCAACAGGATCTGCTTGAGCTCCTCAAAGCCTCCTTTGGGGGAGGCTGCCACAGCCGTGCTGCTACCAGAGAGCAAAGAAAAGAACAACAACAGCACAAAACAACGATTGCTCATCACGAAGGCCCTAAACCGGCTTTGAGCGCAAGAATTGCAGCCTTGGTGCGATCGTTGACTTGGAGCTTGCGAAAAATACTAGCGAGGTGCATCTTCACAGTCAGCTCACTGATGAACAAGCGTTGGCTAATTTCTCGATTTGTCGCCCCAGTTGCCACGAGGCGAAGGACCTCTTCTTCTCGGGGAGTCAGAGTGTGCACAAGCCGGCGTAGCTCTGCCACTTCCTGATCGCGCTGAAATTCGCGGAGGAATTTGCTCGCTAACTCAGGATTAAGAAAAATCTCTCCTGCCGCAACCCGCCGTAGGGTATGAAGAATATCTTTGGCCCTGGTATTTTTCAGCAGGTAACCGACAGCACCAGCTTTCAGTGCGCGAAAAATCAGCTCTGGATTATCGTATCCGGTGAGAATAACGACTTTCGCACCACGTGCACGTTGTCGCACGAGAGCAGTGGCAGCGATCCCGTCACGCTGTGGCATCTCGATGTCCATGAGAATGACATCCGGAATGCTACGGTCAAGCAGGGTTTCTAGCTCGTCAACGTTCTCCGCCACCCCAATAAGGTCAAAATCAGGCTGCCGCTTGAATAGCTGTTGCAGCCCGGCCAGAAAAATCGGATGGTCGTCAACGACGATAAGGGAAATTTTATCCATGTCACTGTCCTAGTAGCACAAATCCTACCTTCCCCCTACCCCAGGGCGGACAGGAATGTTTTTTGGTCGAAGGAGGCCCCTCCGCAGGCGCCAGCGGCGTAGAGCGGAGGGGCCTCCTGAGAAGGCCACCCCCCAGAGATATTGACAACCCGACGCAAACCCCATCAAGCAAGACAAAACAACAAAAGCCATAAATCGACTAATTAAGCGAAATAGATAGAAATAATTTGTCTTTCAATTTTTTATCTCTATTACTTTGTCTATATTATTACTCATAATTTGAGATAATTTTTTCTTTATTGAGATAATTATTTACTTTTCTATTATGCAAAATAAGCTATTTAAAGTCATCAATAGCTCTGCCTCCCGCAGGGATATACCCGCAAGAACGGCGACCAGGGAAATTTTCATTGTGGTTCAAACATTTACCCTGCCCTGTCCCTTCCAAGCAACGCATAGACAAGACGGAGCACTAAGGCTGTCGGTATGATCGCAGCAGACAAATATGTCTTTTTTGACTATAACTAAAAGGAACAAAATGACAATATTTTACTTTATTCACACCCTAGACGAAGCGTGAATAACTCGCTACTTCTAGCTAACAGAGGTGCTCGCATGAATATAGATTCACTGCCCCCAAAACTCCATCGCCAAAAAAGCCCAAACGCCCCTGCGTACAGCGTCCAGGAATGCCTTGAAGATACGCGCAAAATCTTCCGTGCCGAACACCAGGTGCCTATCAGCCGCGAATCCATCGCTGAACATCTCAGTCTAGCCGCCCATTCCGGACCCTTTAATCGCAAACTCAGCAGCTTGCGCCAATATGGGTTGCTCGAGCCCATCGGGAAAGATCTCCGCGTCAGCGACCTTTTCTTACGAATAGAAAACGCTACCGACGAATCCGAGCGTCGCCGGAATCTACGTGAGGCCATCAGCCGCCCAACCGTCTTTCAGGGATTATTGGGACAATACGAGGGTAGCGGCATGCCGTCAGATATTAATCTCACAAACCAGCTCGTACTGAAGTACAGATTCACGAAAAAAAACGCCGAGACAGTCGCTAAAGCATTCCTTGAATCCTGCCGCTTTGCAGGCCTCACCCAATCCCGGCTCTCTCTTCAGACTCACTCGTCTCCCTCCCCTATCGCACCCCCTATTGAACCGCCTTACCCCCCCTCACCCCAGCGACAAGAGCGCACCGCATGGTACAATGAACGTTATGATGCGCAATGTCGCCAAGAGATACCTCTGGGCGCTGGCCGCCGTGCAGTCCTCGAACTGCCAGAGGATATCACCCCAGAGGAAATCGCAAAAATCATACGTATCCTCAACGCCCTCTCTGCCTCTGAGTAACGTGCCCCCCACGCCCAGCGCTCACCTCGCCTCCTTTCCCCCCTTGACCCCGAAAAACGATTTCTGCATTGTATTTTCCAACCAAAAATTTACAGCACTTTGATGTACTATCTCGCCCGTTACGTCGCATTTGAAGCCTCGCATCGCTACTGGAACCGCACGTTCTCCGAGGAATACAACCGCCAACGCTTTGGCAAATGCGTCAGCCCCTACGGCCACGGGCATAACTACGTGCTACGCGTTACTCTCCGCGGCCACCCGGACCCTCGCACCGGCATGATCGTCAATCTCAAGGAACTTGACCGCCTACTAAAGGAACTTACCGATGAATTTGATCACAAGTTTATCAACCGCGAGCACCCCGCTTTCCGTTACTGTATCCCCACCACAGAAAACTTAACCTCGTACCTATACGACCGCCTGGACCATACCCTGCGCACCATCAGGACAGATTACCAACTTCACCGCGTTACCCTATACGAAGAACCGACCCTGTGGGCTGACGCATTTATCACAGCAGGGAATAAACAGGTAGAACTCACGAAAGCTGTCAATTTCACTGCGGTCCGCCGCCTTCGGAGCATAGAGCTCTCCGACGAAGAAAACCGTGCAATATTCGGAAAAGAGGCCAACCTGCATGGGCATGACTATCAGCTAGCAGTCACCGTCCAAGGCTGTATCGAGCCGCGTACCGGCATGATTATTGACCTCACCTCCCTCCTACAGACCGTCTACACTGAAGTGCTTGACCGCTTCGACCATGTATACCTGAACGAGGACACCACAGCCTTCAAGAGCGTGAATCCCACAGGAGAGAACATGGTCAAAGTCATTTGGGATCTACTCCGGCCAAGACTTGGCGCCTGCCTCACCAAGGTGACTCTCTGGGAACCTCCTAATACCCGCTTCGTCTACCACGGGAGGTGAGTAACATGTCTACCTCGAGCTTACAGAGCCGAGTTGCCGTCATTACCGGCGCGGGGTCCGGCATTGGCAAAGCCACGGCCGTAGCCATAGCCCAGGCCGGAGCAAAGGTAGTCCTTGCTGCACGCACTCGCCACCATTTAGAGGAGGTCGCACATAGCATCATACAAACCGGCGGGACTGCCCTGGTTGTCCCTACCGATGTCGGGGATGAATCCCAGGTGCAACGCTTGATCACGACCGCGCACAACCACTTCGGCCACCTGGATATCCTGGTGACAAGTGCCGGAGGAGCGACCTTCGGCCCTCTAATCGAGTCCCGTACTGAAGACTGGGACATGATGATCAATGTGAACCTCCGGGGCATTTATCTTTGCGGTAAATATGCGTTGGCAGTCATGATCCCCCAGGGGCGCGGCCATATCTTGAATGTCCTCTCAATAGCCAGCCAAACCATTCTGCCCGGTTCCGCTGGCTATACCGCTTCGAAGTTCGGCGCACTCGGATTGACGAAAGTCATGGCAGCTGAAGTACGGGCGCTCGGGATCAAGGTCACTGCCGTCATCCCGGGTGCAGTCGACACCCCCTTATGGGACAAGAGCGGGGGAACCCTCGACCGCGGAAAAATGCTATCCGCTACCGATGTAGCCGCCGTTATACTAAGTG
>Ga0308420_1001506_pt1 | contig 12226 bp, 12 predicted proteins | sample HotsprSampleMS55_FD_203802 | JGI IMG/M metagenome (GOLD analysis project Ga0308420, IMG submission 203802) | Hot spring phototrophic mat microbial communities from Mushroom Spring, Yellowstone National Park, Wyoming, United States - 20090730_MS55 ... | reverse complement strand
CAGACTGAGCAGAAATAATATTTATATCCCAACCTGCTAAAAAATGCTTACATCCAAAAACTCGATTTTTACAGAGAATTTGTGTAGCGTGAGGCTTTGGATATGCCCATGCAGAAGGAGGATAAAGGCATTGATTTTCTAGTTCTGCAATTTTACGAATCTTCTTTACAATTTTTTCATATTCTTTAAATCTCTTGATAACTGGGTCAGCAATTTCAAAATTTAGTATCCCTTTAGAAACATTGTAAGTAAGCATCATAAGTAATTTTTTACAGAAATCTTCTTTATCCTCTATTTTTTTATAACACTCCATAACAAATCTAGAAATTTTTTGACTTTCTGTTACAACTTGAATACAATCTACTTTAAATTCATCTTCCTCTTCACTCCACTCCTCTGGCTTAATGTTCATAAAAAAAAGAGGATTTTTCTTTACTAATTCCATATCAATAGGCTCAGAATTTTCTGCAAAAATTCCTGAAATTACTTGATTTAAAATAGGTTGAGTAATTTGCTCGGGTAAATAAAATTTAGTAGCTACAGAAGCACTTAAACTACATAAATACCGTAGCTCACCTTCTGTTCCAATAGGTTTTTTCCAATACTCTGTCTCTGAAAGAAGAATATCAGAAAGAAGTCCAACTAAAAAAGCATATCGGTTTACAAATCGAAAACTATATGACCTCTGTATTACAATACCCAAAGTTAAAAGAGCCATATCTACTATATAGTAAAAAAAATCTAGATTTCTATACCTTAAGTCATATATATATAAAACTATCCAAGGTTTATACAAAGCATTTTGAATAAAATTTTTATAATTACCTAAACTACTGGAGTTATTGTCATATAAATACTTAGTAAACTCTACTTTAGAACTTTCAATTCTAGGTAAGATACTACTTGCAATTTTTTCTCGCATTTTATTTAAGAGGTCATTTGTAATTCTTATTTTAAAAGTAGGCTCATACTGTCCCTCAATAGTCTCTAGTTTTTTTAAAGCTCCTTCTTTAATATTTACTTGTTCTTTAATTAAAATATTACCTGTTTTGTCTTTCAATGGCTCTAACAACTGAATGACACCAATTAAGTCATTGTCATAAATAAAACGAGAAAAAGCTTTTAAATCTTTAAATTCAATACCTTCAGGAGTAATAATCAACTTAGGTCCTCTAAATATATAATAACTTTATTGACTAAAAAAAGCAAAAATACTTATAATAAAAAATCTATATTGTGTATAATCAAAAAAATCTCAATGTTGTCAAATTAAATTTTGAAAATTTTTCTCTTTCAACTCTCAGAGATAATTTATATACTGGAAGTTTATTTCAAATTGAAAAAAAAATTTTTTGCCCTCTTATTATGAGTTTAAAACAAGCCTTACAAACTTATTTAGTAACTGAACCTGAATTTGCAGAACATAAACTTTCACCAGCCCAGCACTTTTTACAAATTTCTAAGTTGAGACAAGAACTTTATTCATCTCCAACCTGGAAAAAAAATACTTTTGAATTCTTCCAAAGTTTAAAACTTCCTCTAGATGAGTATTGGATTGACACTCCTAGAATTCGAGCTATTGTAACTACAAAAAACCAAAGTCCTCTTGCTAAACCTGCCTATTATATTCACAGAGATACTTGGTATGGAAATTCACAGTCTCAAATAAACTTTTGGATTCCTCTATGTGACATATCTAGAGAAAATGGTTTTTGTTTTTATCTCGATTATTTTGACAAACCTATAAAAAATAATTCTCACCTATTTAACTATGAAATCTGGAAAGCTAGTGGAGGCTATCAATCTACAAATATAAATAAATTTTTTCCAACTATACAAGAAGAATTAAAATCACATAAAATTTATCATGTAAACTTACCTTCTGAGGGAGTTTTAATTTTTTCATCAGCCCACCTACATGCTACTAATCCCAATACTACAGATAAAACTCGCTTTAGTATAGATATTAGAATAGTTCACAAAAAAGACTTTCACGATAAACTAGGTGCTATCAATGTAGATAATTTTTCTGTAGGACTTAATATCCAAGATATGTGGGATTTTAGTAAGGAAAACTTCTAGTTGTAATATATGTGGGATGAAACTCTACAATTCCTTGTTTTAAAGGTTTTTTAGGAATCATCCAACTTACTCCTGCAAAAAATGGCAATAAATATTTTCCTAAAAACATAACCCCTGGTACATCAAAACCAGTAGTAGCAATTATAATTTGACCACTAAAGCCTTCTAGATAAACTTTTCTTGCAAAACACAGACCTGAAGTTTGCGTTTCCATTGTTACATCAGTAATAATTGTATGGTATTTCTTAGATTGATACATTTCATAGCCTTCTTTTGCATTTCTAGCTCTCTCAGTAACAATTCCTATTGAATCTAAATAAGCTTTTAGATTTTGAGCATACTTATCATTGTCATCTACAATTAAAGTTAAGTTTGTCATTTTTACCTCTGTAGCTAAAACATAATTTATTATAAAAAAATATATTATAAGTTTATTTATAATAATTTTTGAAAATTTACAAAACATAATTTAAAATAATTTTTTTACTATTTTATGTAAATTTTTAAAGTTGTCTAATATCTTCAATAAAAGGACCTAGAGTATTTCTCTTTTGATACAGTGAAGAACGGTTTAAGATAAGTCTTGCAGTAGAATGTAAAATAACTTCAATTTCAACAAGTCCATTTGCACGTAACGTCTCTCCTGTTTCTACTAAATCTACTATGCAATCTGATAAACCACAAAGTGGAGCAAGTTCTATACTTCCATATAACTTAATTACTTCACAACTCATGCCTTTAGAGAAAAAAAATTCTTTAGCAAGCTTAGGATACTTAGTAGCTACTTTTACTTTTCGTTTATAATTTTTTAACTCAAAATTTGGCTTAGCTGCAAGTGAAAGTCTACATGCACCTATCTTTAAATCTACTGGTAAGACTAAATCATGCTCACCTTCTAGTAAAACATCTAGACCTACTATTCCAACATCTGCTGCACACTGCTCTACATAAATAGGAACATCTTGAGAACGGACAAGTAAAATTTCTAACTTAGCTAGTTTGTCAATAAATTTCAACTCTTTGGAATTTTCAGAAGGCTTAGAATGTAACCAACCTTTTTTAGTGAGAAGTTCTATACTTTCTTCAGCTAACCTCCCTTTAGGAAGTGCTAAGATAAACATCTAACCTTTATTTGCCTTTAAAATAAGATATATAGAGAGCTGTTTAACTTCTGCTAGATAAGTACCTTCATATTTTGCTTCTATCTCTAAAACTTTTTTTAAATCAGAGATTGCTGAATCTTTTTCACCTTGTTTTAACTTTAACCTACCGATTTGATAATAAGTCCAAGCTGTAAAATTGGGTGTTTCTTTATTGCTTCCCAGTAAATTAGCTGCTTTTTGATAGTTTTCTAAAGCTTTTTTAGAATCCCCCGCCTTATCCCTATAATTTCCACAAACGTAGTAGTAAAAAGCTTGGATTTCTTTAAAGTCTTCAACTAAACTAGCAGATTTTTCCATGTATTCAGCAGCTTTGAGGTATTCTTTTTGCTGAGCATATAAATCAGCTAAACTTTTAGAAACCCGTAAAGTAGTATTTTTAGTAGAATGTTTTTCTAAAAACTCTTCGTAGTCTTTAATTTTGTTTTGAAGTGTAATTTCAGCTTTTAAGTGTTTTTTTTCTAATTTTTCTATTTCGGCAGTAGCTAACTCTTCTTTGTAAGTTTTATATTCTCCCCAAGCAATAATTCCTACTAAAACAAGAAAACTTAGCAAAATAGCTCCAAAAAAATACAACTTGTTTTTGGAAATCCAATCCCTAAGTTTTACAAAGAATAACTGTACAGGAGAATTTTCTAATTCCTTGTAAAGATTTTCCTCTTGAGCAAGCTGTTCTTTTTCTTTTAACTCTTTACGAAATTTTTTGCGATCAAACTTTGCCATAAACTAATTCTTATTGATATTTATAAAACTAGCCATACTCTCACTAGAAGGAGAATCATCTTTCTTGATATACCGAGAAAGTTCTTCTTTTTCTAGTGCTTTCTCTAAATCTTTGATAGATAGAGAAATCTTTTTTTGATCGGACTCTATTTTCATTACTATAGCTTTTAGTGTATCTCCTACTTTGTAGTGTTCTTCTAGTTTTATGTTCTTCCCATCTGGAATTTGAGATACATGGATAAGCCCTTCATAACCTGGCTCGATTTCTAAAAATATCCCAAAATTAGCAATACTTGTAATTTTTCCTTCTACTATAGTTCCTGATGGATATTTCTTTTTTAAGACCTCATAAGGATTTTCAGTAAGTTGCTTGAGTCCACAAGAAATTCTTTGAGTCTCTACATTCACATCTAAGATCATGTATCGAATTTTTTGACCTTTTTTGATACCTAATTCCGCTACAGGATCTTTAGATTTTTCGTTCCAAGTTAAATCCCCTAAATGAATTAGTCCTTCAATTCCATTTTCAACTTCTACAAAGACCCCATATTTTGTAATACCAGTCACCTTGCCTTCTAGAATATTTCCTTTTTTAACTTTTTCAGAAAGATTTTCCCATGGGTTAGGCAACAATTGCTTCAATCCCAAAGACAACCTCTTTCTTTCTAAATCAATATCTAACACCACAGAGTCTACTTCTTGACCTTTCTTTAAAATTTCTCGGGGATGGGGAGGTTTTTTACTCCAAGAAAGTTCCGAAGTATGAATTAAACCTTCTAAACCTTCTTTTAATTCTACAAAAGCTCCAAAATTTGTAAGAGAAGTTACAATTCCCCTCACTACCATGTCTTTTTCTAATTCTCTACCCGCCCAGACCCAAGGATCTTCATACATTTGTTTGATACCTAGGCTAAGCCGCTTGGATTCTTTATCTATTTCTAAGACTAGAACTTCTATTTCTTGACCTAAGTGAAAATAGTGCTTAAAAGGAGCATACTTTTTATGAGAAATATCATTTTGACGTAGTAAACCTTCAATTCCCTTTACCTCACAAAAAACACCAAAATTAGCAATCTTAGTCACCTTAGCAATGACCTTATCCCCTACATTGACAGATTCTACTAGGGAATCCCATTTCTTTTGATCAATTTTTTCTTCATATTTTTTGTGAGAGAGAATAACTGATTTTGTCTTTTCATTTAACTTTAAGACAGAAAAATTTAAAAACTTACCTTTAAACTGCTCAGCTATTTTTTTACGAATTTGAGAAGAAGGTAAAAAAGCAGTAATTCCTTCTACACTGACTACATAGCCTTTGCCTTTTTCTTCTGATTCGATCTTACCAGAAACATACTGATCAGAATGATAAGCTTCTTTTAAAATTTCCCAGCCTCGCCGTTTATCAGCTTCTAGCTTAGAACAGACAAAAGAAATTACATCATTTTCTTCTTCTCTTCCTTTAATCACCACAGAAATCCTAGAACCTATCTCTGGGGGTTCAGAAAACTCTTCTATTGGAATGTAGGCTTCTGTTTTAGTTGCTGAAGACTCAAAGTCAATGTATACTCGGTCGGCATATAAACTTACAACCTGAGCTTCTACTAGCTCACCTTTACTTAAACTACTTTGCTGTTTTTTCTCATAGTTAGCTAAGACATCAGCAAAGGATATAGATTTTGGATTCGTTTCAGATTTTGAATTCAAGTGTAATACCAGAAAAAAAACATTAAATTTGCCCAGGCTGTAGCTGGACATCATATTTTACAGTCTTTTTTATTCCAATTAGATTGTCAACCAATTTTTTCAAGAAATAACAAGATTTTCTCTAAAACTTGATTTTTTGTAAGAAAAGAAGTATCAATTTCTATAGCATCAGAAGCTTTTTTCAAAGGAGAAATTTCTCTTTCCATATCTGATTTGTCTCTCTGTAAAGTTTCTTCAAGGATTTTTGGATAGTCTAACTCTATTCCCTTAGCCTTCCACTCTTCCCATCTACGTTTTGCACGAACTTCAGGACTTGCAGTTAAAAAAAACTTATACTTAGCATCAGGAAAAACTTCTGTCCCAATATCTCTTCCATCGATAACTAACTTGTAATCTTTAGAAAGCTCATATAAGTTTTGGTTTACAAATTCTCTTACAGGCTTAAGCCTTGATAAGTGTTTAGTAGCATCTGTGACTTCAGGAGTACGAATTTGCTCTGAAATCTCTTCTCCATTTAAAAAAGTTTTATTTTCTTGTAAATTTACAAATTCGGTATGTAATTGTAAATTTTTTAATTCTTCCTTTAAATCTAAACTAGATATCCAACTAGAAAATTCTTGACTCATTTGTAAAGATTTGTATTTTCTTAAAAAATAATACGTTATAGCTCGATAGTAAGACCCTGAATCCAAATAACACATACTTTTAGCTTTTGCAACTTCTCTGGCAATAGTACTTTTTCCTGAACCTGCAGGTCCATCGATAGCTATAATGTTTTGATTCATAAAAAAATTTCCTATTTTAAAAAATTATTTACTTAGATTTATATAATTTTTATAATCATTTTTTACTTTATCACAACCTTTATTTACAGCAGTAACATAAACTAAAGGCATTTCTTTAGAAATAGCTTCAATACCTTGAATCTTTCCTAAAATTGAGATAGGATCTTTGTTTCTTCTTTCATATAATTCTTTCCATTTTTGAACTAAGTGTTGAGATACAGGAGCATAAGACCAGTGCCAGTTCTCTTGGAAATATCCCTTTACTTGTTCATTTGTATTTTGGAAATAAGTTATTTCGCTATAATTTCTTGCTTGAAAGTATCCATTTTGACTTTGTTCTTCAAAAGAAGTATAAGGCTGACAAAATCCAAACTTATGTGCATTTTCTTTTAGCCATTGATAAAGTAGTTTCCCATCTCCAGCTTCGAAGTATATATTATCTAGAGAGTTTATATCTATATCTGTTCCCCAATGATGTCGAGAAGTACCTGGAGCACTAGAATACTCTAAAATTAGTTTTACACGTTCTTCTGGTTTCATTTCTAAAATCTTTTGCTTGGGAATTTTTTTCATAAGTCTTTCACCCGTATATTTTGCATTCCAAATTCCCAATTGATCATAATAACTCCGAAAAGCCGAAATAGGTTTTATGTCTGGAGCATTTTTAAATTCAATATTTTTTTTTCTATACTCATTATATGCTTTGACCATTTCATCAAAGGCTTTTTTTGCATCTGGTCGTAATAAATGAGTTCTACCGTTTTCTTTCCATGCAATCATTTTAGAGCTAGACTTTCCAGTTAAATAATTTTCTGCAAACTTTTCTAATTTAGTAGGATCTTTCTCAATGGACTTTTTTTCTTCTTCAGTTAGCAAATATAAGTCGAAATCATCAGAATATATGTAAGTAGAAATAATTAATAAACTAAAAAATATTTTTAAAATCACAAATTTCCTCTAAATATGTAGTAAAAATTTTTCTATAGCATCATCTTTTCCAAATACAACCATAATATCACCTTGCCGAAAAATAAAATTAGATGAGGGAATGCCTAAAGTTTCTTGAATAGGGGCATCATCTCTTCTTTTTTGCTTAGAAAATAACTTATACCTTTTTACAGTTACTAAAAGTAATTCGTGAACTTCTTTTAATTGGACATCTGCTAAAGTTTTTCCAACAAAAAAATCGGGAACTACAATTTCAGAAATTCTAAAGTCATCTGCTATAATCATATTTCCTCTTAAGTTCGTATGACGAAACATCTCTGCCATATTTCGAGCGGCTCTTTCTTCTGGATTAAAGATATGAGTAATGCCTAACATTTTTAAGATTCTCACATGTAGTTCTGTTTGATAGCGTGCAATAATTTCTTTCACACCAATTCTTTTTAGTATATCACTTGTGATAATTAAAGTTTCAAAATCATCAGCTACAGCTAAAACTACGCAGTCAAAATCATCTAAACCTAAAGATCTCATAGCTGCTTCATCAGTTGCATCCATACGAATGGCATCTGTACAATAGTCTTTAATCTCTTCTATAAGCTCCATATTTTTATCAATTGCAATAACTTCTTGTTTTTCTTCGTATAGACATTTAACTAGCTGTCTACCAAAGTCTCCAAGTCCAATTACAGCAATCTTTCTTCTCTTCATCTTTTAGGTCCCTTATGAATTGCCCTTTCATAAATTTTTTCATATCTTTTTTCACTCTGCTGCCAACTCCAATCAATTTTCATAATATTTTTTCTAACCATATTTAAGGCTTCTTTGTCATAATAGAGAGTTAAAGCCCGTTCTAAAGCAAAGTTTAAAGAGTGATGTTGACCCGGCTCAAATACAAATCCTGTCAGGTGAGCATAGTCCCAAGATTCATGGACACTATCTTTGAGTCCCCCTACTCTAGAAACAATAGGAATAGTTCCATAAGAATGACTATACATTTGATTTAATCCACAAGGCTCAAACAAAGAAGGCATTAAAAAGAAATCTGCCGCTGCTTCAATTTTTCTAGCTAAAGCTTCATCAAAACCTTTATAAAAATATAACCTTTGGTTACTATGGTGAGACTCATGTAAAAATACACTTTCTAAATGTGGTTCACCTGTTCCCAACATGAAATAATAAAATGGCAAATTGTACTTTTGATAAAAACTAGGTAAAAAAGTTTCATATCCTTTTTGAAAAGTCAACCGACCTATTAACCCAACTAATGGACGCTCTAAATCCACATGTAATCCATATTCTTGATATAGACCAAGCTTATTTTTTCTTTTTCCTTCTTCTACATTTTCAATATCATAATTAAAATAAATTCTCTTATCTACCTGTGGACTCCATTCGCTTTTATTTATACCGTTTAAAATACCTGTAAAAGAATCATGTCGTTCACGCAGTAACCAAGAAAGATGAAATCCTTCTGGTTCACTCATAATTTCATCTCTATAACCCGGACTTACAGTAGTAATTTCTTGAGCATACATCAAAGCTCCTTTCATGTAGTTTACCTTATCTACATTTACAAGCTTTTCTATATCTATAAAAAAAGGATCCATGCGTAAAAAACTTGTCATCCAAAAAGGATGATCTCCCTGATATGCCATATTATGAATTGTAAAAACTGTAGGAATTTTGGGATCTAGAGAGTTGTTTAACACTGGAACTAATGCAGTATGCCAGTCATGGGCGTGAACAACATCAACTTCTAAAATACGTGCTAGAAAAGTACAAGCAGCAGAAAACACCGCAAAGGAATAACATTCATCGTAATTTTGATAAATATGATAGTACTTACGCATTACAGGAGAATCAAAAAAGTATAAATTTACTTTTCCTTGCATAGCATGTAAAAATCTTGACTCATGTAAGGCTTTACTAGCATCAGAATGACCCGTATCTTTTGGATCTACTGCGTCAAAAACTTTTCCACTAAAACTAATTTTAGGACGTAAACTTTCTAAAAGTGGTATAGCTATATGTACTTCATGTTTTTTGGCTTGGTATTCAGACAAAGAAGCAACCATATCTGAAAGCCCACCAACTTTAATATAAGGAAAAAATTCTGTAGTTGCATGTAAGATTCTCATTTATAAGCCTTAAAAAATTATAAATTTATTTATTTTCAAAATCTTTGTAAAGTAAAGAAGGTTGAATTCCACTGTTACCTTGATACTTATTTGATTGATATTCAGTCAATTCCCCTTCTACAGTATGATAAAAAATTTGACAAATTTGTACTCCTGGATAAATAATAAGTGGATGAATTACTGAAATTTCTAAAGTCCAGTATCCTTTAAAGCCTACATCTCCAAACCCAGCTGTAATATGTACATACATACCTAGCCGACCTATAGAAGAACGTCCTTCCAGCATTGGCACAAGTCCATGAGTTTCTGTATACTCTAAGGTACGTCCTAAATATAAAACTCCCGGCTTTAACTCATAACCTGATTCAGGAATAAGAATTTTTTCTGTTTTAGGAAGTTTTTTCATGTCTAAGGGAAATTCAGTGTAAACAACAAGTTCATTGTGTAAACGTAAATTGTAGGAGTTTGGATTTATAAGTTTAGGTTCAAAAGGATCTATTTTAATTAAACCTTCTTGGATTTTTTTTTCAATTTCTTTACCCGATAAAATCATTTTTTTACTCTCCTATAAATTTAGGAGTTCTCTTTTCATGAAAGGCACGTAAGGCTTCTAAACGATCTTTTGTTTGAAGAGTTTGTTTGTAGTACTCTCTTTCAATATCTAGACCTTCTTCTATTGCTTTTTCTAAGCCTGTGCGAATAGCAAGTTTAGATAATCGAACAGCTATAGGTGCTGAGGTTAAAATTTCTTCAGCAAATTTCTTAACGTCATCCCAATATGTTAAATCAGAATATACCTCTTCAACCACCCCTAGTTTCAAAGCTTCTGTGGAATTAATTTTTTTACCTCGAAAAATTAGACTCATAGCCTTAGATTTTCCAATAAGGCGAGTAAGTCTTTGAGTTCCTCCTGCTCCTGGGATGATACCTAATTTGGTCTCTGTAAGTCCAATTTGACTAGATTCTTTCATAAGTCGAATATCACAAGCTAAAGCAATTTCCAGACCACCTCCAAAAGCAAATCCATTAATAGCTGCAAGCGTTGGACAAGGTAAACTTTCTAAAAGATCTAAAGTATCCCGAAAATTATCTAAAAAATGCAAGACTTCTTGCTCACTCATTCCCCTTCTTTCTTCTAAATCTGCTCCTACACAAAAAGACTTCTCCCCTGTGCCTGTAATAATTAAACATCTGATGGAAGGATTTGTCTCGACTGATTTTAAATCTCTATGAAATTCAGAAAGAAGTTTTTTACTAATTGCATTTAATTTTTCAGGACGATTCAAGCTTAAAATAGCTAGATGAGAATTTACTTTTAAATCACATTCCAACATTTAAAACAACCTAAAAAGAAATTTCCATAAATCTTCATATAACTTAGTTGAGTGCATCTCTCTCATGGAACCTAAGGGCACTGGAACGAAAATGAAAATTAGAGAAATAAGCATAAACCATCCCAAAATTCTCCTAGCCATACCTAGTTCAGAAAGAGAATCAGGTACAAAAGGATGCTCTACTTTAATCAAGTAATAAATAAGAAAGCCCCAGATTACCCAAGCAAAATCTACAAGTCCTAAAGTTAAAAAGCCTAAAAACAAATAATATATCCAATCTCTATATTTTTCACCTTGAAGAGCATAGAGAATATGTCCACCATCTAACTGTCCAAAAGGAAGTAAATTAATTGCAGTAATTAAAAGTCCTACCCAACCTGCTCTAGCTAGAGGATGAATGATAATGTCAGTACCCGGCTCTAAGGCTCCATGAATCCAGTAACTAGTCCAATATGTAAACAAACTATCTCCAAAAATTAAAATATTTCCTGAAGAAGTAGTGGGAACAGCTTCTACCTTAGAAAGATAAAGACCTACAATCCAACATGGCACAGACAAGATAAGACTCATCAAAGGTCCCCCTACTCCTATATCAAAGAGCTTTTTTTTATCGGGAATGGCATCTTGAATTTTAATTACTGCTCCCATAGTGCCAACAGGTCCAAAGGGCATTGGAATAAAATAAGGCAAAGTAGAACGCACACGGTGATACTGAGCAGGGATATAATGTCCCATTTCATGACAAAATAATATAAACATAAGAGAAAGAGAATAAGGCAACTCTTTAAAAAATATCTCCCAAAAGATACTTGGATTCAATAGTACAAAAAAAATAGATTCTTGGAAGGTAAGAGTAAAAAAAGTAGTTATCCCTAAAAAAATATGTAAAAGCAAATTACTTTTCACTTGAGCAATAATTATATCCTTGAATAATTAGTCAAGAAAACAGAAGTTATAGTAAGAATTTAGTTTTTACTAAAAAAATGTAAATTTTATAACGATAGGATATATATGCTTAGCTTAAAAAACGTAAGTGTCAGAGGAAAAATTATCTACTCAGTTGGAGTTTTTCAAGTTTTAACTTTAATTATTGCTATTTTAGGAACTATTGGGCTTTACCGCTTAGAAAAAGACATCAACTCTGTTTCTGAATTTTTTGTAGTTTCTGAAGAAAAACTAAATAAGTTTAGAAATAGTCTGGAACTTCTCCGTTTATACCTCAAAAAAGCAGGTAAGTCAGATTCCAAAAATGAATACTTACGTTTTTTTGACTTAGCTAAAGAAGAAGAAAAAAATTTAATTTCTGATTTCACCAACCTAAAAAAGCATATTTATGAGTCTGGTCCTAGTTT